>ERZ779865.2838-NODE-2838-length-10334-cov-4.435354_pt1 | contig 10334 bp, 6 predicted proteins | sample MGYA00433088_ERZ779865 | MGnify/ENA primary metagenome ERZ779865 (study PRJEB29588, sample SAMEA2151703) | human gut metagenome | biome: human gut; feature: human-associated habitat; material: faeces | place: Denmark | collected 2008/2010 ... | reverse complement strand
TCCTCTTGAAAAAGTTTCTTTCCGTTTCATCTTCGGACATTTTTTTTCAAAAAACGGAACTAATTTACTGTCAATCACCTTGACGATCGGATTCAGCAGATATGCGATCGCCAGTCCGTAAATAATCGGTTTCGCAACCGATAGAAATGACTTCACTGCATACGATATCTCGCTCAGACGCAACAACGCAAAATAGAATAAAATGCATGCCGCCACCACAAAGAACATCGCCATACTTTTAATTACCTGCTCTTTAAAATTTGAAGATCTTTTCTGAGCCGAAAGTAACTGTTCCTTTGGTGAAAGCACAGTGTCCGACTTATTGAAAACAATTAAACAGATTGCTGATGAACTGGGAGTCAGTAAACAGAAAGTCTATCGGTTCATAGTCAGAAACCACATCACCGCTTCAAGTGAAGTGAAGCAGTCGAAGTTATATGATGAAGCGACTGAAATGCTGATAAAACAAGGAATTTTAGAAGATGAACCGTATCAAAAATCACATCATGAAGCACATCAAAACCACATCAATGATACGGTTAGTGAAGCGGTTATAGAGCTACTCCGGAAGGAGATGGAGCAGAAAAATGAGCAGTTACAAGAAAAAGACCGGCAGATCAGAGAGAAAGACCAGCAGATTTCCGAAATGCAAGCACAGCTATCTATGAACCAGAAATTGATGGATCAGGAGCAACAGTTGCATATGATAATGGAACGAAAGTATCAGTTAATAGAACAACTGCATGATCAGGAAAAGCCGGACACAGTAGATGACAAGAAGTGGTGGCAGTTCTGGAAATAGCGAATTTGCAAAGAAATATTATATTCAATAACAGCTTCGCCAATAATCCACATATAAAAGTTTGAATCTTTTGGGGTTGGTTCAATAATCTTAACAATGTTAGTGCTGGTTTCTTCATCCATAAAGTTACTATAAAAACCATCTTTAGTTACATCATGATTACTCATATGAAGTCCTAAGACATAACTACCTTTATTTGGCATATCTGCCCATGATAAGGTATCTCCATAATTATATTTAGTATTATAAATACCAGTATTAGGAAGTCCTTCTCTAGTATGAGTAAACATTCCTAAAAAAGTCATACCACTAGTAGTACCATAACTAGTAACAGCTTCGTTGGTAGCAATATTTAAATTACGACCTTCAAGTAAGTAAATACGATTATCAACATTTTTAGTAACAGTTTTAGACTCATCATCAATACTTACAACCTCAATATTTCCTTCTTTATCTAGGCTTTCTAATTTTTTTAAAAGATTAGCACCATTATCTAAATAAAGACTGGAATTATTTTGTAATTTTAAATCATCAATAATACTTAAAGAGAATAAGACATCACTATATTCATTAGTTCTATCGGTTGCTCCACTTAACATAATACTAGAGTTATCTATAGTTAAAACATTAGTTCTTTGAATAGATATGTTTTTATGAGGATTATTATTAGTACCATAATTTTTAATAGTTATAGTACTTAAACCATTAGTACTTGAAGCATTACCACTACCAAAGATGGAACCATAGGTATTAAAGTTAGTATAATCTTTTCCATCAATTTTAATATTAATACCGTTGGTAACACTGATAAATGAGTAATCGTAGTTTTCATCTCCACTGGCATTGGCCTCACCACCACCAAAGATAGTTCCTTTAATGTTAATGTCGCCAGCACTGATATTAGTAGCATTATCATCTAAGTAAAATCCTAATATTTTAATTTGGCTAAAGTCAGTTATATTCCAGTAACCACTTAATGTTAAGGTACCATTAGCATCAATTACTGATTGTCCTTCATAATAAATATTAGGAGTTATATAAGTTAAGTTTCCTTCTTTAGTAAATTTACAATTATAACATTGGTTTAATGTATTATCACCAGTATCCAAAATAAGAGTAAAGTTTTTAATAGCATTAGTAGAAGTATTAGTAATATTTAAATAGTTATTCCAATAATCGCCAGTTGCATTTTTAAAGGTATCGTCAAATGTTATCTTGCTATAATTATTGGTATAAGCATTATTAGTACTATCATAATTAAGATTAGTATTATTTTCTAAAATAGCATTTTTGCCAATATAAACATTAGATTTACCATATATAGTAGAAGTATTAGCACCGCCATAGACATTACCATAAATTGTAGCTCCAGCGATATTAACAACTGTTGTAGAGTTATTTTCACTTTCAAGACCGGTAGAGGCAGCATTACCACCGCCAAAAAGACTTCCTGATAATGGTGCCTTGCTGGTATCAGAGCCAATGGTAGTAGTACCATTTACTGTAATACTGGTATTGCCTTTAACGGTTGCTAAAGAACCATTACCACCAGCATAAGCACTGCCTAAAATTGTGGCATTATTGATTAGAACTGTTGTATCTTTACCAACGGTACCATAATTACCACCGCCGTAAATATCACTAGCAATATTACCGCCATTAATTATTAACGAAGTGGAATTGGTAATACCTGCTTCATTGCCACCACCATAAATAGTTTTAAAAGTACCATTTTCGATAGTAACATTGCTTTTATCAGCAATAGCTAAATTACCACCGCCAAATAAATTACCAATGCTACCATTTTTTATAGTAACAATAGGATTTATGGTACTACCACCGGCATTATTACCACCATAAAGATTAGTAATAGTACCGTTAGTTACGGTAACATTGGTATTAGTTACATTTCCACTTTTATTGGCTCCACCAAAAACATTTTGGAATTTACCATTTTCAATATTAATAGTGGTATCATCAATACCAGCTTCATTACCGCCACCATATAAGTTATCAATGCTACCATTAGTTATATTAATAGTGGTAGTAGCACTGTTGGTTTTATTACCACCACCATATAGATTTGATGATGTACCATCAATATAGTTAATTGTAGTATTAATAGTATTACCACCCTCGTTATTACCACCATATAAATTAGAAGTAGTACCACGCTGATGATTAATAATTACTTTATCGACACTTCCACTGGTATTAGAGCCACCATAAAGATTATTAATGTTAGCTCCATATTGTGAAATATTAACATTAGTAGCATTGGCGGCATTACCACCACCAAAAACATTTGTAATAATATCATCATTGCCACTAATTGAAACATTAGTTGTTGTAGTTGGTACTTTATTGCCACCACCATAAAGATTAGTTATATGTCCTTTAGAAACATCTATATAAGTTGTGGTAACATTACCTCCTTCATTGTTACCGCCAAAAATATTATAACTATTACCGCCAGTAATAGAGACATTGGCGGTGGCAACATCACCACTAATATTAGAACCACCATAAAGATTATTACAAATTGATGCTTCTTGATAAACATTGGTTGTGGTAACACTTGATTTATTGCCACCACCAAAAGCATCACCAATAGTACCACCTTTTAAATAAACAGAAACATTTTGAGATAATGAACCAGACTTATCATGTCCACCAAAGACACGACCAATATTACCGTTATTAATAGTTACCGTAATATCACCTAAAACATAAGGTATACTATTGGTCTGTCCTTCGCCACCACCGAAGACATCTCCTTTTATAATGCCATTATTTACGGTAACTTTGGTATTACCACCTGAAGCATTAGTACTACTAGTGCCATTTACAGTACCAAGAGCACTACCACCATAAACGTTGCCATTAATAGTTAATTCTTGATTTAAACTGCCGATATTAACAGTACTATTATCTCTTACAAAGGTATTAGAGCCTTTACCACCACCATAGATGTTATTATTAACAGTACCGCCTAAAATATCTAAGTTAGAACTGCCATAAACAGTACCACTGATATTAGAACCACCATAAATATTACCTTCGACGGTACCATTAGTCATTTCGATATTTATACTAGCTTGTTTGCTGCTACTACCAGAGCCATTTTGGTTACCACCACCATAAACATTTTTCTTAATCGTACCACCTTTAATAAATATCTTAGTATAGCTTGATTGACTGGTACTACTAATACCCGTAGCACCATAATTACCACCACCATAAATGCTATTGTTAATTACGGCATTACCGGTTATTAAAATATTAGAGTTATCGCTAGAACCGATTGATGAGGTTCCTGATTTTCCGTTACCAATTCCAAAAACACTACCTGCTTCACTACCATAAAGGGTTTGGTTATTATTAACTAGAGATTCATCGCCAATTAGAGCATTACCACCAATATAAATAAAGCCTGTGCCATTTACGGTTCCATCATAGCCACTACCCGTTGATCCATTAGAACCAGCAAAAACACTATAATTTACTTTACCACCAGTTAAAGCGATAATTCGATTACCATAAGTAGCGGTTTGCCCAGCTCCCCCAGTTATCATATCAATCGTACCACCAGTCTGGTAAATATAAGTATCGTTAACATTAGAGCGATTACTAGCGCTTAAAGGGCCACCAATTAGATTGTAAATCCAACCGCCTTCTACCTTTATCTGTCTTGCAGTATAATGAGTTCCACCATAACGACCGCCAACATAAATACCTGTTGTTAAATCATATTTGCTAGTACCAAAGGAACCACTTTTAACAATGGTTTTCATCCCAACTTCAGAAGAAGAATAAATATCGCCACCCCAAGAGCCACCAACACAATAATAAAATTCTAAATTACTATTATTGCCAGTTACTCGGTCATAATCAGAGCCATAAACAACAGTAGCATTTACATAATCAGTATCTGAATTCCAGCTACTATTATTTGCTTCATGAATTAAGGAGGCAGAGTTATAAACACCTGATTCAATTATTAAATTATAAATAGTATCACTATAACTACTACCAGTAGAACCATCACCACCTATAATTGATCTGATATTGACATCGTTACCATTTTGACTAATACCACGTCCTATTTTCAAGTTATGCCAATTTGCTAAGATAGAGTTGCTAGCCTCAGCATCATCAATTGCTCTTCTATTTGTACTATAAATTTCCAAATTTTCAATAGTAGTATCATTATGGATATTAACTTTTGTTTCGTTACTGCCCCACCAGCTACTACTACTACTTTCTGGTTGCCAATAATTATTGTGTTTAACACCATTATATAAGCCAGTAAAAGTAAATGGCTTGCTACCCGACCAATTTCCTTTGAAAGAGCCATTTAAAACGGCGATATTAGTATCTCTAGTAGCCATATAATAATAAGTATTATTCCGATCAAAAAGATTATCAACCGTATTTTGTAAGTATTCATAATAAGTACAACTGGTGCTATGGCAAGTTCCACTTACCATTTTACCATCAGCATTATAATAACCATCATAAGAAGCATTATAACTAAATTCTCTAGCGATAAAATATCCAGCCATTATTTGATTATCAAAACTAGTATCAACAATATCTTCACAATGGATATTTAATCTACTAGGATCAAGAACTGTCATATAGCCATTATTTAAATAATAATAAGTATTATTTTCATCATATGATTCATTATTAATCTTGACATAGTAAGTACAGCTATTTCGCCAACACCAAGTATTATTTTGATATCTACCTTGTGAGTTATAACCACTATAAGATTCACGATAGCCAGCTGTTTTTTGGTAATAATAACCAGTCATATCATACTCGTCACATACTCTTTTTAATGTTTGGAGTTTTTGCAATTTTTTATCATCAAAAGTATTGAAGATGTTATCCCAATTATTAGATGATATATAACTTACTTTAGCATTTATCCAAGATGCATGTAAGTTCAAGATAATATCATTATATTTATCTCCATTTTTAGTAGGAGTTATTATGGCATATCTTTTATAATTATCATAATCAAAAGTAATTAAAGTATTAGAGGTATCACTTATCCAGCCATTAAATCCCTTATCATTTGGTCTATTAGTAAAAGGATTATCAATAAGTTCAATAGTTACCTTACCATCAACAACAGGATACCATTTATAATAAACCATCTTATTTTGAGTTTCATTAAGAGATATAGAGGCACCACTAGCATCATAAGTTATCATTACCCTTACTAGGTTATTACTGTTATATTTATTTTGACTAGTAAATGTCGGTAAAGTTCCACCAGTTTCTACAAAGTTTTTTGATTCATAATAATTCCAATCTGCTTCTAAGTCATTTATATATACAGTATTATCTATGATACCACTAGTATTAGGTGTAAAACTTAAATTTTCGGTTGGGCTTAATGCGATTGGACTAATTAAAGTATTTTTATTTACAAAGGTTATATTATCTTTAGTAATGTTTGTTATTAAATCAGTAGTACTAAAGTTTTCTAAAATACTAGAATCATAATTAGTAATTTTACTACCTGCTATCTTATATTTATAACTATTATCAATAGTACTAGTATTATTAGTACTATAATCATCATAGATATCTTCTTTACTTAAGATATAATTGATTTTTGTATTATTTAAATCATAAGCAATTATTTTATTATCAGTATCGCTAGATTTAAAATTAGAATTTAAAATAATTTTTTCATAGTTAGAATTAGTATCACTATATACTAAAGAAGCTATTTTACTATCGGTAGTGCCGGTTATATCCATACTAATAGCTAGTAGTGATACATTTATATTGGAAGCATTTTTAGTAAGAAATGCTCCAGTACCAGTTACATTTAAATTAGCATTAGAAAAGTTAATGTTAGAAATATAGGTATCTTTTAAAGTATTAAATAAAGAATTTTCTAAATTAAAATTAAAAATTTTATGACCTAAACCATCGATATGGCCGGCGAAAGCTAAAGAATTATTGATACTTAAAGAATAATTTCCGAAATCAAGATCGTTTGTTATTATATAGTACTTGTCTAAATAAAGATTAGCATCATTACTTTCTAAAACATTTTTAAAATAAGCAAGTTCATTAGGAGTCTTTATTTCATAAGGATTTTCCATCGAACCATTGCCTGATGCAAAAGAGGTTGCAGCAATGCCGTTATAGGCTGAAGATGTGATATTACTAGACCAACTAGGAATACGAATAAAAAGATATAAACATATTAAGGCGATTAAAATTAAACCATAAAGTTTATAGTTAAGATATAATTTTTTATTTTTATCTTTAGTCATATATTCTCCTTATTAAATTCAGAAAAAAGCTTCACGTCGTGAAGCTTTCACCTTATACTTCACTAAGTTTGTGAAGATTTTAATTAATTACCAGCAGCACTAGATTGAGTACTTAACTGAACGTTGTAAGAAATATCTGTACCAGATGCGTTATTTTCGCAATCTACATCTTGTCCTTCAACCCACATATATACACGAATTTTTGTAACTCCAGCTTCTAATCTTACTACTTGTTGATATGCACCAGCATAAGCCTCAGGTGTAACAACATTTGGTGTTACTTCAGCAGTATTAGTCGTATCAGTACCGTTCATGGCATCCTTTAACTTAGTTTGTTTGGCAATTTCTTGTTTTAAACCAAAATAGCCAGTGCGGTTAGTCTTGTTATCAACTGTAATACCATATTCAATTGCTGAGGCATTACCACGAGCTGTATGAGCATCAGCATTAGGTTCCCAAATAATAGCTGTTGCAGCGGGAGTATTTAAAGCTTGTAATGTACCAGCAGCAGTTTCACTTGATGCATTGCCTAATGTTACAAAGCCAACACGAGCAGCATTCTTTAAGCCTTTATCTTCAGTACCTTCTTTAGCCATAACATTTGAGCTTGTTGTTAAATAAATAGTTTGAGCTTGATCAACTCTTAGAAACATATCAAAGGCAATGTAGTCGCCAGTACTTCCAGCTTTTGCAGGACTTTTAGCAGCAGTGATAGTATATTCACCGGTTTGAGCATCAGATCCTACTACACCTTTATACATATTAAGTTCAGATTCACTTACTGTGCCATCAGTTGAAACTGCATTTAGAGTAGCTGGAACCATATTTTTTGCACCTGCATAACCTGCTGTAATATCAGCGTTAGTTATTACTGTTTTCCACTCACTAGCATTTGTGGAAATTTGTAGACCATTACTAGCCTCAACATGAACATCTAATGTACTAACAGTAACAGTTTGATTGGCTGTAAACCAAGCATAAGTTGCTGTACTAAACATTATGATTGTCAAAACTAATAAAAGGACTAATGATTTAACTTTTTTTCTTTTTTTGTCTTCTTTTCTTTTTGACATTTTTTTCAACTCCTAGTCTTCTTTTATATGTTCTTCAGTAAGATTCATATGCATTTTTATTTCCCCACCAATTAAGTCATCAATACAATCAGGGTCGTCGCCTTCAAGCCATACTACAATTGTATAATGGTCAATATCGCCTGGATTAAAGTTTGTTCTTTTTTCTAAAACAAGAGTTTCAGGACTATTTACTAATTCTTTAAAAGCTACAGTATTTTCTTCCGGAGCATTAGCTAGTGCATTTTTTTTAGCATAAGTAGTTGCTTCACCATTCTTATAAATTCGGATTCTAATCGCTTCATCGACTTTCTTAATAACATCATCTAATATCACTTCATACCAATAATTCATAGTATCCTTACCACGGTTTTCTACATAAAAGGTATAAGCAATATAGTTATCTCCATTATGAGCTCCTTCACCTTCAGTATCAATATTATCAGGTAACCATTTATAAGATATATTATCCATAAATTTAATTGGGGTTGCTTCTAACTTTCTGTGAGCTTGCGGATTATTTTCCGATTCATAAATAGTAATACCACTTTCTAAGGTGTCATTAGAATCAAGAGTAATTGTAAATCTGCCTTCACTATAAATTATTTTCAAAATAATATATAGCACAATTAAAAGTAATAATAAGGATAACAAGGCTATTTTGATAATTCGCACTGTTATTTTTCTTTTTCTTACCTTATCAGCAGTTATAATTACTTCTTTTGCCATATTACCACCACAATGCATATATGAACTACCTCTATCATATACTACTTTATTGTATTATATTTTAATTAAATATGCAATTGTTTTGTCAATTTTTGTCGTTTTTTATCAATTTTTGTCTAGTTAATTATTTTTATAAAACTTAATTTGAATCTTAAGTATCATTTTGACTTTTAGTAAAAAGTTGTTTATAATTTGCTCATGCCACCAATGTTCAACATCTCCTTCTATAAATTGATGCTTACTGTGTTTTATTATTTGATTATATAAACATTTATGAAGTTAAAAAAAGTATATTTATTACTGGCTTTAGCAAGTTTATTATTATTAGTTAGTGTTATCCAAAATACTTATGCTAAATATATTTCAAAAGCCACAGCTAATTCTAATTTTACTATTGCTTCCTGGAATTTTAAAGTAAATAATCAGGATATAAATGCTAATAGTAATTTTAGTAATGTTATAGTGCCTGTTTTTGAAAATAATCCTAATATTAAAGATAATGTTATTGCTCCAACTTCGGAAGGATATTTTGATATTAATATTGATCACAGTAATGTCGATGTCAGTTTTACAGAGAAGATAAATTTAAATTTTAGTGACACTAACACTGTTAGTGATTTAAAAATTACAGGATATGCTATAAATGATGGTTCAATAATAGAATTTAATGGAAATGAAATTAGCACTGATTGCCTTTTAAGTGATGATGTTAAAATTAATAAATATCGTTTTTATGTTACTTGGATTGATAACGATGGTCAGACTATGCAAAATAAGGATGATACTGAAGCTGCTAAAAATGGTAATGCAAGTATTAGTGTTAGCTTATCATTTATTCAAAAAGCCAAATAAAAATAACGGCTTTAATTTTAAATGATTATATTATAAGGGTTGTATTGTAAATAGTGTTGGTGAGTAAAATCATTAACACTATTTTTTTACAGAAAAAAGACATAAGTTTGATACAATGTAATTGGTCATTATACATTGAAAGGATTTAAACTTATGTCTGCAAATGATTATATCTTAAACTTATTTAAAGATAAAAATATTAAAATTTTATCATTTGACGAGTTTTTATCACTTATCAACTTAACTGAAAGTGACCATAAAAAAATCGAAATGCCAACAATTCCTCATAAAGAAAATAAAAAACGAGTTTCTTACTCAAAAAACAAAGAACAAAATACTATAGGCAACTATTTGCGAGCACAAGGAATAGACCTGTCAAAACTTTTCTAACATAACTATTTAATAAAATTAATAAAGAACTAATTTTATTTCAATATAAAGGCGTGATTTAGTCACGCCTTTATATCTTTTTATCAGCTGTTTTTTATTTTTGTGCAGATGAAGTTAAGGCGTTTGCGCTTGTCGGGCGGAAGAAACGGCGAAACCACGGCGTTAAACTTATCTATCTCTTTATCC
>ERZ779865.2834-NODE-2834-length-10343-cov-3.183709_pt1 | contig 10343 bp, 1 predicted proteins | sample MGYA00433088_ERZ779865 | MGnify/ENA primary metagenome ERZ779865 (study PRJEB29588, sample SAMEA2151703) | human gut metagenome | biome: human gut; feature: human-associated habitat; material: faeces | place: Denmark | collected 2008/2010 ... | reverse complement strand
CTGCGCCGGCGAATGGTGCCGCTTCTGCAAGGCGCGTTATACCTGCCGGAAGCGCAGCGAGTATCATATGCGCCTGGCAGAGCGGGACTTCAAGCAGCCCGACCTGCTTTCGGATGAGGAAATTGCCAAGCATTTTCCCGATCTCAATCTGAAAGATAACGGAAAGTATACCATTTCCGGGCTGAATGACGATAAGTATCAGCAGGGGCTCTCTGCCAAGGACCTTGGAATGTATGAGCCGAATGACCGCGTTAACGCGATCGTGATGCTGAGCAAAGAGTCGATTCTGTCTCTTGCGGAAAAAGCGGGTCTTAGCGCCGCCGAATACGTGGCGACCGACGCCGGCAAGGCAAAGATTGCGGAGATGACCGCCGTACAGGACGCGGCAATCCGTGCGCTCGGCTCCGATATTTCGGATGTCAAGCATCGTTATACCACGCTTTTCTCCGGCTTTTCCTGCTCTACGGAGTATAAGAACCTGGAAAAGATCGAGTCGATGTTTGCTGGCTCCACAACTCTGATCGGGGAGCGGTATATCCCGGATGCGGAAGCGACTGACAACGCGCTGAACGCATACGGTACGGGTATCTATAACTCCTCTAACGCAGGCTACACCGGCAAGGGAATGCTGGTGGCGGTGCTGGATACCGGTCTTGACTACAATCACTCCGCGTTTCAGCGGCTTCCCGAGGGCGATCTGAAACTTACCCGGGATGATATTGAAGAAATTTTCCCCTCTCTTGCCGCCGCAGGGCTGAACCCCTCCGGGCGCTGGGAGGAGTGCTACTATTCCGATAAGGTCGTTTACATGTACGACTACGCCGATAAAGACCCCGATGTATACCCTGTCAATGACCACGGAACGCATGTGGCGGGCATTATTTCGGGCAAAGATGACAAGATTACCGGCGTTGCCGTTGACTCTCAGCTGGCAATCTTCAAAGTGTTCGGCAATGAGGATGCAGGTGCGGAAACCGAGGATATTCTTGCCGCGCTTTCCGATGCCGTGCTTCTCGGTGTGGACGTGATCAATATGTCCCTTGGTTCTTCCTGCGGCTTTTCCAGAGCGGCGGACGACGAGGGCGTGAACGAGGTGTATGACGCGGTGCGCGCGGCAGGGATCAACCTGATCGTGGCGGCTTCCAACTCTCACTCCTCCGCAAAAGGCTCCAACGCCGGTGATACCAACCTCACTACCAACCCCGATTCCATGACGCTTGGCTCTCCCGCATCCTATGATGCGTCTCTTGCCGTGGCGTCCGTGCTGGGTGCCAAGACCCACTACCTGCATGCCAACGGCGAGCAGCCGATCTACCTCATCAAAGCCAAGAACAACTACGGCGATGATATTGAGTTCTATGATCTGATGCTGAACGGCAAGCAGACCGCGGAATTTGAATATGTGCTTGTCCCCGGTGTCGGTAATGACAGCAACTATGCCAATATAGATGTGAAGGGGAAGATTGCCATCATCAAGCGCGGTGTGACCACGTTTGAAGAAAAGGTGCAGGTTGCCGCCGCAAAGGGCGCAATCGGCGCGATTATTTACAACAATGTGTCGGGTACCATCAGCATGACCATCGGTACCGCAACCCTGCCTGCCTGCTCCATCTCGATGGACTCCGGTGCTTACTTTGTGGAGCATCCGACCGGCAAACTGACTCTCAGTGCCGATAACCTGGCAGGTCCTTTTATGAGCGATTTCTCCTCCTGGGGTCCGAACGGGGATCTGGTGCTGAACCCGGACCTCACCTCTTACGGCGGTGACATTACCTCTGCAGTGCGCGGCGGCTATGATGTTTACTCCGGCACTTCCATGGCATGCCCGAACCTTGCCGGCTCCGCCGCGCTGGTGCGTCAGTATGTCAAGACGATGCACCCGGAGTACAGTGCGGATGACGTGATGACCATGGTCAACCGCCTGCTGATGTCTACCTCCTCCATTCTCAGAAACGAGGCGGGCAACCCCTATTCGCCGAGAAAACAGGGTGCCGGACTTGCCGACGCCGAGCGCGCGATCAAAACCGGTGCGTATCTCTTTGTCGAGGGCTCGGATAAGACAAAACTTTCTCTTGGTGACGACCGCGACAAAACCGGTAAATATACCCTCAAATTCATGCTCCGCAATATGACGGGGCGCACCCTTTCCTATGATCTGACCACCTATGTAATGACCGAAACCGTGTCTACGGACGGAAAAACCGTGGCGGAGCAGGCATATATGCTTTCCTCTGACATCCGGTATTCCGTCAAAAATGGCGGGCTTGCGGGCAATGTCGTTTCCGTGACCGGTTACAGCGACGCCGAAATTACGGTGGAGATCACCCTTTCTCAGGCGGATCGCGACTACCTGGAAGCCAACTTCAAAAACGGAATGTATATCGAGGGCTTTACCACCCTCACCTCCAGAGAAGGTGACGCGGATCTGACCATCCCGTACCTCGCATTCTTCGGCGACTGGACAAAGGCACCTCTTCTTGACGTGACCGCGTTTGAGGAGGGCAAGGAGGCGAAGGACAGCTCCATTCTGGAGGACGAAAAGCTCAAAGCCGACGTGTACGCCACGATCCCGATGGTGGGCTTCTATGCCGGCAAAGAGATTACCTACTACTACATGTGCAAGCCCGCGTTCAACCTGGCAAAGGGCTATGAAGCGCCCGCCACGCTGGAGGATTACTGCGCGCTGACCACCTCGGTGGACGGCAACTTCATGATCAAGTACATCAGCGCAGGGCTTCTGCGTAACGCGAAAAAAGTGCATATGACCATCACCGATCCCGTGACCGGCAAGGTGGTTTTTGAGCGCACGACCGAAAACTGCCGGAAGTCCTATTACAACGGCAATCAGACCGGCGGCTACGTGGAGGTGGAGTTTGACGCTTCCACGGCGGGGCTTGCCAACAACACCAAATACATTTTCTCCATGACCTGTGAGCTGGATTGGGAAGGCGAGCAGAACAACCTGAAAAATCAGTTCTCCTTCAGCTTCTATATCGACGACGAAGCACCGGTTGTGGATTTCAACCAGACCAACCTTCGCGTGGAGCGCGATTCGGAAGGGAATCCGCAGAGATACCTGCTGGATCTCTATGTGTATGATAACCGCTTCCTTTCCGGATATTTTATCTCCACGTATGACAAAAAGGATGCCAACGGTGTAGCGATTGAGCCGGAATACGTGATCGACGGCTTTATCCCGGTGGACGATATGATTGGCGGCACCACCAACAAGATTACGGTGGATTTGACCTCCGTCTGGCACAAGCTGAAAGACGGCGCGACCCCCGGTTCCAAGAACATCGAGTTTACGCTTTACGACTACGCGAAAAACAAAACCGTGGTGGACCTCACGCTGGAGAAAGAGACCCCTGAGACCGTCAACATCAAAAACGGCAGAAAATCCACCGAGAAGGGCGACGAGATTTCCTTTACCCTCAAGCCCTATCAGCAGATCAACCTGCTTTCCACTCAGTATCTGGTCACTTCTCCGAAAGAGGTTTACTATAACGACCTGATCTGGACCTCCTCCGACCCTGATACCGTTTCTGTTGTGAACGGTGTGGTGACCGCCTGGAAGAACGGGGAAGCTACCATTACGGTGGCAACTGCAAACGGGCAGTCGGTTTCCGTCAAGGTGCAGTGCTCCGGCACGGCAAGCAGTGAAAACATTCCCATTTCCGGCTTGTCACTGAACTCTACACGGATCTCGCTGGAGCGTGGGGAAAGCTACGATCTGTACGCAACCTTTGCGCCTTATAACGCAACCAACTTCCCTGACATTGTGTGGGACAGCTACGGCTCCTCCTACATCACGGTCACGGTTGACCCCGAAAACCCCTACCACTGCACGGTATTTGCCAAGGAATCCGGCTCTGCCATGGTCACGGCAAAGGTGACGGGAACCATGTTCTCCGCAACCTGCAGCTTCGGCATCGCAGAGGAGTTTGAATACCTCGGCGCGTATCTGAAATCCTACACCGGTAAGGGTGACGAAAACGGCGTTGTGGAGATCCCCGGCGACAAGGGCGTGACGAGAATTTACCGCCTTGCTTTCTACAATAACAAGGATATCCGCAAGGTCATCATCCCGGAGGGCGTGGAGGAGATTGAATACGCCGCGTTCTACGAGTGCGAAAACCTGGAGGAGATCGTACTGCCCTCCACCTGCAAGCAGATAGACGAATGGGCATTCGGCTTCTGCAAAAAACTGAAAACCATCAACCTCGGCAAGGTGGAAACCATCTGCCAGATGGCGTTCTATAATGACAACTCGCTGGAGGCGGTGGATCTTTCGGGTTGCCATACCATCTGTGACCGTGCGTTCTCCTTCTGCTCCTCCCTCAAAACGCTGGATATCAGCACCGTGGGGCAGATCGGTGAGTACAGCTTTGTGTACTGCACGGCGCTGGAAGAGCTGAAAACTTCCAAGATGAACAAGATTGCGGATTATGCCTTCGCCGGGTGCAGCTCGCTCCACTCGCTGGACCTGTACGCTACCTATGTCGGCGAAAACGCATTCTACTATTGCTCGGGGCTTACCGATGTCATTTTTGAATCCGACGTGAGCGAAATCGATGCACTGGCATTCTATTATTCCAGCGCGCTGACCAACGTCACCTTCAAGGGCACCTGTAAGTACATCGGCGATTACGCATTTGCCAACTGCACCGCGCTGACCTCGGTTTACGTGCCCGCAGGGTGCGAATACCTCGGCGAATTTGCTTTCGGCGGGTGCCGGAATGTGAAAACCGTCACCTTCAGTGCGGATGCCAATATCCGCTCGGTCGGCAGAAACCCGTTCTACCTGGTTTACGTTTCCGATTTCAACGTGGAGGAGGGCGGTAAGTACCTTACCACCAAGAACGGTATCCTGTATGACAAGAACATGACCCGCCTGATCCTGGCTCCGTTCGCCAAGTCCATCACCGGGCTTTCGCTGGATGATTCGGTCACGGAGATCGGCGATTACGCGCTGTCTCAGGTTTGGTCCATCATCACGGTCAATCTCAATAACGTTACAACCATCGGCAACGGCGCGTTTATGGGCGCCGGGCTTCAGTCGGTTTATCCCGGCACGGCGCTGAAATCCATTGGAGACTACGCCTTTGCCACCTGCGAAAAACTGAAACCCTTTGCTCTGCCGGAGGGGCTGGAGAGCATCGGCAAATACGCCTTTGCGGGGAGCAGTATCACCGGCAGCGTCAAGCTTCCCGAAAGTCTGACGCAGGTTGGTGCATATGCCTTCTCGCAGGTAGAGGGAATTACCTCCGTTACGATTCCTGCCGCGCTTGAGGAGATCAGTGAAGGGATGTTCGGTCAGTGCACCAATCTCTCGCTGGTCACGATTGCCAACGGGGGGAAAAAGATCGGTGACTTCGCCTTTATCGGTGCTACGGCGCTGGAAAATATCACGCTTCCCGCATCCGTGGAAACGATGGGGAAGGGCGCGTTTGCGCTTTGCGTGGGGTTGAAGGATATTTCTCTGCCCGATGCCCTGCAGGAGATCCCGGAGCTTGCTTTCTTCGGCGATGTCTCGCTGAATGCCCCCGCGGTTTCCGACAGCGTGACTGCCATCGGCGATTACGCGTTCTACGGTGCTTCCGCAATGAAAAACTTCAACTTCCGGTCGGTGGAAACGGTCGGCAGGTATGCCTTTGCCGGCACGGGGCTGACAACGCTTTCGGCTGATGCCGTGAAAACGGTGGGCGATTATGCCTTCTTCCGTACCGGGGTTACCGCGGTAACCCTGCCGGCTGTCACGGAAATCGGCGCTTACGCGTTTGCCGAGACCACGGAGCTGAGCACGGTGAGCATGGATGCCGCTGTCAGCATCGGGGAGGGCGCATTTGCCCGCGCCGGAAAACTGACGGCTGTGAATCTGCCTGCGGCGGAGAAGATCGGCAACATGGCGTTTGCCAATGCCGCATCGCTCACATCCCTGACGCTTCCGTCGCTGAAAACCATCGGTTCTTACGCGATCTACAATACGCAGGTGAAGACCATGGCGCTTCCCGCCACGTTGGAGCATGTATCGCCCAATGCGTTCACCACCAAGGCATATTCCGCCACCGGTGCGGAGCTGGTGCGCTTTGAGGGCTTTACGCTGGATCCCGCCAACCCGAAATTCTTCCTGGATGACGCCGGCGTTCTGTATGAAAAGCTGACGGACAAGACCTATCTGCTGGTGTCTTACCCCTCCGCCAAGACCGATCCGGAATACACCGTGAAGGACGGCACCGTGCGTATTGAGGCTTATGCGTTCAGTACCAACACGGATCTGAAAAACGTGACCGTCGCGCGTACCGTCAAATGGATTGGTTCCGGTGCATTCTACGGGTGCACGTCGCTCTCTTCGCTCTCCTTCCTCTCGGTTACCGCGCCCACGTTGGAAAGTGAGTATTCCTCCGCCTCCAAGGACGGCTGGACGTACAATAACTTCATCTACGATTTCGCGGATACCGAAAAGTCGCCGGGGCTGAATATCATCATTCCGAAAAACGGCGCGGGGTATGACTCTTACCTCTTTGCAAACTATCTCGGCTCCTTCACAAGATCGGAGCAGAACTCCATGACCGACGGTACCGCCGCGCTCAACGAGGGCATCCTTGCCCTGCCGGATGTGATCACCTTGGCAGATGCGGAAACGGTGGACTACCTGGAAAGAGTTTACAACGCAACGTCTGCGGATCAGAAGGCGTTTGTAGAGAACTATGCCAAACTGCAACGGGCGATTGCCGAGATCAAGCGGCTGCGCTCCGAGCAGAAGGGGGATGAAACCCCGGATAATCCGGATAACCCGGATGAAAATTCGGGAGAGAAGAAAGGGCTTTCCACCGCCGCAATCGTTCTGATTGTGGTAGGTGCGGTTGTGGTGCTGGCAGGTGCCGGTGCCGCGGTCTGGTTCTTCGTAATCCGCAAACCGAAGCCGGCTGAGCCTTCGGAAAACAACGAGTCTGCAGAAAAGAAAGGGGATGACTCCGATGAAAAATAACATCTTGCGCATTTCTCTTCTGCTGGTGCTGTGCCTTGCGCTTTCGCTCTGCTTCTTCTCCTGCAAAAAAACACAGACCTATACCGTCACCTTTGAGGCAAACAACGGCGATCCTGCCACGGTGCTCACGGTGGAGGACGGGGCAACCCCCGCCCTCCCCGAGGAGCCGACCCGCTACGGCTTTCTGTTTGCGGGCTGGTTCAAAGACGCGGAGCTCAAGGAAAAAGCCAGCCCTGAAACCACTCCGATTTCGGGCGGCGATGTGACTTATTTTGCCGGCTGGACCCCGGCGGAAGCGTATCAGATCAGATTTGATACCAAGGGCGGCACGGCGGTTTCCTCCGTCTCGGTGCTGAACGGCACGGCACTTGCCGAGTCCTCGGTGAGCGCCCCCACCAAAGAAAACTATACCTTTACGGGGTGGTACACCAATGCCGCCTGCACTGCAAAATTCAACTTTGACACGGTTCCTACCGGCAATATGACACTGTATGCCGGCTGGAAACTGAACAACGGCATGAGTGAGTATATCGGCGTGGTAGACGGGGTGGAGGTTGCCCGCGTGGCGTTCCCCTCCGGCTCACCGGTATTGCCCACGACCAATGACGGCGTTTCTTACATCTGGTATTCCGACATTCTGTTGACGGTTCCGTTCGGGATGGAGGTTTCCACCGGTTCGGTTACCATTTACGGGATGGCATATACCGAGGGGCTGGTGATCGAAAACGGCGTGGTGACTGGTTATACCGGGCGCGTGAAGAACGTGATCGTTCCGCCCTCCTGGAACGGGGTGCCCGTGACGGAAATCGCGGCAAATGCGTTCTCCGGCAAGCGCACGCTGAAATCGGTCAAACTCCCGTCCACAATCGTGTCGGTGGGTGCTTCCGCGTTTTATGACTGCTATGCGCTGTCCGAGATCAATCTGACTTCCGCCTGCGTTTCGGTGGGTCGGTTTGCTTTCTACGGGTGCGAAAAACTGGTTACGGCAGGGGATCTTTCCGGGCTGGAAGAGATTCGCGAAAACACCTTTGCCGGGTGTCGCCGCCTTGCCGCAGTCCATTTCTCCGAAAGCCTGCTGGCGGTTGGTGAATATGCCTTTGCGGACTGTGTGGCGCTTGAGTCGGTTCTGCTTCCCGATACGGTTACCGAGATCGGTGAGCGTGCCTTCTCCGGATGCCGTGGGATCCGGGAATTCCGGATTCCCGCCGCTCTCAATGATCTTCGTACCGGTGCCCTGCAGGACTGCGCTGCACTGGAAAAGCTGATCCCGGCAGAGAACAACGACACCGCGCTCTTCCGTGTGATTGACGGCAATCTTTACGGTGCTTATGGCAGAACTCTGTTGCTTTACGTGAAAGGGGAGAAGGAGGAGACCTCCTTTGCTCTGCCTGCGGGCTGTACCGAAATCGCGCCTTACGCCTTCAGCGGAAACAGTAATCTGACGGAACTGAATCTGGCAGATGAAAAGCTGACGCTCCGGCAGGGTGCCCTTGCCGGAATGAAGGCGCTTCACTCGCTGACGGTTTATGCGCTGGACAGCAAAAACCCCTACCTTGCCTACTTCTTCGGTGCAACCTCCGGGGAGGCAAACGGCTCCGCCGGGCATTACACGCCGGCTACGCTGGAAAAGGTCCGGGTTATCCGGCTGGGCACGGAGCTGGCGGATCACGCTTTCTACGGGGTCACGGGGCTTTCTGAGATCGAAGGAATGCAGAATCTTCGTTCCATCGGTCAGTTTGCTTTTGCTTATACCGCATTGACCGAAATTGAGCTTCCCGCAACACTGGTGATGATCGGGGACTCTGCTTTCTATGGCTGTGCTTTGATTTCCTCCTTCTCGGTGAAGGAAGGGAACCCGGTTTTTGCCGCATTTGACGGATGCCTTTACAATAAGAATCTGACCCGGTTGTATCTGGTTCCTCAGGTCAAAGAAGCAATCGCATTCCCTCAGACGGTGCAAATCCTCAGCACGGGAGCATTCTACAAATCCAACGTGCTGTCGCTTACGATACCGGCAAGCGTGACCACCATTGAGTCCGGTGCGCTGGCAGGGGTGCTGAAACTGCAGGAACTGACGGTGCCCTTTATCGGCGGCTCCGCTACGGATACGGATACCGATTATATGATGTATATTTTCGGCGGTACCGTGTCGAGAAACGGGACGGTGCAGGCAGACGGAACGTATTCCTATTCGACTGCCAACACCTCCAGCACGCCTTCTTCTCTGAAAAAACTGACGATCTCCGGCGTGATTACGGAAATTCCGGAATTTGCGTTTGCGTACCTTTCTCAGGTGACGGAAATCAACTGGAACGGCACCGTGACCGCAATCGGTGACTATGCGTTCTTCAGTACGGGGTTGAAGACTGTCCGCATCCCGGAAACGGTCAAACGCATTGGCGATTACGCGTTTGCTTCCAGCAATCTGGAGGAAGTGACCGTGCCCGGCTCCGTAGGTAAAAACCTTGGTATGGCGCTTTTTGCAGGATGCTCAGACCTTGAAACCGTGGTGTTTGAAGAGGGTGTGACTAGAATTCCCGCATCCGCCTTCCAGCCTGCCGGTTCAAGAGATTCCGAAACCGGAGACACCAACTACTACTCCTCGCTCAAATCCATCACGTTGCCCTCCACGGTCGAATCCATCGGGGAAAACGCATTTATCTATGCGGGCACCCGTTATATCGGCGCGGTTGGTTCCACGTACAGCAATCTGGTATTTATTCTGCCTGCCGATTCTCAGCTGAAGGTGATTGAAAAGGGCGCGTTCTATCGCTCCTCCATTCAGCATATCGCCTTGCCCGCCTGCTTTGAGGAGGTCGGGGAGATGGCGTTCTTCGGTTGTGAAGCACTTGCCGTTGTGACTTTTGGCAATGAGACCGAGGGCTCCGCTCTGCGTAAACTCGGCGGCGCCGGTTTTGCGTACTGCAAGGGGCTTGGCGAGATGAGGATTTATAAGGATGTGAAGACAGCGGCGGATGTGCCGGAAATTGAGCTTTATACCGTTGCTACCACCACGGAAAACGTTTCCTACAACATTTTCGCGGGTGGCGCTACACCGAAGTTGTATGTCAGATCCGCAGAGATCTATCGCGGCGCAAAGAACTGGAACGAATACGACAACAAAATCTTTGAGCTGGCATAAAAAACAAAAAACCACCCCCACGAATTTCCGCGGGGGTGGTTTTTTGCAAAAGGTTTTCCGCCGCCTGCGGCACCTGCGGACACCGTCTTCGACGGGGGCTGGTCGGCTGACGCGGCGCTTTGGGTACGCACGCCCAAAGTTTGGCACCGGTTGCCCAAAAGTTTTTAGGGGATTTAAAGGGGGCTTTTTGAAAAAAGCCCCCTTTTCGCG
>ERZ779865.2826-NODE-2826-length-10391-cov-2.863100_pt1 | contig 10391 bp, 9 predicted proteins | sample MGYA00433088_ERZ779865 | MGnify/ENA primary metagenome ERZ779865 (study PRJEB29588, sample SAMEA2151703) | human gut metagenome | biome: human gut; feature: human-associated habitat; material: faeces | place: Denmark | collected 2008/2010 ... | reverse complement strand
GTTCCTCCTGGTCCATGGCCAGAATGAATCTCTTCATCCATGGAATCCACGTCAACCCCAATGACATTGCCTGGGGCGATACACTGGCCAATCCCCAGCATCTGGATTCCGATGGCAATTTGAAGCAGTTCGATGTGATTGTTGCCAATATGCCATTCTCCTTGGACAAGTGGGCAGAGGGCTTCAACCCTGGCGGCCAGGAGGATGGTGGCAGCGATAAGGACAAGAAGTTCAAGATGACCGCCAACCTGGACCGGTTCCATCGTTTTGACTGGGGTGTACCTCCTGCGAGTAAGGGCGACTGGGCATTCCTGCTGCACATGCTCCATTCGCTGCGGAGCAATGGCCGCATGGCTGCTGTTGTTCCTCATGGTGTTCTGTTTAGAGGCTCTGCGGAAGGCCGTATCCGCCAGACTGTCATTGAGAAAAATCTGCTGGATGCTGTTATCGGTTTGCCCGCCAATCTGTTCTATGGCACTTCTATCCCGGCATGTATTCTGGTGTTTAAGAAAAACCGTGCCACCAGCGATGTCCTTTTCATTGATGCTTCTGGCAAGGATGCGGAAGGAAAGCTGAGATACCGCAAGGACAAGAACCAGAACAAACTGGATCAGTGCCATATCGACGATATCTTCCGTGCCTATACAGATCGGGTGGATGTGGAGCGGTTCGCTCATGTGGCTTCCTTTGAAGAAATTAAGGCCAATGAGTTCAACCTAAATATCCCCCGCTATGTAGACACCTTTGAGGAAGAGGAACTCATCGACATTGAAGAAGTGCAAGGAAACATCGAGCGCATCAGGGGTGAGATTGCTGCCGTAGAAGCCCAGATGGCGCAGTATCTGAAGGAGCTTGGTTTATGAGCGAACTTGTAAAATACAGTGAGCAGACCTTTGAGAGCATTAAGCACGTCAACGAATACGGCGAAGAATACTGGCTGGCTCGTGAACTCCAGCCGGTCTTGGAATATGCCCAGTGGCGCCGTTTCTCGGATGCCATCGAGCGCGCCAAGTTTGCTTGTAAGAACAGCGGCTTCGCAGTTGAGGACCATTTTGCCGATGTCGGCAAAATGGTTGACATTGGCTCCGGTGCAGAACGTCAGATCGATGATGTTATGCTTTCCCGGTATGCCTGTTATCTGATTGTGATGAATGGCGATCCCCGGAAGGAGGTTATCGCCATTGGTCAGTCCTATTTTGCGGTAAAGACCCGGCAGCAGGAACTGATTGATAACTATGAGCAAATGTCGGAGGATCAGAAACGTCTGGCAATCCGCAATGAGATGATCGCACATAATAAGTCGCTGGCAGAGGCCGCGCAGATGGCGGGTATCGCCGATCAGAGGGAGTACGCAATTTTCCAGAACAAAGGTTATCAGGGCTTGTATGGTGGCCTTGGTGCTAAGGAGATCCACGCCCGGAAGGGGTTGAAGAAGAGCCAGAAGATTCTGGATCACATGGGCAGCACCGAACTGGCCGCCAATCTCTTCCGTGCGACCCAGACTGACGAAAAGCTGCGCCGGGAGAACATCCAGGGGAAGCAGGCAGCGTATGATACCCACTACCAGGTTGGTAAGAAGGTTCGCCAGACCATCCAGGAACTGGGCGGTACGATGCCGGAAGATTTGCCGACACCTCAGAAAAGTATTGCTCAGATCGAGCGAGAGCAGGAAACACGGAAACTGAAGTCCGGCAGCGATAATTAAATTACCACTTATTTGTGGAGACGGTAGGGGCTTGCATCCCATTCGTACTATCCAATTTAAGAGCAAAGGAGATGATGCCAATGGCACAGTTTGTTAATTCCCAGCGTATCTCCGCCATTACCAAGGCGGCATCATTTGCCGCATACTCTGTTGCGCTGCTTACCACTGGCGACGCAAGCTTCGCTACCGGGCTACGCAATTTATAGATAGAGGATTGAACTATGAAAGAATCAATCAAACAACGAATAGAGGCGGTTCGTCGTGGCGAAGTGCCGGAGGGGTATGTTTCCAAAAACCATCAGCTTCGCCCTGTGGATTGGAAATACGAGAAGATTGGTAAATACTTGGTGCCTTATGATGAATTCTCCAATGACACCGAGGTATATCCGCTGGCAACATCTTCCAGACAAGGTTTGATGTTGCAATCGGAGTATTATAACGATCAGCGTTATGAAGAAACCACTGGCGGCTTCCATGTCGTACCAGTTGGCTATGTCACCTATCGTCACATGAGCGATGATGACGTCTTCCGATTCAATGTCAACAAAATGGGACAACCCGTTTTAGTAAGTCCAGAATATCCTGTATTTACAACAACAGGGGAACTAGACCAAGAACTGCTTGTTGCATATCTTAACGGAATGAAGGAGTTTCAAGCATTTTGCAGTGCACAGAAGAAAGGAAGCACTCGCACCAGAATGTACTTCCATAGGCTCGGTGAATTTACTATACCGATTCCTTCTATTACTGAGCAGCAGAAGACCGCTGAAATTCTGAAAGCCTGTGACCGGATGATCGAGCTGAAGCAAAGAAAGATAGACGAGCTGAACAAATTGAAACAGGTTTGCCTGTTGGAAATGTTTCCCCAGAAAGGCCAAACTATCCCACAAAGACGCTTCCCCGGTTTTTCTGCCCCTTGGGAACAGCGTAAGTTCTCAGAATTGGTACAAATAGAACGAGGAGGTTCACCAAGACCGATTGACGATTTCATAACGGATGCACTAAATGGGTTGAACTGGGTTAAGATTGGTGATGCTCCAACACAAGGAAATTACATAACTAAAACCGCTGAGAAAATCCGACCTGAAGGACTGTCTAAAACGAGAGAAGTTCATCCGGGTGACTTAATTCTTTCCAACTCTATGAGTTTCGGAAAGCCCTATATAATGGGCATTGATGGCTGTATTCACGACGGTTGGTTGCTCATAAGAAATACCTATGGAGTCTTTGACTTAACTTTCCTTTGTCATCTACTTGGTACACCACAAATGCTTAGCCAGTATAGGTCACTTGCTGCTGGCAGCACAGTAAATAATCTTAATAAAGAACTTGTGGGAAACACAGTTGTAACTATTCCAAGTATAACCGAGCAGCGAGTTTTGGGCGATTACTTGGAGCAGCTCGACAATCTTATCACCCTTCATCAGCGTGAGTTGACAGAGGTTGGGAAATATAAAAAAGCACTGATGCAGCTTTTGCTGACTGGGCTTGTGCGTGTGAACGCTTAATGGGAAAAGCCGGTGTGGCGGCAACTGCACCGGCCCCCCTGAAATATAGGCGAATACTATGAAAGGCGGTGATGCCTATGAGGTGGCAAAAAAGAGTGCTTAAGTAGCGGCAACAACTTAAGCACTCAACATAAGCAGACGACAAATCACACTTACGTGCTTATATTAGCACGCCGCGTTGACGCAGTCAACAGAAAGGTTACTTATGGCAAGTTTGAATATGAACGGCCCTTATCTCTTTAACAAGGATAAGGTTGACGAAGTGGTGACACGAACAAGCGCTGGAAACTATGCACTTGGATATGTAAACGATGAAAATGCCTTCATCGTGCAGTACGTCGGCAGAGCGGATATCGATGTGAACACTCGCTTGAAACAGCATGTTGGAGAGCCGTACAAGCGTTTTAAATTCAGTTATGCATCTTCTCCAAAAGCGGCATTTGAAAAAGAATGCCGAAACTACCATGATTTCGGCGAAAGCAAAAAGCTTAAGAACAAAATTCATCCGGATCGCCCCCAAAACAGCAGTTGGAAATGTCCCTGCTGCACCATCTTTGATTGAGGGGTGACGGTATGCCAAGAAAAGAACATCATATCGTCCCCAATCCCGACGGCGGTTGGGATGTGAAGCGTGAAAACGCAAAGCGCAGCAGTGGTCATTATGAGACCAAGAAAGAGGCCATGGATGCCGGGCGAAGAATGAGCATCCATCAGGGTACCGAGTTGATTCCCCATCGCAAGGATGGAACAATTCAAAATCCTGATAGCCATGGCAACGACCCCTGTCCGCCGAGGGACAAGAAATAATCACTACCAGGCCAGCAGGGTCTTATGCCCTGCTGTGCCTCTTTATCATATAGGTCGGAGGTATTCACTATGCCGAGTCATCAGATTTTTAATGAGCGCCCGGAATCCCAGGATAGGGCGTTGCGGGAATTGCAAGCCATGGGCTATCAATATATTCCCAGAGCAGAGGCCGAGCAGAAGCGCGGCCATTTGTCGCATGTACTGTTCCCGGATGTGATGCGGGAGTTTTTAGCTTCTCAGTCCTTTGTTTACCGAGGAAAGCAGACTCCTTTCCCCGATGATGCCATCGGCGAAGCGATCCGTGAACTGGATGCGCCCCTGGAGCGTGGCCTGATGTTCTCCAGCAAGGCGATCTATGATCGGCTGATTTACGGCAAAAGTTGTGATGTGCATCTGTATGACAGCAATACCCAGTCCTTCGACATTTCCTATATTGACTGGGAACACCCCGAGAACAATATCTGGCAGGTTACGGATGAATTTTCCGTAGAACGCACCAACGGCAAATATGCCCGGCCTGACATTGTCCTGTTGGTCAACGGCATCCCTCTGGTTGTGATCGAATGTAAAAAATCCAGCGTGGATGTGGAAGAGGGTGTGAAGCAGAACGTCCGCAACTGGCAGCCTGACTACATCCCCCAACTGTTTAAGTTCACGCAGCTGGCTATCGCCTTGAATCCGGAATCTGTCAAGTATGGTACTGCCGGAACCAGGCAGGAGTTTTACTGCAAGTGGCATGAAGAGGATGTGCAGTGGCAGGAAGAGGCCGCAAAGCGCTATGTGAACGATGGCCACATTACCGAGCAAGACAAGGTGATCGTATCCATGCTGTCCAAGAAGCGTCTGCTGAACATGATTCGTTTCTTTATTCTGTATGATAGCGGCATTAAGAAGGTTGCCCGCTATCAACAGTTCTTTGGCGTTGAAAATACGATGCGCCGCATCCACGGTGAAGATGGATGCGCCAGCCGTGGCGGCGTTATTTGGCATACACAGGGTAGTGGCAAGTCCCTGACAATGGTCATGCTCGTGAAGCGTATTATTGCAGATAGAACCATTGTAAACCCGAGATTCGTTCTGGTCTGTGACCGACTGAATCTGATTAAACAGCTGCGGGATAACTTTGTCCATACCGGCATGGATCCGGTGGAAGCAACTACCGGACGTGGTCTGGTTTCTCTGTTAAAAGATGGCGGCAACACGCTGATCGCCACAACAATCAACAAATTTGAAGCTGCAGCAAAATCCAGGACCAAGGTCAGAGATGAGAACATTTTTCTTCTGATCGACGAAAGTCACCGTTCTCATACTGGTGAATTCCATAACATGATGAATGAGGTGCTTCCCAATGCATTCAAAATCGGCTTTACAGGAACTCCTCTGCTCCGGAAAGATAAGAGTAACACATATCTGAAGTTCGGCAAACAGATTGGCCATTCCTATCGTTTTGAAGATGGTATTCGTGATGGTGTCATCGTTCCGCTGGTTTACGATGGACGTGTCATTCCCCAGAAAGTGACCAGTGACAAAATTGACGATTATCTGAAGAGCATCCTTGCTCCACTGACTGAGCCTCAAAAAGAGGATATGCGCAAAAAGTGGAGTTCCTTTATGCACCTGGCGCAGACAGAACAGCGTTTGTCCATGATTGCCTTTGATATCCATGAGCATTTCCTTCATTACTGCAAGCCTCGCGGCTTCAAGGCAATGGCAGCGGTTTCCACTCGTGCCCTTGCGGTTCAGCTTGAGCACGCTATTAACGGTCTGGGTGGTGTAAAAGCGGCTGCGCTGATCTGTGATGATTCTGTTTCCACCGAGGGTGATGAAGGCACCATCGGTAAAAATGACAAAGCAATTATCCGGGATTTTTTCAAAAAGGAAGTCGAACCCAGGTTCGGAGCCAAGTATGACGATTACGAAGAGTATGTGAAGAACAATATCATCGGCGGCGAAGATGTTGATATTGTAATTGTTCAGAGTATGTTGCTGACCGGCTTTGATGCACCGTCCCTGGGTGTGTTGTATGTGGACAAGCCTATGAAGGAGCATTCTCTGTTGCAGGCTATTGCTCGTGTAAATCGTATTGCTGCGGGCAAAGATTTTGGCCTGATCGTTGACTATTGGGGGTTGTTTGGCAACCTGAATAATGCGATGGAAATGTACAGCGACGATCAGTCTGGTTTGTCCGGATACGATTCTGCTGATATTGCGGACTCCATTGCAACGGCAGCAGAGGAACAGGAGAAACTGAAGCAAACGCACAAGGCACTGTGGGATTTCTTTGGCAATGCATCTTTTGACCAGGATAACCCCAGAGCCTGGGTAGCTTTCTTTGAGAAAGAAGAAGCAGCAGAAAGTGAGGCACTCAGAAAAGAGTTCCGTGAAAAGCTGGCTGCATTCTCCAGGATGATGACCATGGCTGTGTGCAACTACTCTCTGTACCAGAGCATTGGTTTTGAGCGGATGCAGAAATACAAGGCAGATCTGCTGCTCTTCCAGAAGCTGCGTTCTTCGCTGATGATGGTGTATGCAGAAAAAGTTGATTTCAGCAAATACGAAGATGGTATCAGAAGTCTGCTAAATACATTTGTTACCTCTGAACCCGTTGAAATTGTTGTGGAGCCGGTTGCCATCCATGACAAAGTTGCCATGGAAAAGCAGTTGGAGGAAGTGGAAGGCCAAAAAGCGAAGGCTGCATACATCCAAACCCGTATCGTTTCTGAGTTGGAATCCAGAAGGTATGAGGATCCGATGTTGTTTAAGAAGTTCTCTGAAAGAATCCGGGATACAATCGCAGAATACAGAAAATCCAGAGATGAAAATGTGTATCTGGCCAGTATGAAGAAAATGGCCGATGATTTGCGACAGGGCTTTACTGGACACTCCTACCCGTCCGCAATTATGAATGATAGCGATGCAAAGGCTTTTTATGGTGTTGTGTCAGATACATTAAAACAGCATGGTGGAGATGACCTGGAGTTCGATGATGCAGTCGGCAAACTGGCATTGGATATGAAGCAGGCAGTGCAGTCACTGGCTCGTGTGGACTGGAGAACCAGTACACCAATCCACAAGAAAATGAACCAGGCTGTCGAGGATTTGCTGTGGGACTTCTGTGACGAGCATGGTATTAATTTGCCAATCGATAAGATGGATATTCTGATTGAAAATACCATTAAGACAGCGATGAGCAGGTATTGATATGGAGTACTCGGTAACAGTAAAAGGAACGGAACTCCCTGTGGCGGTTTCTTTGAAGAAAATGAAGCAGGTGCGGCTGAAAGTGTTTCCTTCTGGGAAAATAAAACTATCTGCACCGATTGGGACACCAGAGGCCTGGATTAAGGAGCATCTTCGCAGTAAAACACCTTGGATTGAAGAAAAACTGGAACTTTTTGTTCAAACAAAAGCAGTCGAAAAAGAGGAACACTTTATTTCCGGAGTATCCACACGTATTCTGGGTAGGCAGCTGACAATCCAGGTGCATGAGGCTAAACGTAAGCAGATCGTTCGTGAAGATAGTGTACTTCATATCTACACCACAGAAACAGAACAGTCCCAGATCGATAAGCAGGTTAATAACTGGTGGCAGCAGACAGCCAAACGGTATTACCAGGATATCGTGGATCGGCTGTACCCAATCATCGAAAAACACGGTATTGAAAGACCTTCTGTATGTGTGAAAAAGATGAGTACTTTGTGGGGTAGCTGCAGCAGAAAGAGTCAGAAAGTGAATCTGAATTATTATCTGTATAAAGCAAGTGTTCCTTGCGTGGAGTATGTAATTTTGCATGAACTGGCACATTTTTTGTATCCATATCACAACAAGGATTTTTATGATTTTATAACAATCCATATGCCGGACTGGCAGGAAAGGAAGAAGCAGCTCGATTACGAATTTGTACTTGGTATTTGAGATGCCTTACCAAAGCACGAACCCATCAAAAAGGTTTATGGAGAAATGGTCAAACAAGTTGTGGAAAGTGAGGGTGTCAATGAAAACACTGAATGAATATCTTACCCTGCCTTACCGCATGGAGATTGTAGAAGATCATGACGAGGGCGGCTTTGTGGTGTCCTACCCGGACCTGCCTGGGTGTATCACCTGTGGGGAAACAGTGGAATCTGCGGTAGCCAACGCCCAGGATGCCAAGCGGGCCTGGCTGGAGGTTGCTTTAGAGGATGGTATCCCCATCCGGGAACCGGACGATCTGGAAAGCTACTCCGGCCAGTTCAAATTGAGAATCCCCAAAAGCCTGCACAAGTCCCTGACCGAACACGCCAAACGGGAGGGCATCAGCATGAACCAATACTGTGTGTATCTGCTGTCCAAGATCGATGCTGCGGCGGCAAGATAAGCCCCCCTGTGACGTGTTCTTCCTCTCCAATAGAATTTATCACCGCTGATAAGATTTTGATAATCATCCGCTGTATAGCTATAATATGTGTTCGACTGACCCTGAGTTTTTCTCCGCAGTTCCCAGTCGATCCTCCGCTTTTTGAATTTGCTCTACTATACTTTTATACCGCTTATCATTTTCCATAACCGCCAGCCGGTCAAGATAGGCTGCCGCATGGCTTGCAACAGCCTCGTACGCTTCGTCCGGACACAATTGCAGGTACTGCGCAATCATATCCTGGTTTGTTGCGTGCTGAAAGAAGGTATCCAGCTTTTCATCCAAAGCAATGGACAATTTTTCAACTGTTTTCTGGTACTGCGAAATTGAGGCTTGTAGCAGCTGCTCATATTGGTTCTGCCGTTCTTGGGCTCGGGCTGCTTTGTAATCCGGAGTAGAGAGATTTCCTCGCGGGTGAGAACCCTTATACTCCCGGTCCCAGTCGTAGCGTTGCTTCATTTCCTTTTGCAGCCATTGTTTTTGCACCGCAATCCAGTCAAGAATCCCTTGGCCGGCAGGTTCCTGCTGATAGCGGACAGAACCATTCTTGTTGTGGATGACCTCACCATCTTTATTTTTCTTGGGAATTGGCTTCCCATTTTCGTCCAGCACATCTGCCCAGGTCGAGGGATAGCCCATTCCTGCCAGCGCACGTCCCATAGCTGCCTGTACTTGGGGGCCGCGGGTGCAATTCCTGGAATAGGGTATGAAGGTCAGGTGGACACCTGGGGTTGCCTCATCCGCATGAACGGTCAGATTCAGGACGATCAGTCCGTTGCGGAAGGGCGGCTGCCAGTCAGGATCGCTCAGTTCCTTGGTGGTGACGCAGCACAGATTCGGCTGCGCCAGCAAGTGGTCGCAAAAATCGCCCAGCAGGGCTTCTGCTTGTTTGGCATCCGTGTACGCCTGAGCATAACCCGTATTGTCCATATCGCCTATGGTAAAAACAATTTCCAAAGCTTCAGCCGTGACTCTGCTTTTGGCGTTTTTGCTCTGCTGTTTTGCGGTGGTATGCTTTCGCTGACCTTGGCGAATCTGTTCCAGATAGGTTCCGTTAAACCTCCGGCAGGGACGCTGCCGCTGCTGAAATGCCTGGAACGCAGGCTCATATAGTTTGGAATAGATTTCCTCCAGCGTTGCAAACCGAAGTGATGTCATCGGCTGCACTTGGCTCGCTTTTTCGCTGGCAAGCTTGCCGAGATCTGAGACTGTTTTATCCATGATTTGCAGATAATGAGAACCGCTCGCCAAATCTTCTTGGGACAGAGCTTCCCGCATGGAAAGCTTTGCCGCCCGGAAGGTCATATCCTTCAGCCATTGTTCGTGATTCCAGACTTTCCATTCCTCGACGATTTGATTTTGCGCATGGCTCAGGTAAATGCCGCAGGGGATCAGAAGCGGCAGCAGGAGCATCGTTACCAGAGCTTCCGCAAAACTATGGGGAATCGGATATAATTGGCGGCAGCATCGGCGCAGATGTGCCATTCGTTCCCGGTAAATGCGGTCAGACTCTAATTGGGAAAGATTCCGTTCAGACCAATAGGCATCACTGAGGGCTTTATAGGATTTCCAGAATTCGGAAATATGATGCGGTGCCGCCCAGTCAGGCCCGGCTGCCTGCCCGGCGGCTACGCAGTAATCATTTTGGAAAACCCTTTCCGCATCCACATTTCGGGGAAGAAATTGACGGTTGTTATGGGCAAGGTTATAGGCGGTATCATAATGACCGCTGATTGTTTTGTATTTGTGCATGAACTGCCTCCGTCTATCAGATTTCTATCAACTGCGTTTTTCATGCACAACCGGCGGTGGACTTCTGGAGCTGAATTTTTGGAAGGAATGGAAATGGTCGTTGATTTGCAGATGTTTTTTCCGGTTACAGGTTTCTATCAGTTTCCGACGGTTACATCTGGCTTCCAAATACTTTTCTGGACTCAAAATCCACCGCTGGCGACAGCGTACCGGTTCGAGTCC
>ERZ779865.2819-NODE-2819-length-10409-cov-7.806065_pt1 | contig 10409 bp, 13 predicted proteins | sample MGYA00433088_ERZ779865 | MGnify/ENA primary metagenome ERZ779865 (study PRJEB29588, sample SAMEA2151703) | human gut metagenome | biome: human gut; feature: human-associated habitat; material: faeces | place: Denmark | collected 2008/2010 ... | reverse complement strand
CGCCGTAGCGGATTTTCTTTTTTGCTTCTTTTTTCTTTTCTGGACTGGAGGTATTTTTATGGTTATGGATCAGCAGACTGCTTTGGAGCGGCAACAGGCACTTTATCGGGAGAAAAATGCCCATCTTCGTCAATATCTGGAGCCGGTGGAGCCGTATGAGTTTTACCGGGAGATTTTCCCGGAGGGATCGTTTGAACGCAAAGGGCATTTTGAGGATGCCAAGGGAAACGGTATCGCTCTTGTAGTCCCTCAGAAGTCAAAAGTGGTGCAGGAGAACGGCGTTGCACTGGAGATCAAGGGCGATGGTAAAGCCAACCGTCATGTGATCACGGACGAGCTGAGGGAACTGGAGGACATCAAAGGCACGGACTTTACGATCATGTCCCCTATCTCATATTTTGGCCGGCAGCGCCGGGGGCAGAATGCCAGGTATCTCTATGCGATGGTTTTTGATCTGGACGGCGTAGGGATGCCGCAGCTCCGGGACACGCTGCATCAGATGAACAAGGATATTATTCCAAAGGCCACTTTCGTGGTAAACAGCGGGACCGGCCTGCATCTGTATTATGTGCTGACGGAGCCGATCCCTATGTACCCGCAGAATCAGAAAATTTTGAAAGAACTGAAATACGCCCTCACCCGGCAGATCTGGAACAGGTTTACTTCGTCCATCAAGGAGCCGCAGATGCAGGGCATTTTGCAGGGGTTCCGTGTGGTTGGCACCAGTTCTAAGCTGGGGAAGGACTATCCTGTGGTAGCCTATCGGTATGGCGGTGCGGTGGAGTTGGAGAAGCTGCTGGACTATATCCCGGACAGCAACGGAGAGCAGCAGCGCATAGAGGCGCTCATGCGAAAGAGTCGCCTGTCGCTGGCCGAGGCCAAAGAGAAGTACCCAGACTGGTATGAGCGCCGGGTGGTGAAGAAGGAGCGCCGGGGGCGCTGGACGGTGAAGCGGGATCTATATGACTGGTGGCTGCATCGGATCGCTGACGAGATCCGGGTGGGGCATCGGTTCTACGGAATTATGACGCTGGCCATCTACGCTAAAAAGTGCGGCATAGACGAAGCAGAGCTGCGCAGGGACGCTTTCGCTCTGCTCAAGCCCTATGATGACATGAGCGTGGAGGACATCAACCGCTTCACGAAGGACGATATTGTATGCGCTCTGGAGATGTTCAATGAGGACTATGTGACCTTTCCGAGAGATGATATTGCCAAGCTATCCGGCATGACTATGCCGGTCAATAAGAGAAACTGGTTAAAACAAGATCAGCATTTGTATTTAGCTCGAAGAAGAAAAGAGGACATGAAAGCGGTAGGCATTTCAATGAAATCTGCGGAAGGTAGACCAACGGCAGAGAAAATAGTTCATGTGTGGAGGCAGAAGCACCCGGACGGACGTAAGGCGGACTGTCATCGGGACACTGGTCTTGATCCCAAGACAATCCGAAAATGGTGGGATAGCGAGCCGTCTGCGGTGTGGCAGGAGGATGGACACATGGTGGCACGGGTGCGACCGTCACAGGCGTTGAGTGATCTGCTGGTGGAGGCATTAGGCCATGGTAAGGATTAGGGGCGGTTTTCGGCCCATGGACGGTCCAGGAGGGTTTTTCCGGCGCTCTGAGGGTAAACATACCACCCCCCCCTCTCTATTGCGCCCGGAAAGCTGCATAAATCAAGACTTTTTTGACCTCTAAATGTCTACATAAGCTGAAAAATAATTAACGTGAGGAATATTGATATTTTAGCGTAATTATGCTAAAATAAAAACATAGGAGGTTGATGTTATGAATATGATTAGACCTGTTTCTGATTTGAGAAATAATTTTGCGGACATTTCAAAGACGGTGCATGAAACGGCTCAACCTGTTTTTTTGACAAAGAATGGCTATGGAGATATGGTTGTTCTGAGCATGGAGGCGTTTGAAAACCTACAATTTGAGAGCGAGGTATATTTCAAGCTGCAAGAGGCCGAGAGAGAGGCTGAGTTGACGGAACAACGCTATTCTTCCAAAGATGTGCTGAAAGCGATGAAAGCTGCTATTGGAGGGGAACAGGTTGTATAAATTAGAGTATCTGCCTGTGGCGCGGAAAGATATGCTTGAAATCGTGCGGTATATCAGCCGAGAACTTCAAAATCCGGACGCAGCGGATCGCTTGGCGGGGGAGTTGGTCAATGCAGCGGAAGGGGTGCTGCTCTTTCCGTATGCAACCCCGACTTACCAGCCGCTCCGTCCCTTGAAGCACGAATACAGAAAAATTTTGGTGCAAAATTATCTGATGTTTTATTGGGTAGATGAAGAAAAAAAGCTGGTGACAGTGGCTCGTGTAGTGTATGCGAAACGGGATTATGGTCGGCTGTTGGAGTGATGGGAATGGGGCAGTTGGTTGAAGTTGCGCTGGAGATCGACGTGGCGCTGAAAGAGCAAGCGGAAAAGGTTTTTGCAGAAAATGGGCTGACTTTGGAACAGGCAACAATTTTATTTTTTGAAGAAACCGTCCGCCTTGGGAAACTTCCTTTTGAGCTTGATGAAGATCTGAAACAATACATAGCAGAGCAGCCGGACACACCAGCCAGCGATAGTGCGGGGAGTGTGAGGGCATGAAAACAATCCGGCAGATAGCCGACGAGATAGGCGTATCAAAACAGGCGGTTTATAAGCGGTACAAAGGCAAGCTGTATACGGTTTGCGCTCCGTATGCGCATACGGAACAGGGGGTCTTGTATCTATCGGAGCAGGCTGAAACCCTGATAAAACAAGACTTTTTGAGAGATGGCTGCCCCAATGGATCGCATACGGATACGCATACGGAGCGCTCCATTGGAGCGGTGCCGGAGCAGTCGCAAGAGGCTGGTGTGGTAGCAATTTTACAGGCCACCATTGACACGCTGCAAGGGCAGCTTTCTGTAAAGGACAAGCAGATTGAAGAATTGAATGCAAGGCTGGCAGAGGTCAGCTCTGCGCTGGTGGTGGCACAGCAGACTGCCCAGGTCGCCCAGGCACTTCATGCCGGAACAATTCGGCAGCAGCTTACTGATGGTGAAGATGATCCAAATCAACAGGGGCAGACGGTGGAGCAGAAAAAAAGCTGGTTTTCAAAAATTTTTGGTGGCAGATAGGAAACAAAAGGATATTTTTTTCGTCACTACAAGTTAAGAAAGGCGGTGTGATACAGTGAAAAAGATTGCTCTTGTTTTGGTGGCGGCTATGGTTTTGGTATTCACTGGTTGCGAAAAAAAGGAAACTATTTCAATGCCTTTTGATGTTGCTGATGTGAATAATATCGAGATGTATCGCAATGTTGTGCCAAACTCCGCTGAAAAGCAAGTCATTACAAAAACCGATGATATAGAGGATATTTATTTTCTGTTTTCGGGATTGGAGGTAAGCGATAAAAAAACGGAGCCTGTTGCTGGAGGGACAGTAACAAGTTTTCGGTTTAATCTCTCAAATGATACAAGTTATGAGATTATCTACTGTGCAGAAGCAGTAAAGTCAGGCAGACTGAAACTTCCAGAGGAGAAACTGGATTATTTTACAGCAGCTGATATTGAATCTTATTGGGACAACTACCAATATGAGATTGTTCCTGTAAGTGAGAATGAACTGCCGGGACAGGAAGAAACGCAAGAATGGGATAAAATCCCTATGGTAATGGTGGATGGCAAACTCTACTATGATACGGGGAAAGAAAGTACCATAAGTGGCCGTTGCGGGGTAATGGACGGGGAAATCACTTCATCGGTTGATGGCTCTGAGATACCGACAAAGGATAACCAATCTAATTTTGGAACAGGATTTGAATATCAATACGGGGCCGACAATACCATAGAGATTTTTATGAACGAGAAATGGATCGTTTTTGAGCAAAGAGAAGGAGCCGGAAATCAAGTCCGATATGGTGATCGGATGGTAGATGCGGAGGGCCTTTCCAAAGAAACGCTTGAATGGCTGGATTGGTATAATAGCTTGCCGGAAGAACAACAGTTAGCTGTAAGTGCTGTGCCGCCAGATTTGCTTGAAGAAAGCGGCCTTGTAAAAACAGAGGACGCAGAGGTTTCTGCACAGGAAGATGAATTGTGTGGCTATCCTCTTGCACCAGAAGAAGTAGAGTGACAACAGAAATTCTTGGAGACAGTTGTGAGGCTGCTTCTTTTAGCCCCCGGCAGGGCGCAAAAGCACTTTCATACTGCCAGCCCCGAAGGGGCGGCGGTGTGAAAGTGCTTTTGCGTTACTTTCTCACAAGAAAGTAACAAAGAGGTTGCCTAATCAGTACTTGTATGGTAAAATGACAGCAGTACGAAAACGGAAAAACAGGGCAGAGGAAAGGAAGGGTGAGAGGGATCGGAACAACGATTTCCGGCATGATGGGCCGGGGCAGCATCCGGCACAATAACCGGGAGTTCACGGCGGCCAATGTAGACCGGAGCCGGTCGGGGCAGAACATCGTCTTTGTCAACGAGGATCTGAAGCAGGTCTATCACGAGCTGTTTGACGAGGCGCTGGAGAGCTACAACGCCGGGAAGAAAAAGACAAGGGACAAGATCCCAGACTACTACGAGCATATCCGGCAGAGCAAGCAGGAGAAGCTGTTCCATGAGGCCATCTTCCAGATCGGCAATCTCAGCGACTGCGGCTGCGGCTCGGAGGGCGGCCAGCGGGCAGCCGAGGCGCTGACGGAGTTCGCAAAAACCTTTCAGGAGCGCAACCCCCGTCTCCGGGTGTTCAACATGGTGCTGCACATGGACGAGGCCACGCCGCACCTTCATGTAGACTATATCCCGGTGGCAACGGAGCAGACGCGGGGCCTGTCCGTGAGAGTATCCATGAAGCAGGCCCTCAAGCAGCAGGGCTTTACAGGGATTGGTCGGAAACAGACCGAGTGGAAGACTTGGATGGATCGGGAGAAGGACGCTCTGACGGAGATCGCCCAGCGGCACGAATTTGAAATCATTTCTCTCGGCAGCAACCGGCGGCACATGGACTTGCCGGAGTATCGGGCGGCGATCCAGGAGGCCGAGGCCGTGCAGGAGCAGACGGCGGCAGCCACACAGGAACTGACAGACCTGCAGGAGCAGAAGACGGAACTGAAGAGGGAAATCAAGTCGCTCTCCGGTGCTTCTGCGGCGCTGAAGGCCGCAGAACGGGTGCGGGTGGACTTCGACACCATCCGACCGGAAAAAACGCTCACAGGGGCTGTCAAGGGCGTTACGGTGGAGCAGATCAGGGATCTCAAGGCTGCGGCCATGACCGGCGCAGCGGCGAAGCAGGAAAATGTGGAGCTGAAAAAGGAAAATGCTGCACTGAGAAAAGACAAGGCCGAGCTGCAAAAAAAGGTTCCGTCTATCATGGATCGGATGGAAGCTGCGGCAAGACAGAACCAGCTTGAACGACTCCGGTATGAGAACATGGAACTGAAGGAGGCGCTGGAGGAAGAACGGAGCTTTTCCGACCGGCTGCTGGAGGGCATCGACCGGGTGCTGGATATGCTGGAGAGGCACCTGCCGAAACAGCTTCTTCACCTCGTCGATAAGGCGCGGGATCTGCTGCCGGAGCATCAGTCCTACCGGCAGGAACAGCAGCGAGAGAAAGGCCATTCCTGGGGCGACATGAGCCTGTGAAAATAGCCTGTCCGAAGGCCCTTGCAAACGCCTTTCGGACAGGCTATAATGAGAGGTGAAAATAGGGATTTACTGTATTGATAATATATGCCCCCCTAAGAGCCTATGGCTCAAAATCCCGAAAGAAAAATTTCTCTCTGGAGCGGGAGAAAGTCGGAGGGGAAATGGGGGTGTGCGGAGGGGTGTGGGAATGTGGTAAACCCATCGGGTTTTCCATCATTTCCATGCCCCGGAGCGAGGGGGAAAGGGGGAGGTGACTTTCTCTTTAAGGCCCCGCAGGGGCCGCTCTTTGGCTCCCCCTTTCCCCCTTCCCGCCCGCAGGCGGGTCCCGCCGCAGCGGACTTTTCTTTTTGCTTCTTTTTCTTTTCTGGACTGGAGGTATTTTATGACGATGGATCAGCAGGCTGCGCTGGAGCGGCAGCGGGCGCTTTACCGGGAGAAGAACGCCCATCTCGGAAAGTATCTGGAGCCGGTGGAGCCGTTTGAGTTTTACCGGGAGATTTTCCCTGAGGGATCGTTTGAGCGCAGAGGTCACTTTGAGGATGCCAAGGGAAATGGTATCGCTCTGGTGGTACCACCGAAAAACGGTGTTGCGCTGGAGATCCAGGGAGACGGAAAAGCCCACCGCCATGTGATCACGGACGAGCTGAAAGAGCTGGAGGACATTAAGGATACGGAGTTCACGATCATGTCCCCGATCTCGTATTTCGGTCGGAAACGAAACGGGAAAAATGCCCGGTATCTCTATGCGATGGTGTTCGATCTGGACGGCGTGGGTATGCCGCAGCTCCGTGACACGCTGCATCAGATGAACAAGGACATTATTCCCAAGGCTACCTTCGTGGTAAACAGCGGGACGGGGCTGCATCTGTATTATGTGCTGACCGAGCCGATCCCTATGTACCCGCACAATCAGAAGATTTTGAAAGAGCTGAAATACGCTCTCACCCGGCAGATCTGGAACAGGTTCACCTCGTCCATCCGGGAGCCGCAGATGCAGGGCGTTTTGCAGGGATTCCGTGTGGTGGGAACCGGCACAAAGCTGGGAAAGGACTATCCTGTGGTGGCGTATCGGTACGGCGGCGCTGTGGAGCTGGAGAAGCTGCTGGATTATATCCCGGACAGCAACGGAGAACAGCAGCGCATACAGGCTCTTATGCGCAAGAGCCGCCTGTCGCTGGCCGAGGCCAAGGAGAAGTACCCGGACTGGTACGAGCACCGGATTGTGAAGAAGGAGCGCCGGGGCCGCTGGACAGTGAAGCGGGATCTCTATGACTGGTGGCTGCACCGGATCGCTGACGAGATACGAGTGGGCCATCGGTTCTACGGGATTATGACGCTTGCCATCTATGCCAAGAAGTGCGGCATAGACGAAGAAGAGCTGCGTCGGGATGCTTTCTCGCTGATTAAGCCATACGACGATATGAGCGTGGAGGACATCAACCGTTTTACGAAGGACGATGTGGTGTGCGCTCTGGAGATGTTCAACGAGGACTATGTGACCTTTCCGAGGGACGATATAGCGAAGATCTCCGGTATGACTATGCCGGTTAATAAGAGAAATTGGCGAAAGCAAAAAGATCACTTAGGAAGAGCCAGAGCCGTTCAAAATTTTGATGATCCGGAAGGGAAATGGAGAAATAAGAAAGGGCAACCAAAGGTACAGAACAAGGTCTATGAGTGGCGGCAGCAGCACCCGGAAGGGCGTAAGGTGGATTGCCACAGAGATACCGGACTTGACCCGAAAACGATACGCAAGTGGTGGGACCGCGATCTGCCTGCGGTGTGGCAGGAGGACGGCCAAATGGTAGCCAGAGTGAGACCGTCGCAGACTCTGAGCGATCTGCTGGTTGAGGCTTTGAAAAAAGACGGAGATTAGGGTTCATTTTGGAGCATTTATCCATGTAGGACGGCGTATTCGGCGCGCTGCGGGTAAGGAATTACCCAGCTCCGAAAAAGAGGCACAGAGGGGCTAAGAAGGGGCTTTATCGCCATTTGAGCGGTTGCGGTACGGTGAGGGCGGCGTTGCAGGTGGGTATCAAGAAACGATATTGACAATGTAAATAAAATCGAATACAATGAAGACACTAAGGGAAGAAAGGAGCTGCAATTATGGCAAGCACGAATATCAATATCCGCATGGATACTGACTTGAAGATGCAGTTTGAGGCTTTTTGCGCTGATATGGGAATGACGATGACAACCGCCTTCAATGTTTTTGCGAAGAAGGCGGTGCGTGAGTATCGTATTCCCTTTGAGATCAGCGGTGAAGTGCCGAATGCTGTCACGAGAAAAGCAATCGAGGACGCAGAGAATGGGATTGGAATGAGCAGGGCTTTTTCCTCCGTAAAAGAGCTGATGGAGGATCTGAATGCTGACGATTAAGTATCAGACGGCCTTCAAGAAGGACTACAAGAGAATTGTCCGAAGAGGCTATGATGTGCGGCTGCTGGAGGAAGTAATCAATATTTTAGCAGAACAAAAGCCGCTGCCGGAGATCTACCGGGATCACAACCTGTCCGGGGATTATGTTGGGTGCAGAGAGTGCCATATAACCCCGGACTGGCTCTTGATTTATGAGATCAAGAATAACGAACTCGTTCTCTGCTTGACCAGAACGGGAACTCATAGCGATCTGTTCTGAAAAATGAGGGCGAGGGCGGGGTGATATGGTGGCAAAAACCATCAAGGAAATAGCTGACGAGCTTGGAGTATCTAAGCAGGCTGTCTATAAGCGATACAAGGGGAAGCTGTATGCGGTTTGCGCTCCGTATGCGCATACGGAGCAGGGCGTTTTGTATCTATCGGAGCAGGCAGAAATCCTTATAAAACAAGACTTTTTGGGGAATGACTGCTCCGACGGAGCGCATACGTATGCGCATACGGAGCGCTCCATTGGAGCGGCTTTGGAGCAGCAAAGAAATGATGGGATTTTAGAGGTTCTGCAAACCACCATTGTCACTTTACATGAGCAGCTTGCCGTGAAGGACAAGCAGATCGCCGAGCTGAACGTTCGGCTGTCTGAGTGCAGCGCGGCGCTGGTCGCGGCACAGCAGACGGCACAGGCTGCGCAGGCACTTCATGCTGGGACGATTCGGCAGCTCATAGAGGAAGATTCTAATCCGGTTCCGGAGAAGACGCATGAACCTGAAGAAACAGAAAAAAAGAAAAGCTTATTTAGCTGGATATTTAGGAGGTAAGAACCAGAAGAAGCATAAGGGAATTTTATAGACACGATGGTTATGACCTGATATAATTATTTTGAAAGGGGGACGGTAGTATGTCTTACGAGCGAAATGACACACGCAGACAGTTGGTAGTTTCACTTATTGTATGCTTGACACTTGTGGTTGTCCTAATACTCTGCAATCTGTTTTTTTCTTCAAAAAAAACAGAACATTTTATATGCTATTTTCTGGCTCGCCTTCTTCTGACCCCAGTAACATTCGTAAGTTTAGGTTATTGTTTATCTAAGGTAGTTCGTCACCTTTGGGGCACGTCACCGAAAATATCTGAGTTAGTTTCTCAATACTCAAAAATTTTAACTTTAGCCCTACTAAGCGTAAATGTCATCATTATTGCTCCTTATATTTTTTGGTACATGAAAGCGGTTGTTCGAGCACTATCAGGCAATGAAGTTGCAATGACCTTTCCGCATATTTGGCTTTATTCTGATGTTGCAAAATTTTTCCTTGATGTGATGTATAAGGCAGCCGCTATCTACATCGTGCCTGGATTTGTATTAGGCGTATTCCCCTTTGCAAAGAGAAACGACAGTCGTGATTTGCCAGGCGATTAACTATTTTGCAAAGAAAAAACCGGTTTCGTCCCCTTTTCTGTTCGTAGCTGTATAGAAACCAAAGGCAAAAGCATACCGTGGAAAGGAGAAAGAATATGTTTAAACGGATCTTCGCTATGATTGTTGCAGTCTTTTTAATCGTTGCACATCCTGTCTCTGCCACTGCCAACAATGGAGATAACACAGCGTTATTACCTGCCGCCTTTGTCGAAGATGCTGTACTGTCGGTCATGCCGATCAATGAGGGCTGTTTTGAAATATCGTTGTCAAAAACAGAACCGATTGGGACGGCCACCATCATGGCGTCCGATGAGGCTACTTATCGACACTCAGTTTTAATGTTTGTTGCTGAGTCGGCGAGCGAAAAGGAGGAGATTCTTTCAAGAATAAATCTTGCCAGACGGGGTGGAGGAACGATTTATGAGGACGATACCTTCTTTGGAAATTCCTGTTATATCTATATTTCGGTCACATACACCACGAGACCTTCTTCTATTGGTACCGAGGCACGAATGTCCTCTGTATCCACCCAATATAGTGTGAATAGTGGGACGTATGTTTCGGCGGCAAATCTTCACCTTGAATGTCTTGGGACTTCCTCGACTGCGGGGTCTGTGTTCTACGAACATGATATTGCGGTGACATCCTCTTCGTATACGACAACCTATCCGAGCTCTTGGCCCTATATTTACACTGGCAGTCCTCGCTTGGGGGCGCATTTTGAGGTAACAGCAACAAGAGCATCTGGGGAGTCCCAGACAAGAACAGTTGGTGCGGGTGTCTTTTGAACTATATCTGACAACGGAGGGAGTCGGTAGCCGCCGATCCGCGCCGGACGATACCTGCACGAGAGGCCGGATCGTCACCTTCCTTTGGTGGTCGCAGGCCGACTGATCCCCCGTACCGTTCTCCGTCCCCGTAGCCCATCGGACAGGGCTGCGGGGACCGGGGAGCCGCCCGCAGGCGGCAGGGGCAGCGCCCCTCTGG
>ERZ779865.2810-NODE-2810-length-10436-cov-11.698680_pt1 | contig 10436 bp, 10 predicted proteins | sample MGYA00433088_ERZ779865 | MGnify/ENA primary metagenome ERZ779865 (study PRJEB29588, sample SAMEA2151703) | human gut metagenome | biome: human gut; feature: human-associated habitat; material: faeces | place: Denmark | collected 2008/2010 ... | reverse complement strand
GATACAGACCAGCCTCTTTTTCATAAAAAATCACCCTTCCGTTTCATTTGTACAAGCGTATGAAACGGGAGGGTGCAATATCACTGGTTTCGTTATTCCGCGGCCGGGTCACAGAGGAAGCTCTGGATGTCGGCGAGGAAGCGCTCACAGGAGACCTGCTCCGGCAGGACGACCCGCACCGGCGCTTCGAGCGGCAGGGCGCACAGGCTGAGGATGGATTTTGCGTCGAGCCGGGATCCCTGATAGTCAAAATGGACAGGAAACGGCTGACGGTTGGCGATCGTGGCGAACTGGGCCAGTTCGTTCACGGAGTGAAACTGAACGGTATATTCTCTCACGGAAAATCCTCCTGCAATGGGCTGTACAACCGGGGCGGCATCAGGTATAATAAAGCGGCAAAGCGTCAGTGGACAACGGATCGATCGTTCAAAAAAACAGAAGCAGGAACCAGTATCAGTTCTGCTATTATTTAGTATAAACGAAAAAGATATTTTATACTATCCACAAAAAATACAAACCTTTTTTGTGCATAATCAATACTTTTGGTGGTTTTACCTATGAAATTTGCATGTTACACGCTGGGCTGCAAGGTCAACCAGTACGACAGCGACGCCATGAGGAGCCTGTTCCTCCGCCGGGGCTACACCGCCGCCGAGGGCGAGGAAGAGGCTGACGTATACGTCATCAATACGTGCTCCGTGACGAGCGTGGGGGACAAGAAATCGCGGCAGACCATCCGCCGCATCCGCCGCGCCCATCCGGACGCCGTCATCGCCGCGGCCGGGTGCTATGCCCAGCTCGCGCCGGAGGAAGTGGAAAAGACCGGCTGCGATGTCATCGTGGGCAACCACAACCGGAACCACATCGTGGACTATGTGGAGGAGGCGGCCCGGGGTCGCGTGCTCAATGAGGTCTCCGACATCATGAAGGTGTCGGAATTTGAAAACCTCACCGTCGATCCGGAGGGCGAGGAAAAGACCCGCGCCTTCATCAAGGTCCAGGAGGGATGCGACAACTACTGCACCTTCTGCATCATCCCCTATGCGCGGGGACGGCTCAAATCCCGCCGGCAGGAGGACGCCGTGGCGGAAGCGGCGCTGCTGGCGGCCAAGGGCTACCGGGAGATCGTGCTCACCGGCATCCATCTCGGCAATTACGGCCGGGACCTGCACGACGGCACCTCCCTGTCCACGCTGGTATCGGCGCTGCTCGCCATTCCGGGCATCGCCCGCATCCGCCTCGGCTCCATCGAGTCCGTGGAGCTCTCCGACGAGCTCATCCGCATCATCCAGACCGAGGACCGGGTATGCAGCCACCTGCACCTGCCCCTCCAGTCCGGCTCGGATACGGTGCTCCGCCGGATGAACCGCCACTACCGGCTTCAGGAATTCATCGACCTCATCGACGGGCTCCGGGAAAAGATCCCCGGACTGGCCCTGACCACCGATCTCATCGTGGGATTCCCCGGAGAGACGGAGGAGCAGTTCTGCGAGACTCTCGACACGCTCCGCCGGCTGCGCTTCTCCGGCATCCACGTATTCCCGTACTCCCGCCGTACGGGGACGCCGGCCGCCTCCTATCCCGATCAGATCTCGGCAGCGGTGAAAAAAGAACGGGTCCACCGGGTGGAAACCCTGGAAAAAGACATCAGCAGAGAGTTCCGCTCCGCCTTCGTGGGGAAGACCGTACGGGTCCTCGCAGAGGAAGAGAAGGACGGCCTTTTCGAGGGCCTGTCTGATGAATATATCCGCGTCCGCATCCAGGGCGCGCAGGTCAGACGGGGAGGCCTCTACCGCGTGCGGATCGAATCCGTCACGGAAAACGGCCTCACCGGCACAGCAGAGGAGGAATTATAATGGACGACTGCATTTTCTGCAAAATCATCGCCGGAGACATTCCGGGCAATACGGTCTATGAAGACGACCACTGGTACGCCTTCCGGGACATCGAACCGTGCGCACCGGTGCACGTGCTCCTCGTTCCGAAGCGCCATGTGAAGAATATTCTGGCTCTCGATGACGAATCCGCCAAGGATTTCGCCGATTTCTTCCAGGTGGTGCAGAAGATCGCCCGCCAGGAAGGTCTGGAGGAATCAGGCTTCCGCGTCGTCATCAATACGGGAGAAAAAGCGGGGCAGTCCGTGTTCCATTTCCACGCCCACATCATCGGCGGGAAAGACATGGGATGGCCGCCCTTCCCGGAAGAAAAATAAGGAAAATCAGGGAAGACGGACGCCTCGGGGCGTCCGTTTTTCCGTGCAAAAATATTTCCGGCGGGCGGTCTCTCCTGATTGACAGAGTATCGGTGATACTCTATAATTTAATAGTGTGCAACAGCACCCCAGAGTTTACTTGGAGGGAGGGATAAAGATGTCTGAGATCAAAGTCAAAAAGGGCGAATCTCTCGATAGCGCTCTTCGCAGATTTAAACGTTCCTGCCAAAAAGCCGGGGTTCTTTCTGAAGTAAGAAAACGCGAACATTACGAAAAGCCCAGCGTAAGACGTAAGCTGAAATCCGAAGCTGCCAGAAAACGCAAATTTAAGTAATCCAATCAAATCAAGGTGAGATGAATTGACGTTAAAGGAACAGCTTCTGGCCGACATGAAAGAGGCCATGAAGGCAAAGGCGGAAGGGAAAACGGCGCTGTCGGTGATCCGCATGACCCGTGCCCACATCCGTCAGGCTGAAATCGACGCCGGTCACGCCGACTTTGATGACGACCAGGTGGTGGCGATCCTGCGCAAGGAAATGAAGCAGCGCCGGGAGACCCTCGCGGAGATCGAAAACAGCGGCCGCGAAGACCTGATCGAAGAAACAAAGGCGGAAATGGCCGTGCTGCAGAAGTACCTACCGGCAGAACTTTCTGAAGACGAAATCAGAAAAGTCGTGCAGGAAACTGTGGAAGCACTGTCGTCGGAGCAGAGAAATCTCGGCTCCGCCATGAAAGCGGTCATGGCCAAACTGAAAGGCAAGGCCGACGGCAAAGTGATCAACCGCATCGTGCGGGAGACACTGGGCTGAACGCGGACAGATGCTTGACAAAACAGGGCGCATGCGATATCCTTGTTACATAAGTTGATACTGCGTCAAAGATGACTCATTCCCATAGGGGATGAGTCTCTTTTCATGTCAGAGGGCGCGTATCGCATAGTTTTACAGGAGGTTTTGAAATGATAAACGAACTGCTGTATTATATCCCCGCTGGTCAGTACGGAAAGGAAGGCATTCTCTCTCTGCTCGCGCAGCATCCGGAGATCCGCTTCGTATCCCTCGTCGGCATCGACCTGGCCGGCAATGACACGGATGAAAAGATCCCCATGCGGATTTTCATGGAAGACTACGACGATTTCTTCGCCGGCCGCGCGGTGCAGACCGACGGCTCCTCCGTCGTACTCATGAATATCGCCACGCTGAACGATGCGCGTGTCGACATGGTGGCAGACAGCAGCGTCAACTGGTATGTTGACTACAACAACGACAATATCGATGATGAAACGGGTCTCCCCGTAGGCACGCTCCGTATTCCGTGCTTCCTGCTCCACAACGGCAGATTCATCGACTCCCGCTCCATTCTGAAGCAGTCCTGCGACTATGTGGCTTCCGAACTGAAGAAACTGCTCGCAGAAAAGCCTGTCACCGGCATGGAAAATCTTCCGGTCGCAGACATTCAGGACATCGTATTCACCACCGGCACGGAACTTGAATTCTGGGTCAAGACCCCGAGTGAAAAGGAAACGGTGGAACACCTCTCCATTTCCCAGCGTCTGCAGGAACAGTACTGGCAGAGAATGCGCGGCAACGTCCGCACCGCTATGGAACAGGCCATTGAAGAACTGGATGCACGCGGACTGAAAGTCGAAATGGGCCACAAAGAAGTAGGCGGCATCAAACCGAAGATCGACGACGCAGGCAACATCATCGACGTAGTGGAACAGCTCGAATGCGACTGGAAATTCAGCCTGAATCCGCTCCAGGCATGCGACAATGAACTGGAAGCCCGCATCATCATCCGCGAAGTATTCCGTGAAAACGGCCTCGACGTATCCTTCAAGGCAAAACCGATCATCGGCGTAGCAGGCAGCGGCGAACATACCCACATCGGCATTGCAGCCCGCCTGAAGAACGGCAAGACCATCAACCTGCTGGCTCCGGAAGACATGAAGTCCGACTTCCTGTCTACCATCGGCTACGGCTTCATCATGGGCATCCTGAAGAACTATGAAGCGACGAACCCCTTCATTTCCTCCACCACGGATGCATTCAACCGTCTGAAACCGGGCTTCGAAGCTCCGGTCTGCATCGTGACCTCCCTCGGCCATACGCCGGAACTGCCGTCCCGTAACCGCACCATCCTGATCGGCCTCGTCCGTGACATCGACAATCCGAAAGCTACCCGCTTCGAACTGCGTGCACCGAACCCGTTCACCAATACATTCCTCGCCGTATCCATGCTCTACATGACCGCACTGGACGGCATCCGCTATGCAGTGAACTCCGGCAAGACTCCGGCAGACCTGCTGGCAGAACTCTCCAAGAAGCCGGGCGAAGAAGCGGACTACCTCGAAAAGGACCGTGCATACCGCTGCGAAGACAACGTATTCGAAGACTTCAGCGATGCGGAACGTGATGCACTGTTCGGCAAGCCGCCGGCAACCGTATGGGAAAACGTCAAGACCATGAAGGCTCATCCCGACAAGGTCGCTGTCCTCACCGCAGGCGGCACCGTGGACGCCATTATCGTCGACTCCTTCGTAGCCAGCATCCTCTATCGCTGGAAGAACGAACTGATGGACCGCATCATCCCCGGCACCGAAGCTATGGTGAAGAGATTCAGAGAACTGGACGACGAAGACAAGCTCGATGAAAAGCGCTGGAAAGCCATCAAGGCAAAACGTATCGAAATTGCCAAGGACACCATCGACGGCGAATGCATCTGCACTCGTCTGAAGAAAGCCCTCGACGCAGACGACTACGACACCGCTTCCGATCTCCAGCTCGAAATGATGAAGAAGACCGAAGAACTGGGCAAAGAATATCGTACCTATGAACTGAACATCCTCGACGACTGATCCCGCCGAGCAGAAGATCCCGCAGCCCCGCGCCGCGGGGTCTTTTTTTATGTCCGTCCGGAAAAGAAAATTCATATGTTTCGATTTTCTATATTGAAAAATATCGTTCTATAGAGTATACTGAAAATACAGAAAACGAAGAAGTCCGGCACCGCCGGAGAATGGAGGATACCATGAACTTTGAAATCTACAGATGTGCAGAATGCGGCAATGTAGTCGCTCTTCTCAATAAAAAAGCAGGGACTCTCACCTGCTGCGGCAAGCCCATGCAGCTCCTTCGCATGAACACCACCGATGCGGCCCAGGAAAAACACGTACCCGTCGTCAGCCATGAAGGGGATATGCTCCGCGTGAAGGTCGGCTCTGCAGCCCATCCCATGCTGGCAGAACATTTCATCGAATGGATCGCTCTCATCGTGGATGAGACCGTACAGATCCATTACCTTGCGCCGGGCGAAGCACCGGAGACCGTATTCTGCGATGTGGAACACGGCACCGTGTTGGCGTACTGCAATCTCCACGGCCTGTGGGGCGCAGAATTCTGATTCCTTGGCAGGACAGAGCGGCTCTCTTCGGAGGGCCGTTTTTTTGTGGGCAAAAGGACTTTCCAAAATGCGTTCCCTGTGATATACTTATTAACTGTGAGGGGATGAGCCGGCCGCGCAGGCCGTCATCCCGCCCGCAGAAGCGCTTGACAAAAAAGCTTCCGGCGGGTATACTGTTAAAGTATCTTGCGGCCCGGTGGTGTAGTGGTCTAACATGCCGCCCTGTCACGGCGGAGATCGTCAGTTCAAATCTGATCCGGGTCGCCATATGCGGAAGTAGCTCAGTGGTAGAGCACCACCTTGCCAAGGTGGGGGTCGCGGGTTCGAGTCCCGTTTTCCGCTCCACAATGGCGGCATAGCCAAGCGGTAAGGCAGAGGTCTGCAAAACCTTTATCCCCAGTTCGATTCTGGGTGCCGCCTCCATTTACAATCATACCCCCGTATTCCGGGGGTTTTATACCATCCTGCCGGGGTGGCGGAACTGGCAGACGCAAGGGACTTAAAATCCCTCGGAGCGTGAGCTTCGTACCGGTTCGATTCCGGTCCTCGGCACCATGAAACTGAACGGCTCTCTCAGGAGGGCCGTTTTTGCGTGCTTCTGATACCAGGTTCTGCCCACGAAAAAAAGACCCCGCAGGGTCTCTTTTTTTACGCCTGATGCCAGTCGAGGATGAGGTAGGCGCCCGTGTCCGTCACGGAGGCCGCCTCGCCCTGATGGGTCCGGAGGAATTCCTCCTTCTTTTCCTCCGGCAGGATCACGAAATACCGCTGCCCGTGGGCCGCCGCCATTTTCTCCTCCGTGTAGAAGGGCATTACATTCTTGGCATTCCAGCTCAGGCCGCCCGGCTGCATGTCTTCTTTGGCCTTTTCTGTGGTGAGCCGCAGGATGGGCTTGCCGCTGTAATACACCGTAGAGGTGCGGTAGTCCTTATAGAAGAGAATGGGCGCGTCCGCCGTGTCCATCCGGGCCAGCGTCGTACCGGCGGCCGCGCCGGAAAAGCGCTCTGCCGTCATGGGCGCCACGATCAGCGCCAGCGCCGTGTAGACCGCTCCGGCCGCCGCGCCGATTTTCGCCACCGTGCAGAGACGGCCCTGCCACAGCCGGCCTGCGAGCAGTGCAAAGGCGAAGAGGGACGGGAAGGTGTACGTGGTGTACTTCGTGGCGATGATCTGGAAGATCAGCAGCACCGAGAACGCCCAGATGAGGAGGAACACCGAAATATCCGGCAGCGCGGGGAGCGTCCGGCGGTGCTTCCAGCGCCGGAACAGCGATACCGGGAACGCGAAGCTCCACGGCGCGAAGCCCGCGAGAAACATAAGAAGATAGAAATACCACACATCCTGCCGCGCGTGCTCCGGCACCGTGGCGCGGAGGAAATTATGGACGCCCAGGAAATTCAGCAGGAAGTCCCGGCCGTGCACCTCCGTCATGAAGAAATACCAGCTTCCGCCGATGAGGCAGAAGAGCAGCAGCCCCGAGAAGAAATGGACGTGGGCCATTTCCCGCAGGTCCCGCTTCCACAGCAGGAAGAGCAGGCAGGAGAAGCCCGGCAGGAGCAGGCCGATGGGGCCCTTCGTCAGCACCGCCAGTCCGGCCGCTGCCCAGCACAGGAAATAATACCGCCGGTTTTCCGTATAGCCCAGATAGAAGAACGCCACCGCGGCGGACATGAAGAAAAACAGCGCCGCATCCGTGATGACCGCCTTCGACAGCAGCCAGAATTCCAGCGACAGCGCCAGAATGATCGACGCGGTCCACGCCGTGCGCTCATCGTAGACCCGCCGGGCGAACCAGAAAAGGAACAGCACATTCACACAGCCCAGCACCGCCGAGGGGAAGCGGGCCGCCCAGTCGTTGAAGCCGAAGACCGCAAAGGAGAGCGCCAGCTCCCAGTAGAAAAAGATCGGCTTGTCATACCAGTACCGGCCGTAGATCTGCGGCGACAGCCAGTCCCCGGAGAGCACCATTTCCCGCGCGGTGAGCGCGTAATTGGCCTCCGCCGTATCCGTCACGGGGATCAGCGCATTGCCGATGAGGTACAGATAGGCGGACAGAAGAAACAGAAAAAGATAAGGATGACAGCGGATACGTTGCAGCATACGAAACCTCCTGAATGATGGACGCCCGGCGTCCGATTTTTCCTGAATCATATCAGAAATAGTTACAGTCCCTTGCAATGAGAGATGTCTATTCATAAAGGAAAGGTTGAACAAAAGTTAAACAATACCTGCCGGCCGTTGAGCTTACCATAAGGAAAGGATATACTGTAAAAAGGGATTTTTATCAGAGAAGGGCGGCGGACACAGTGACCATCAGACGGAGACTTCTCATCTCGCATCTTGTCATGTTCGCCGCACCCGTGCTGATGCTCCTCATCACCTTATGCACTGCCGTTGCCGGCCTCTTTATCTTTATCCAGAGCGGCAACCACGTATACATTGAAAGCAGCGACCAGTACAGCCGCGCCGAAGAGATCCTCTATCACGCCGTCTTTCACGGGAAAACGGACGAGGCGGAGATCGAGGACGCCTCCGGCTACCGCTGGCTCGTTCAGGTCCTCGACCCCGAGCAGAACTACGTGCTGCTCCGCCGGGCCGACGGCACCACCGTCCTCCAGTACGGAAACAGCGGGCTCCGGAGCCTTTTTCCGAATCTGCCCGATCCGGGTACCCTCCGGGAAATGGAGCATCCGGACAAGGGCGTCTACGCCAGGGTGGAAAATAACGAATACTGCACCTTCCGGAAGCGCACCGTGGGCGGCACGCCGTATTCCCTGCTTTTCATCAGCCATCAGGCCCCGCACGGCACAGATGACCGCCTCGAGCACGTCAGCCGCGGGACCCTCATTTTCCTCGGACTGGCGCTTCTCGCCTTCATCGGCTTCACCAGCTGGTTCCTGGCGGACTTCATGATCCGCCGCATTCTGCCGCCTCTGCGGCAGCTCCGCGAAGGGGCGGAGCGCGTCGAGCAGGGCGACCTCACCGTCCGCCTTCATCATGAGGGCAATGACGAATTCACCCCTGTATTTCATGCCTTCAATACCATGACCGGCGTACTGGGCGAGTCCCTGCGCCAGCGCGCCGAGGACGAAGAGCGGCGGAAGGCTTGGATCGCCAGCCTGTCCCACGACATCCGCACGCCGCTCACCGCCATCCGCGCCTATGTGGAGGGCCTCATGGACGGCGTCGCCGACAGCGGGGAGAAACGGGACCGCTATCTGCAGATCATTCTCCGCCGCACCGGCGAGCTCGATGCCATGATCGACCAGCTGTCCCTCCTGTCGAAGATCGACATGGGGGAAAAGGCCGTTCCGCTGGAGCGCATCGACCTGAACGAATTTCTGGAGGCCGCGGCGGCCGACAGCCGGGAAGCCTTCCGCCGGAAAGGACTGGACATCCGCTGGGAGGGCGGCCCGCCCTGTCACATCGAGGCCAACCGCCTGCTCCTCGAGCGGGTCCTTATGAACCTCTTCACCAACAGCGCCAAATATAAAGACCGCAGCCACGGAGAGTTCCGCCTCACCGTCGCCGCGGAAAACGGGAGGGTCATCCTCACCGCCGCCGATGACGGCCCCGGTGTGCCCGAAGAGGCCCTGCCGCACCTTTTCGAAATGTTCTACCGCACCGACAAGGCACGGAGCCGCACCGGAGACGGCAGCGGGCTGGGACTGGCTATTGCCGCCCGCGCCATGGAGCTCATGCACGGCTCCATCCGGGCGGAAAACGGCGTCCCCCGCGGACTCGTCATCCGTCTGGACTGGCCGGCAGCGGAAGCCCCGGACGAAACGGACTGAGCGCCCCTCAGCCGCACCGACGAGGCGGGAAGGAGAGACCTTATGAAACGCATACTGATCATAGAAGACGACGCAGAGATCGCAGGCATCGAGCGGGACTATCTGGAGCTGGCCGGCTATGAGACGGATATCACCGGAGATGGTGCGGAGGGCATGCGCCTCGCCCTCACCGGAGACTACGCTCTGATCCTCCTTGACGTGATGCTCCCCGGCGTGGACGGCTTCGAGATCTGCCGCCGCATCCGCGGCAAGGTGGATGTGCCCATCATCATCGTCAGCGCCCGCCGCAGCGACATCGACAAGATCCGCGGCCTCGGCTTCGGCGCCGACGTCTACGTGGAAAAGCCCTTCTCCCCGGGCGTCCTCGTGGCCCGCGTCAAATCCCAGATCGCCCAGTACGAACGGCTCAAGGAACCCCGCCGGGACGACACCATCCGCATCGGCGACATCGCCCTCGACCCGAGCCGCCATGTGGTCACCGTCCGCGGCCGGGAGAAATGCCTCCCAAATAAGGAATTCAAGCTCCTGGAATTTCTCATGATCAATGCCGATCACGTATTCAGCCGGGAGGATCTCTATACCCGCATCTGGGGCATGGACCCCATCGGCAATACCGCCACCGTCCCCGTCCACATCAACCGCATCCGCGAAGCCGTGGAGGAGGACCCCGCCAACCCGAAGCATATCGTCAATATCTGGGGCGTGGGCTACAAATTCAAACCGTAAAAAAGACCTCTCCGTCAGGAGAGGTTTTCCTTTTTTCTGCGGTGCGGTATGATAGAAAAAACGGTAAAAAGGAGGCAGGACCATGAAGATTTCCAGAGTGACCGCCGCATATTTCAGTCCCACCGGAGGGACGAAGGCCTACGCAGAGGGGCTCGCCGCCGCGCTCGCCCCGTCGTATGCGGACGTAAATCTCACCGCGCCCCTCGTGCGGGCGAAGGCGCGGGAATTCGGCCCCGATGAGCTGGTGATCCTCGGCGCGCCGGTCTATGCGGGGCGGCTCCCCGCCGTGGAGGGCGGCCTGT
>ERZ779865.2809-NODE-2809-length-10437-cov-4.438162_pt1 | contig 10437 bp, 10 predicted proteins | sample MGYA00433088_ERZ779865 | MGnify/ENA primary metagenome ERZ779865 (study PRJEB29588, sample SAMEA2151703) | human gut metagenome | biome: human gut; feature: human-associated habitat; material: faeces | place: Denmark | collected 2008/2010 ... | reverse complement strand
CTCCTCCAGACCGGCCACATACTTCCGCACGGTGTTTTCGCTCAGCTGCACCGCCCGGCCGATGGTGCGGTAGCTTGGATGACACTGGTAGGTTCTGCGATCCTCGCAGCGCAGAAGATAATTGTAGACGGCAATCTCATGAGAGCTGAGACCGAGATTAAAGACCTCGTTGGGGACAAGATAGTAATGCTTGTTCGGATCTCTTTTAGGCCAGCGCTGGAACATCATGCATCACCTCCTGTCTGTGCATCGACCCATCGACGGAATTTTTCTTTGGGCACCACGATGCGGTTTCCGATCCGCAGTGCGGGGAAGCCCGTCTCGTGCATGAGCTCGTAGGCGCTGGAGATGGACACGCCCAGCACCTGCGCCACCGTGTTTGCGTTGAGGAACAGCGGCAGATGGTCATAGTTGGTGAATGTGGATGCTTGCATTGGATTCCTCCTTTGTTATTTTTGATGTTTGTTGACAGAAGCTGCAACGCAGCCCATAGGCGTCACTCCTTTCGGTCCGATTGAGAATTGCCCCTTGTTAAATGCCTTAAAAAATCCCTCCACTTATCGCGGAGGAAAACATATTTTGCACACCCTGTTTTAGAAAATTTCTTCTTTGTTTATCGCGACGTATCTTTTGAGACAGCAAATAGAAGTTCCATACCATCCAATAGCTTCATGAGGAACAATTCTAACATTCCTCTACTTATCGCCGTTCTTCAGCAATTTTTTGAGTCTTTTTTCTGTGCGATCCACACACTTAAAAATCGTTTTCATGTTCATTCTGGATATTCCAACATATAAACCGCTTTGTTTCCGCGAATCCCGCATAGAACATAGACGCAAAAAGAGAGCCGCGCCAATTGGCACGACTCTCTAAATAAAATATTCGGTTTTAGATTCCCAGCGTCGGTGAGGTGTGCTGCTCCTGCTCCATCAAAAGTTTCAAGCTGTAATCCAAAATCTTCTCCTTGCGCTCGGTCAGCATGGTCAGATAGAATTCACGCTGGATCGGCAGCAGTTCAGGGACACCTTCGAGAAAGTTATGGATCGCATCGAGGTCGATTCTTGAACAGACACGCTTGAGCGCCTCATTGCAATCCGGATTCTTCAGCGAAGAAATGTAATCGAAATAAGATATCTTTTTCCCGCCTTCTTCGATAGAGGAAGTTGGGAAAGTATAGATACGTTGGTCAATTTCCGCTTCGTCTTGCAGCACGTTTTTCATCCGTTCCAAATCAAGCTGCGGGTATAGGCAGGAACCACAATCATAGACCGGTGCCAGTTCTGCCTGCTGCTTCTCCTCATCCACGAGGATGCCCCAGTTGCCATTGTGCCGGTCGAAGTTTCCAAGGAATGCATCCGCAATAAACATATCCCAGAAAAATTGCCGCAGCTCATCGGCGGGATAAATACTCTGCTCCTCAATGGCCTCCAGAATGGAGGACAGTTCTTTTCCGTAACCATTCTGCTCACTGTCGATGCAGGTGTTTTTCAGATGGGCAAACTCGATGAGCCGTTTTCCGCCCTCTGTAAAGTCCCGGCATGCAACCACCAGCTTTGTTTTGCTGCGGCTGTCCGTATAGTTTCCGAGGAGCGTTTCCTGCGTCCGAAAGCCCAACATTTCAAAGATATGGCAGGCGACATATTCGCTGATACAGCCGTTGCTGTAACTCATATCCCGATTTCGGCTGGGCTTTGGCGGGAACTTGAGCATATAACCGTGTCCTTGATAGGTGATATTGATTTTATTCCCGTTGGCTCCGCCATAGGCGCGGAAGCGGTTGACTGGGCAGTTGGTAAAATCAATCATAGGTTCTCACCCCCCCTTATAAATATTTTGCGCGAAGATAATCTGCCTGCTCCTGAGTGATGGCATTGCTCCACTGATTGGAGTTAATTGCGCTATACAATTCTCCCCACAGGCAGTCCATATAAGACACCTTGTCTTTTTCGCCCTGAATGTACTCACGAAGCGCTTTATCCAGACTGGCAGGCAGATTCTTTTCCAAATAGGTTCGGTCAGTCGGCTTGCCGCCATGCATTTGTGGTTTCTCCACGGTCAGCGTAATGAGCTGCTCCATCGGGATATCCAATGTGGAGGACAGCTTCATGAGTGTACCGGCACTGCATCGGGAAAGCGTTGTCTTGCCGGAGCAAATGTCCGCCAGCGTTGCCCAAGGCACACCGCTTTTCTTGGAGAGCTGGTAGCGGGAGAGGTTCTTTTCCCGCAGTATCTGTTGGATCGTCATATACATCACCGTTCTTATTATATCGGTGTGCCGATAATCAGTCAAGAGAAAAGCTCCTAAACCTCTGACCGGTCTATATGTCTGCATTTGCGCTACTGCCGATTATTACGATATAGACAGCGGGACAAGCATTTATGGCCTGTCCCTCTACTTTTTTCTGTCCGGATTTTGAAAGTGTTTTCCTTGTCTGCCAGAGCCCGCAAACTATGGCTTCTTTTATGTTCTTTTTAATTTATGCAAATTATTCTACCTTATCCTTTGGCTGCTGGGGCCCGAACTGTGGGCTGATGGATTCAAGTGTGGATTTTACCAGGAACAAAAAACAGACAGCACCTACCTCGTTGGTAAGTGCTGCCCGATCTCTTACTCGCCGTGGTCCACCTTTTTCTCAAACAACATCTCTTTGACAATTCTGACACACTCATCGAGATTGGAGCGTATATCGCTTTCCCAAATCCGTATGACCGTCCAGCCTTGAGCTTTCAGAGTCCGATTGACTTCTGTATCCCTTTCAATATTTCGCAGGATTTTTGACCGCCAAAATTCAGAATAGCCAGCAAGTTCCTCTTCCAATGAACCCAGACCACGGATAGCCCAATTGTGTCCGTGCCAGTAATCCCCATCACAGAACACAACAACATGATATTTCGTAAAGACAATATCTGGCTTTCCAGGTAATTTTCTATAATTGACTCGGTAACGCAGGTTCTCTTTCCACAAGGCTTTTCTGAGCATTAGCTCTGGCTCGGTATCCTTTGAGGGAATCGCAGACATGATCTTGTGGGTCACCTTGGGGTCTCGCTCTTTTGCTGCCATAACCGCGCCTTATGAACCACAGAATGTGGCTTTTACCCCTGCAGCAGCCAAAGCTGTTCTGATTAGTTTTTTGTCTGCGTCAGTAAGAGACTGACCAGCCAAAGATAACTTTAAGCAGAGGGATGGAACCTTTTCGTCAATCGTTAGATTGGGTTCGTTTGCAATAACTTCCAGCCCTTTTCGAAGTGCGGTCTCCCATTTTAGAAAGGTTCCTTCACTAACAATGTAGATATTACCTGCCTCAGACCGGAGAACATGGCAATCGTATGCCGTTCCTTTAATCCTCTGAATGACATTCACGTCTTCGCCATACTCCTCTTGTATGGTTTGCTCGGGAGTTTTTGAAGATAGCGTCTTGCTCGTCGCATCTTTTGTGTAACGATTAAGGATCGTGTCCTTGATATAGGTGCGTATACGTTCTTTTTGCATATACTGCCGTAAAACGCCGCCCACATCAGGGTCTTCCACCAGTATGTCCATAAATTGGCCATTTTTTACCCTATCGCACTCCATGTATGCAAACTCATCAGCTTTTCTATAAACAATACAAATTATCTTTTCCCTAACCTGCTGCGGCAACCTATTCGCCATATCAAAAGCCCTCCGGAAACTTAAGTTTCACTTCGTCGTCGGAACCGCTGAGATCCGCCACATCCTCTAACCACACATTCACAAAGCGCTCAACGCGCGCGTCTGAGAAGGATACAAAGCCTTCTCGCAGATACAGAACCTCATGCTCTGCGCCTTTCGCTTTTCCTTCGTTGTTCATTTCTACCATCTCCGCCATACGTCGTATGTCGGAAACAAAATCCAGAACAATGACCTTCTCCTTTCCCTCGGATAATCTCAATCCTCGACCTAACTGCTGGACAAAAATCCGTCTGGAATGAGTTGCTCTGAGGAACACCAGAATGTTGACGTCGGGTATATCGATGCCTTCATTCATTACATCAACAGCGCAAACAGCCCGATAAGTTCCAGAAGCAAAAGCCAATAGACGACGTCGCCTTTCAGCTTTGTCTACTTTAGAAAGCGCGGCGCATGGTATCCCTGCCGCCGATAGCATATCCGCAAAACGATTGCTGTGTTCTATGGATGGAGAGAAGATTGCAACCCTCGGATTGTCTACTTCACGCATAGTTTTCTTCAATTCTGAAATAACGGCCTCATCGCGTTGTGGCAGGAACAACCGCTTATTCAGATCGCGAATAGAAAGATTCTGTTCGCTTACGCGCTGCATATTGTCCCAGTCGACATTATCACAGAGTATCCTGTAGTCGACTTTGGAAAGGTACCCCATCGCCATTCCATCGACCAGAGACACCTTGGCAATCGGATCTCCGAATATCGTCGTAAGGCTCTGACCATCGCCTCTCCAAGGCGTTGCAGTCATTCCAACAAGAAACCGAGGCTGTAAATGTTCCAGACAGGTTCTGAATCCATGAGCTAAAGCGTGATGCGCTTCATCCACAATCACCACATCAAATTGATCTGGATCAATTCCCGGAAGATAACCGTAAAGACTTTGGTACAACCCAAAGGATATCCCTTCCGTGTTTCGTGGCGGTAGACCATCAAAGAATACGGATGTCGGTACCTCCTTTGTTATTTGCGGCCAGAACCCTTGTTCAAGTTGGAGTGCCAAATCAGTCGCGTGACACAATACCAAAATCCTGCGACAGCCTCTTTCCCAAAGAAGCCTTGCTATTGTCGCGGCAATCACGGTCTTACCGAGGCCTGTCGCCACAATGTAGAACGCTCTCTTATTACCTACGTCAAAGGAAGCGATGACCTTTTCAACGATATCATTCTGATAGGGTCTCAGCTTTCGGAAGCCCGCATGATCGTCAGGCATCTGATCAATAAGACTTTTCAAAAAAGCACCATTCCACAGCTTGAGCGTATATCCGTTGGCCGCCAATTGTTCCTGACGCTGTCGTGCGGTCCTTGTGAATTCTCCGTTTGTAGCAACTGCCGCGACATTCGTCTCATAGAAAGACAATGCGTTAATTGCCTCGTTCAGGGCTTGGGGCCCAACATAGCGATCTCCAGTTACCGCTTTCGACTGTACGACCCACGATTTAACTTGATTTCCTTCAGCGCGAGTAGCAAGAACATCTCCGCCTTTATCGCCAGCGCCACCAATCACATTTATATCTCTCCACCCGAGATGCTCCATCATTCTGGCGATGGTGCGTTCCAGTCCCTTCCAGTTATATCCGTTTGAAATATCTTCTGTGTAGAAATTCATAGCTCAAGTTCCCTGACAAGAAAATCCACACTAAGGGATGCTCTTGTTAATTCGTCCTTTTGAACACGCTGCCCATACCCAGAGACGATGCGCAAGGCGTCTTTGATAAACGATAGAATCCGATCCTTCGAGGCTTCTCTTGCGCGCTGGGTAGCGTTTTCGTCTGTCAAGTTAATAGCCAAATATGGTGTAGAAAAAGCCTTTCCATCAAAGACCTCTTCTGGGAACCGCTCCACCAATCGGTAGAGCGTTTTGGGAGGAACAAATTCAATAGCGTCAAATCCGGCTGCCGTTGCATTTTGGAATGGCATAAGTAAAACAGGATTAGAGTTTATTATGTTCGCTATGGTTTCCTCCACCTCGCCTGTAGACTCATGAATACACTTCACCACATCGTCCGCTCTTGAATGTAGCGCCTGAGTCAATTTCACGCGCATCAGTTCAAAAGCACTACTCGATCTGTCCACCAATGCCTGACGATCAATTCTGGCATCTTCCATTGAAACAGAGACAAGGGCCGAATACACCGAAATTATATCCGGGAGTACATCACGCGCCTTAAGCCTCTCCGCCATATAAATAAGCAGGAGCATCTTGGGCGTAATTGGGTACTGCGCCAAAAGTGGATGCGATGGATCATAAATAAAATCGCAATCAATACCGTCTGCGTTAAAATGGCATGGCTTCCTCTCGCCATTCTGTTTTATTTCCCCCCTGGTCAGCTCATATGCTCTGATATTTAGGGAACCAGTCCTGCCGAACGGATAATGACGTCCCGAAAGCTGTTGGATGGGGACAGAACGCTGGAGCAAGTCGTCCATTGTGGAAGTCTCCGGAGCGGATATCGCGGTGCCACTTGACGCAGGACCAGTCGTGGTAGAAGCTATTCCCGCCGACGAGCCCGTACCTGTACCAGTAGAAGTGCTATCTCCGGCAATAGATGCTCCAGTTTGCCCTCCACCACCAAGGTACGCACCAATATCATCTGACGGAGTAGCGCCAGTATTTACATCGGTTGACGCTGCGCCAGAGCCGTTCTTCTGGTCTTCTTCCTGCGCGGCTTTCCACCATTTAGTGTCATCAAGGTAATCACGAGTGCCTTTTTTGAACTCGGTGGCATATCTCTTTGCCAAATCATTTGGAGCGAACAAGCACTTTGTGCCTTTGTCCACACGGCGATAAGCGTTTACGAGCAAGCATAACGGCGAGATATTATCTTCATGGAATCCCATCGCTTTACGGGCTTTAGGCAGGAAGGGACCTACACCGCAGATTGCCTCGCGGGTCTGTTCCCAAGAAGTGTCAGCCCTGTCAAAGTCATTTTTTTGATATGTCGGAATAAGATAGTCGACATGAAGCTCGCCGACAATGCGCCCGCCAATAGATGTACCAAGTTCGACAGGGTATTGAAGCTCCTTCTGCAATGTCAGTGGATTTTCATATTGGAAAAATGTTTTATCTGAAATCAGGATTTTTCTTCCGTTACGAATAAAATCAATACCGAAATCATTCGGGTCAGCATATCTCTGTATTCCCAGCCAACCGGTCAGGCGCTTTTCTCGTTCCACAATATGTGTGGGAAACACCGCTCCCTCCTGCATGGCAGCAAAATACTCCTCCGCTTCGTCTGGACGCAGATAACAGTTACGACTAACATCAAATAGTGCGGATCCAAAACTGCGATCAATCGTAATCCTCGCGGCAACATTCTGGTTGTTATAGCGTACATATCTCGACTCAGACCAAACACAGTAATTCTTCGCCCGGAGCTGCTTGCCTTTCACGGTTATGGTTATATCATGCTCACTGAGAAGAGGAGTATAAATCAGTTCGAGGCGCTGCCTGATTTCTGATTCCTTGTTCGACAACTCTCCCAGGATACCAGTCTTGAGCTTAGATATGGTAATCCGTGTGCCGTTCTCCTCCGGGTTGGATTTTGCCTTCCGAATAATCGGAGCATCGAATTTTTTAGAATCAATCAGTTTTTGAAAGTCGATCTTGACGCCAACCCAATCAGCATCCCCGCTTCTCGTGGAGAGGATTGTGGTTTCCTCGCCTAATCTCGCTGTCGCGATATTAAAGCCCATTCCAAACAATCCCAAGTTGCCGATGGGGTCATTACTGGTATAGCCTGCGCGCACAGCGTTTTGAAGCTGGTCAATTGACATTCCAGCAGCGTTGTCACTCACTTCCAGTGTCCTATCAGCCGCGCCAACAGAGTCCGATGACCATGTAACCGTTATTCTTTGCTCCCGATCTTCAAGTCCGGTGTTCGACAGAAAAGCATCTATGGAATTATCAACAAGTTCGGCGATGCACTGCCAAGTCTGAAAAGGAATCTCACCAAGAGTACGTAAGATTCGCGGGGTCGGCGTTATATCGAGAGTGTTAAGGCTCATTTCTCCACTCCTCCAATCTTGTCAAGATACTGCTTGACTCTCTGGGCGACCAAATATGCCATAATCGGTGGCACAGCGTTTCCAATTTGGGAAATGTTCACTGTCTTGGAAAACTTAAAACTGAAATCATCAGGGAAAGTTTGAATACGGGCGCATTCGCGTACCGTCAACCTACGATCCAAAGAGTAATGAAATTGTACTCTTGACTTCGGGTTAGCCCTTATTGTATAGGCTGGCATATCCTTCTTATTGCTCTCGTCTCCCTGCCCGTTTCCTTTCTTCGCCTTTGACGCTCCAAAGTAATCGCCCTGATTGGGGATAACAGAGTTGTCTGTTACATCTACCAAGTCGCCTATAGCCCATTCAATACTTCTATGCCTATCTTTGAAGCGGGCTTCTGGCTCTTCCGGGAAACCATACTTATCAAAGATATCCCTGCGAACACACATAATAATCAAACGCGTTCTGCGTTGTGGAATACCATAATCCGGGGCGAACATTTTCCAAACTTTTACCGCATACCCGGCTGCGGCAAGGTCCTTCTTGATTGTTTTTAGCACCTCTCCCTTTTCCATACGTTCAAGGTTGATTACATTCTCGCCCACGACAATTTTAGGCTTGTGCGTGTTCATATACGCGATAAGGGTTCGATACAGCCGCCCACGCTCAGATTCAAGTCCACCGAGCGGTCCGCAAGAAGAGAACTCCTGGCAAGGGAATCCTCCAATAAGAATGTCCGCTTTTGACACCTCTTCTGGCTTGACTGTCGCGAGGTCTTTGACAGTGCCGTGACCAGCCCCAAAATAGTCATTATACGTTTCAATGCAACGAGGCTCGTTATCATAAGCCTCAAGAATATTGAATGGTAGTGCCGGGTAGTCCTCGTCATGGTATTTGAAACCACCGCGGAAGCCCAAATCCAAACCACCGCATCCGCAGAAGTAGGACACTACGGAATAAGGCGCTTTTTCTTTGTTCGCAGCCATGTCCAATACCTTCCTTTCTCTTTTTGTATTTATGACCTATCTCGCTTTCTCAGCTAAATCGGTCAAAGAAATTATGCCCCTTTGGTCTTTGCTTATCAAGTAAATTATTCAAGCATTCTCTCGCGGCGCCATACTCTTTTTTTAACGAGAAAGAGTCATCATCCAGCGCGGCCAGCATGTCTTTGTGCAGGAATCGTTTTTCTCTTGATTTTCCAATATCTACCCCATACAGCCATCCCACTTCATCCGGCATACCATTGACTGGGAACCCTTCCCACCAACAGCTGCCAGTACGGCGCTCAAACTTCCTCCAATTTTCAACATAAAAAGCAGAGCACTCATCCTGCAAATTCCTTGGCTCAAGCGGCTTTCGTCCCAGGTTGGCCTTCACTTTCTTGTATCAGATAGAGCAACTTATCTTCTCCGTATCAATATACAAAAAATGCTCTGCCGCTTGGCAGAGCATTCGGGCTATTGCAGCCATACTGCCAAGGCCTATTCCAACACTTGACAGCGTTGTTTATAATGATAGCACATTTGGGCAGGAAAAGCAAGAAAATGATAAATTCGCACGAATTCCAACCCTATTGGATTTTTTTCGAGTCCCAAAAGAAACAGTTGAACCTCCGAGCAGTCAGAGCTACAATGCCAGCACCTTATCGCGAGGACAAACTGATTGGAGGTCAAATGATGAATTATGAAGTAAACCCGTTTCAGGACTACGAATCAATCACTATTGATGAGCTGAAGGATCAAGCTAACGGTCTACTGAATCTGGTAACGGAAGAACAGCGACCGCTGCGCGTATGTATGAATAATGGCAAGGAGTTTCTGCTGTTCCCTCAGGATCTGCTCGCCCCAATCTGCGACTCTGACTTTCGCTTGATTCTGCTGTCGGCAATGCGGTATGCGATGGGCAGGAATACTTGTATGCCCATGGTAGTCGCTGATTATATCAAGCGTCACATTCAGCTTCTGGATGATAAGTTTCTCGTACTGGCTGCCGATGAGATTAGGCGGCATCTTGAAGATTACGCAGAACACGAGCCGAATCCGAATCTTTGGCATGACCTTTTAGGTGCACTTGAGACAGAGCAGAGAGAGCGTGCCACTCGTAAGGCAAGAAAAATCAGACTGTGCCCAGCCTGCGGGAAGCCCTTGGAGGTCATGAGCATTGCCGATAACCAGCATTCACCCGGCGGGTTCGATGTGATTGCTCACTGCCGGAACTGTCTCACCGATTACGAATGGTTCTGCGATAAGGATGGCGGTGTCTCAGATATGAAACAGTATTTTTTGGGGTAAGGCAGTGTAAAAACCGACGCTCACATGAACAAGCGCATTCTCGTATTTCAATATACTTTCCCTTAAAATGTCCCTCAAATTACGGGAATGCGATAGTTATTGAGGGAAAGCGAGTTTCACCTTTAGAGAGCAAATGCGTGATAGTATTCTTTGTCTATAGCGCTGCAACTGCTGAGCTGCCACCCTCGCAGAAACCTCTTGCATAACAGCCTCCTCAGAGTTACAATGCAGACGCCCTGAAACACAAAACGCTTCCCATCCGGCACCGGTGAATCTTTACCGAAAACCGGGCGGGAAGCGTTTTTGACCACATAGATTACCACATACGGCTCCGGAACACTCGGGAATAGCGGAGATAAGAGCGTCAAAGAGTAAGTAAAACAAATAGGAAATGGCTAAAAACCGCTATAAACAAGCGAAAAAAGTGTTCTCAAT
>ERZ779865.2806-NODE-2806-length-10449-cov-3.140273_pt1 | contig 10449 bp, 7 predicted proteins | sample MGYA00433088_ERZ779865 | MGnify/ENA primary metagenome ERZ779865 (study PRJEB29588, sample SAMEA2151703) | human gut metagenome | biome: human gut; feature: human-associated habitat; material: faeces | place: Denmark | collected 2008/2010 ... | reverse complement strand
GTGTCCGGCCAGGCCGGCGCCCTGCGCCACGGCGTTGCCTGTGAGCACCTGGACTATATCCAGATCCACCCCACGACTTTGTACAGCCACCGAAAAGGCCGTCGCTTTCTGATTTCGGAATCGGTTCGCGGGGAGGGCGCGCTGCTGCTGGATAAAAACGGGAACCGCTTTACCAACGAATTGCAGCCCCGCGACGTGGTGAGCGCAGCGATCCGCGCACAGATGGAAAAGGACAGCACCGACCATGTGTGGGAGGATATGCGCCCCATCGGTGAGGCGGCTATCCGTGAGCATTTCCCCAACATTCTGGAGCGCTGCGAGGAGGAGGGGTACGACCCCATCCATGAACCGATCCCCGTTGTACCGGCCCAGCATTATTTTATGGGCGGCATCACGGCGGACCTGAGCAGCCGCACAGCACTGCCCCGGCTGTATGCCTGCGGCGAGACCTGCTGCAACGGTGTGCATGGACGCAATCGGCTGGCCAGCAATTCCCTGCTGGAATCTTTGGTCTTTGCACAGCGCGCGGCAGATGATATACTATACGGAGAACCGCCTGTCTTTACAGGCGATAAGCCCGATTTGGCCCCATACCGTGAACAGGAACCGCTGTTTGCCGCGTATCGGCAGGAGGTTCTGACCGCTATTGAGAGGAGTAAAAACCATGAATGAGATCACCCAGCTGCTGCATATAGACCCGCTGCTGCTGCAAGCGCTGCGGGAGGATATTCCGGAGGAGGACGTTTCCACAAACGCCGTCATGCCCCACGCCTGCCCCGGTACCGTGGATCTGATTGCCAAGGAGGACGGCATTGTTGCCGGTCTGGCGGTCTATGCCCGCGTCTTTACGCTGCTGGACCCCGGCGCCAAGGTGGAATTCTTCTGCCGGGACGGCGATACCGTACAGCCCGGCCAGAAGCTGGCCGTTGTTACGGGCGATATACGCGCCCTGCTTTCCGGTGAGCGCGTTGCGCTGAACTACCTGCAGCGAATGAGCGGCATTGCCACCTATACCCATCAGCTGTCTGCCCTGCTGGAAGGCACCGGCATCACCCTGTTGGACACCCGTAAGACCAGCCCCAACAACCGCATTTTTGAAAAGTACGCTGTCCGCGTTGGCGGCGCCAGCAACCACCGCACCGGCTTGTCCGACGGCGTTCTGCTGAAGGATAACCACATCGGCGCTGCCGGCGGCGTGGCGAAGGCCGTCAAAATGGCCCGGCAGTATGCGCCTTTCGTCCGCAAGATCGAGGTGGAGGTCGAAACGCTGGAACAGGTCAAAGAGGCCGTGGAAGCCGGTGCGGACATCATCATGCTGGATAACATGAGCGACGAGGATATGCGCAAGGCTGTGACTTTGATTGCAGGCCGCGCCAAGACCGAGTGCTCCGGCAATGTTACGCGGGAAAACATTGCCCGTCTGCGGGACATTGGCATTGACTATGTGTCCAGCGGCGCCCTGACCCATTCGGCCCCCATTCTGGATCTTTCCATGAAGCATCTGCGCCCCCTGACCGCGGAGGAGGCCTGATATGACCACCGCAGAGCGCCGCGCCGCCATTTTGCAGCAGCTTGCCCATGCTGGAGCGCCTATTGCCGCCCGCACGCTGGCTACCCATTACGGCGTCAGCCGTCAGGTCATCGTGCAGGATCTGGCGGTCATACGGGCATCACACCCCGGGATCATTTCCACTGCACGCGGCTATGTGCTGGAGCAGCCTGATCAGCCCGCCGGCTGCACACGGGAGTTCAAGGTGCGCCACACACCTGACCAAACCGGGCAGGAGCTGAACCTGATTGTGGACTGTGGCGGCCAGGTCAAGAATATCAGCATCAGCCACCGGGTCTATGGCCGTATCACCGCCGAGATGGACATCCGTTCCCGGCAGGACGTGCGGGAATTTCTGCAATCGTTTGAGGACAGTTCCTCCACGGTGCTGTCCACCGCCACCGACGGCTACCACTATCATCTGGTGGAGGCAGCCACCCCGGACAGGCTGAGCCTGATCGAAAAAGAACTGAAAGAGCACGGTTTTCTGGCTCCGCTGCAACCGTGGGAGCATTGAAGAAAGAAAACGAGGCATAATTATGACTGTCCATGAACTGCAGCAGGAGATCCTGCGCCTGAAACGGGAAAAGAATATCTGCATCCTGGCCCATGCCTACCAGAGCCAGCCTGTGCTGGAAGTCGCCGATTACACCGGCGATTCCTACGGCTTGAGCGTGCAGGCGGCCAAAACCAATGCTGACGGGGTCATCATGTGCGGTGTGCGCTTCATGGCCGAGACCTGCAAAATTTTAAGCCCGGAGAAAACTGTCTGGCTGGCCAACCCCATGGCGGGCTGCCCTATGGCCGAGCAGCTTGATCTGCCGACCTTGCAGGAATTGAAAAAGCAGTACCCCGGCTACGCCGTGGTGGCGTACATCAATACAACTTCGGAGCTGAAAACGGTCTGCGATGTCTGTGTGACGTCCTCCAGCGCGTTGAAAATTTGCAGTGCGCTGGAAAACGATAAGATTCTGTTCATCCCAGATCCCAATTTGGGCAGCTATGTAGCAAAGCAGCTGCCGGAAAAGCAGTTTGCCTTTTACCACGGAGGCTGCCCGCGCCATATCGTATGTTCGGCAGCAGATGTAGCCAAAGCCCGCGCTGCCCACCCGGAGGCGCTGCTTCTGGTTCATCCCGAATGCCGCCCCGAGGTCGTGGAGCAGGCTGATTATGTTGGCTCTACCACCGGCATTATGGCTTATGCAGAAAAGTCCGATGCCAAAGAGTTCATCATCGGCACGGAAAACAGCATCGTGGAGCACCTCTCCTATGCTTGCCCGGAAAAGCGGTTCTATCCGCTGGCCGTGCAGCTTACCTGCATGAACATGAAACTGACCACCCTGATGGACATTTACCACTGCCTGCAGGGCAGCGGCGGTGAGAAAATCACCCTGCCGCAGGACGTCATGCAGGGAGCCGGGCGCTGCATCCGCCGCATGGTGGAGCTGGGCGGCTGACAGATTGCGCATGAAAAAAGCATATACAGCATCGCGTTGCGAACCGCCGAGAGGCCGTTCTCCATAAACGCAGCTGTATATGCTTTTTACTTTGCCGTACAGATCCTTTGTACGCTATTTAAACGCGATCACGAATTCTGTTTGAAAACTTTATCCAGTGTTCCCATCAGGATGTTCACATCAATCGGTTTTGCAATATGTGCATTCATCCCTGCTTTGAATGCTTTTTGGCGGTCTTCCTCAAAAGCGTTGGCTGTCATGGCCACAATGGGAATGTTTGCCTTTTTATTGCTGCTCAATGTACGGATCTCCCGGGTGGCGGTGTATCCGTCCATTTTGGGCATCTGAATATCCATCAGGATCAGATCATACTCATCCTCCGCAGCCTCGTTCATTTTGGCCACGGCATCCGTGCCGTCCTCAACGGCGTCCACTTTCAGTCCGGCTTCTTCCAGAATGGCTGTTGCAATCTCGCGGTTCAGTTCGTTATCCTCGACCAACAGCACCTTTTTGCCCGTATAGTCGCCGTGCTTGGGCAGAAGGGGCTGCCTGCCAGACACCACTTTGTGTGTCAGTGCATCGCGCAGTTCCGACATAAACAGCGGTTTGGAAACAAACGCCGTGACACCGGCCTGCCGGGCCTCGTCCTCAATGTCGGCCCAATCGTAGGCTGTCAATATGATGATCGGCGTGCCGGGTTCGATTACTTTACGGATCCTGCGCACCGTCTCAATGCCGTTCATATCCGGCATCAGCCAGTCAATGATGTAAACCTTGAACTCCGCACCCTGATTGTGCGCCTCCATCGCGCGCAGGATGGCTTCCTTGCCGGAGGTCGTCCAGTCGGCTTCTATCTCAATTTCCCGCAGCATTTTGCTTACGCTCATGCAGGTCTGTGCATCATCATCCACAACCAGTGCACGGGTGCCTTTCAGGCCCGTAATCGGCGGATATTTCACCGATTCCGTACAAACCTTGCAGTCCAGGGTGACCGTAAACTCGCTGCCCTTTCCCTGCTCGCTCTTGACGGCGATGGTTCCGCCCATCATATCTACGATGTTTTTCGAGATGGCCATGCCAAGGCCCGTACCCTGAATGCCGCTTCTTGTCGCAGTCTGTTCCCGTGAAAAAGAGTCAAAAACGTGCGCCTGGAAGTCCTTCGACATACCGATACCGTTATCTTTCACGCTGAAAACAAAGGTCGCATACCCACTGCGGGCAGACGGCTTTTCTTCAACGCGGATATTGATGGTACCACCCGCCGGTGTAAACTTGACAGCGTTGCCCACGATGTTGAGCAGGACCTGATTCAGGCGCAGCTTATCGGTGATAATATCCTCGTGGTGCACATCCTGCGTGTCGATGTAAAGGTCAAGCTGCTTGGCGCTGATATTGCCTTGAATAATCGTGCGCAGGTCGTGCAGCACATCAGGCAGGTGGACTTCTGTGTTGTCCAGTTTGACCGTGCCGCTTTCGATACGGCTCATATCCAGAATATCGTTGATCAGACTGAGCAGATGCTGGCCCGATACGCTGATTTTCTTCAGATACTCTTTGACAAGGTCAATGTTATCAATATGCGCCGTGGCAAGGGCCGTAAACCCGATAATGGCATTCATCGGGGTGCGAATATCGTGCGACATACTGTTCAGGAATACCGTCTTGGCCTTATTGGCGTGTTCCGCCGCCGCCAGTGCATCGCGCAGGGCATCTTCCTGCTTTTGCTCCCGCCGCTTTTCCTCGGTAGCGTCGCGGGTGGCAACCAATACGGCTGTTACGTTGCCGTCCGCGTCTTTTCGCTGCGGTGTGATCAGCGTAAGGATCCATTTTCTGTCGACAGTTTGAGACGCAAAAGCCAAAGAGGTGTGACCCTTCAGACGTTCGGCCACTGTCGTCATGTCCGAAAAGGCGAGATACTCCTCACGGTATGGCTCCGCGATAATTTTCTCGATTTGCTCCTGCTGTACGGATCGTTTCAGTGCAAAGTGCTTCTGCTTCTTGACCGTATCGGACGCGTTCTTGACGATTTCAACGGTGTTTTTCTTCAAGTCCACCAGTGAAATGGACGTATACGCCGTGCCAAGCGCTATGATAATTCCGGTACGTTTCTGGTGCTGCCGCAGCGCGTCTTTTTCCATTTTGGTCTGCCACAGCAGTGCCATTAAAAAGACCATTACGGCTATGGCCAGATAGGATGCACAGACAATGTTGCGCGTCATGAACACCTGAGATGCCGGGAAAAACACAAAGAGTGCATAGTTCTCGGTATTTTCCCGGCTGCCGTACCAGACGCCCTGATTGCCGTTCAGGCGCACAATGCCATCCTCCGCAGCATCGAAGGTTCCGTTATATAATTCCTGGCAGTCCTCTATTGCCTTGTTTACCTGTTTGCTGCTGTTGCTGCTGATGACCCTGCCGTTCTCCGTGATCGTAGCGATGCCGCCAAGCTCCAACGGAAAATCTTTCAACAGAGAATCCACCGTCAAATCCCCAATATCCTCATTGTCCTTCTGTATATAGGTAATCAGGATACCTGGTGCATCCGCGCGTGCCACCGCGGCAAAATCATAGAGTATCCCATTTTCTTCCAGACGGGTCGAGTATGTCTTTTTTGGATAGGCAACGATATTGTGTACATAGGGGCTGTCGATCAGCTTCTCCCACAGCGGCATGGCGTCGCCGCCCTTTGTGGTCTGCATGACAACATTCAGGTTTTCATCTAATACAAGCGCACCGGTCAGACGCTGTTCCTCTGCAAAAGAGTCCAGGTCCTGCGTGCCGAAACCCTCCTTCAGCGTCATTTCGTTGCCAAGGCTTACCGTTTTATCCAGCAGGCGGACAAGGCTTTTCACGCGGTCGTTGGCCGCATCAGTCTCGTACTGCTCTAAGCGGATCTTTACAAAACCAATCGTTTCATCCAATGTATGACGCAGTGCAATTCGGTTCAGATTCGTGAATGTGATCCAAAGTACAATGCCGAACGCAACTAACACAAGCAAAAACAGTCTTTTTTTGCCGGACTGCTTTTTCTCATTCATTTTCCCTGCTCCCCCCACACAGTTTTCTCTGCATCAAGTCCGAATTTTTCTGCAACGCGGCCAATCGTTCCGTCCTGCTTCATATCTTCCAGAGTTTGGGTCAGTTGCACAGCCAAATCCTCATGGGTGTCCTTTGCGAAGGCAACGCCAAGTTCGGAACTGTAAGGACTCTCTGCCAGCACACGGTAACTGCTTTCATCCAGATTTGTCCACTTGGCTACCAGTGCTTCATGGCCCGCGACGGCATCTACATAGCCTTTGCGCAGTGCCGCAAACATATCCTCTGTCGTCTCAAAGCTGTTGACTTGCTTGACCTCGGGCAGCAAAGAGGAAATTTCGCCGAGAAACAGCGACTCCGCCTTTGTGGTTGCCTGTACGCCGATGCGCTTACCGGCCAGATCGGACAGCGACTGGATATCGCTGTCCGCACGAACAGCCACGACCTGACGGCTGTACATATACGGACCGGCCCATTGGTACTTGGTTTCCCGCCCGTTCATGCTGAAGCATGACCAGATACAGTCGATCGTTCCGTCGCTGAGAAGGTTGTCTTTGTCCGGCCATGAAATCGTCCGGAATTCCGGCGTATAGCCAAGTCGTGAAAACGCTTCCGTCGCCAGTTCCACGTCGATGCCGGCAAACTGCCCGTTCCTGTCCAGATAGCTGTAAGGGTCAAACACATCAATGCCGACCACAATCGTCTGCGGCGCAGTCTCTGCCGCAGAGTGCGGCTGTGCGGAACAGGCACACAGACCGGCCATAAAAAGCATAGCCAAAGCCATAAGCAGACCATACACTTTTGCCCTGCTCATTGACGTTTTTCCTGTGTGGTGATGCCCGTTTGAAAAATGGAACATGCGCTTCTCTTCCTTATTATATAGGATATAGGTCGTATACCGCTTGCCGCCGAACCCTGTCGGACGCAGTAAGCCATGAAGTAAACCATATTATAACTTTTTCAAATTGGAATTTTATCATACTACGGACATTATTGCAAGTGCTTTGCCTTGCTTTTGGCTTACAGTTTACCACATTTATACAATATCCGACGATAACTCCAAAAGGCGGTTTCAGCTATTGAAAAAATCTGGCAGAAGTGCTATAACAAGGATGGATTACAGTAAATTGAGAGAGATGACATGTATGTATTCCATCTTCCGTGATTTGGCAATTATTATTCTGAGCGCCAAGTTTTTTGGCCTGGCTGCCCGCAAGTGCAAGGCCCCGCAGGTGGTCGGTGAAATTCTCGCCGGTCTGCTGATTGGGCCTTGTCTGCTCAATCTGGTGCAGATCAACGACACGATCTCCGTTTTTGCTGAAATCGGTGTTGTGCTGCTGATGTTTTCCACAGGACTTGGCACCAACCTGAAAGAACTGATGCGGGCCGGGCCTATTGCCACGCTGATCGCCTGCATCGGTGTGCTTGTACCGTTGATGGGCGGTACGCTGCTCTACAGCGCATTCTACGGCTTTTCGGCAATCGGCAGCCCGGAATTCTTCCGCGCATTGTTTATCGGCACGATTATGACCGCAACCAGCGTGTCCATCACGGTGGCAACGCTGCAGGAGTTGGGCCACTTAAAGAGCTTCCTTGGCACTACCATTGTCAGCGCTGCCGTCATTGATGATGTCATCGGCATTATCGTGCTGACCTGTGTGCTGGGTGCCAGCTCCGGTGAGGGCACCGGCATCGGCGGCGTGCTGGTCCAGACCGCGCTGTTCTTTCTGGTTGCCGTTGGTATCGGCTTTGTGTTCCACTGCGCCATGAAGTGGCTGGATTCCCGCAATCCCCATACGCAGCGCATAACGATTGCCAGCCTTGCATTCTGCTTTGCAATGGCCTATATTGCCGAGAAATACTTTGGCATTGCGGATATTACCGGCGCTTACATTGCCGGTATCGTTCTCTGTACGCTGCACGACGCCGCTTATGTGGAGCGCCGGGTCGACATCAGCAACTATGTGATTTTTGCGCCGATTTTCTTTGTCAGCATCGGTTTAAAGACCGACATCAGCGGACTGACGCCAGAGATTCTGCTGTTCAGTGTTTGCTTCGTTCTCGTTGCCCTGCTGGCAAAAATCATCGGCTGCGGACTGGCGGCCAGAGCCTGTCGTTTCAACTGGGGAGACTCTCTTAAAGTCGGTGTCGGCATGATGACCCGCGGCGAGGTCGCCTTGATCGTGGCCCAGAAGGGCCTTGAGGTCGGCGTTGTCGAGCCTGTTTATTTTACGGCGGTCATCCTTTTGATCGTGGTTTCCAGCGTCGCCACGCCGCTGGCGCTGAAAGCGCTGTTCACGAAAATGCCCCCTGTCCCCCATCCAAGTGAAGCAAAAAAGTGACCGCTGCATAACCCCCGTCTGTTAGTCAATGCCGGTGCCGGACGACTCATGATGAAAGAAAAGCCCTGAAGGCAGGCTTAAAAGTGAGAAGCTGCTCATTCCCTACGGAGTGAGCAGCTTCTTTTGTGGCAAAATATGCGAAAATGCGAGATAATACGGCGCAGCAACGGCCTGCCGGTGGGCGCTTTGCATTTATCGCAGCTTATTTTCCCAGCCGACATTTGAAATCTGTATATCCGAACGTCACGATTTTCCGCGTAGTGCCGTCGGGCTTGCGGGCGTAAATACCGGGCAGGGGCATACCGTTGAAGGTGTTGTTCTTGCAGGTGGTGTAAATGGCCATATCGCCGAACACCAGCAGATCTCCCACGGCAGGCACAGCGTCAAAGCTGTAATCACCGATGACATCCCCCGCAAGGCAGGTCGGCCCGGCCAACCGCACAGTGCAGGGCTTTTCGCCGGGTTCCCCTGCTCCCAGCAGCGGCGGGCGGTAGGGCATCTCGATCACGTCCGGTGTATGGCAGGCGGCGCTGGCATCCAAGATGGCAACCGTCGTATCGCCGTTTTGCACCACGTCCAGCACGCGGGTCAAGAGATACCCTGCGTTCAGGGCGCAGGCCTCGCCGGGTTCCAGATAAACCGTCACGCCCCAGTCATTCCGGGCGCGGCGGATACATTTTTCCAAAGTGGCCATGTCGTAGCCGGGGCGGGTGATGTGATGCCCGCCTCCGAAGTTCAGCCACTTCATTTTTGGCAGCAAATCGCCGAATTTCTCTGCCACTGCGTCCAGCGTCACGGCCAGCGCATCGGCGTCCTGCTCACATAAAGTGTGAAAGTGCAGGCCGTCCAACAGCCCGGGCAGGGCAGAATTTTCTGCCGCTGCCGCGTCCCACTGGGCGCGCGGCTATCTGAATTTTGCCATCGAGCAGGGCTTTTTGACCCGCTATGAGGACATTTCCGACCTGGACGTCAATATGACGCGCGGGCTGGTCGCCAAGCTCGCGGCCAACGCGTTGGGCCTTTCCGACCCCGGGACCTACGGCACCTTTACCGACACCGACAGCCCCTACGTCGAGGCGCTCTACGCCGCTGGGATTGTCGGCGGCTACCCGGACGGGACCTATCGCCCGGGCGCGTCCATCTCCCGCGCGGAGATCGCTGCGATCGTCAACCGCATCTACCAGAGCCGCGAGCCGTCTTTGCCTGCGGACAATGATACGGATCTTGACATCGATCCCTCGCAGATCGAGCTGCGCACGACCGAGCAGATGATCGCGCTGCTCAAATCCAAGGAAGGCTTCCGCGCCACGGCCTATTGGGATTATTCCCAGTATTCCATCGGCTATGGCAGCGCCTGCACGAAAGACGAATACCCCAACGGCATCACCGAGGCGCAGGCGGACATCCTGCTGCGCGAGATGCTGCAGGGCTTTGAGGAAAAGCTGGACAAGTTCCTGCAGGAAAACTACATCACGCTCCGCGACAACCAGTATGACGCCCTGATCAGCCTGACCTACAACATCGGCTCCGGCTGGATGAAGGAAAGCGCGCTCGCCACGCTCCTGAAGAATGGTACATACAGCAATAACGAGCTGGCCTCCGCCATCGGCATCTGGTGCCACGTCAAGTCGAACGGCGTGACGAGCATCCATGACGGCCTCGTCGCCCGCCGCATCTCGGAGATCAACGTCTTCCTCTACGGCGATTACTCGGGCGAGGCGACCGGCTTCTACTCGGTCCGCTTCGAGCAGACGGAGAAGGGCGACCGCGCGCGCGACATCGCCTTCTTACGCACGTCCTTGTAAATCGTCGGCGAATACGCCTCGATATCCGCCCACATGGCCTTCTTCTTCTCGTAATGGTACACCGAAGACGGGACGCTGCTGACCGACCTGCGCGCGACGCAGGATCTGACGGTCACGGCCCGCTGGGAAAGCGACGACGCATGGGTCTGAGCGGCGGCTGAGACCCAAAACGCAGAGGAAATACGATGAATATTCAGCTTTTCGGAAAGAAAAAATGCTTCGACACGAAAAAGGCCGAGCGGTGGGTCAAGGAGCGGCGG
>ERZ779865.2805-NODE-2805-length-10450-cov-24.777393_pt1 | contig 10450 bp, 8 predicted proteins | sample MGYA00433088_ERZ779865 | MGnify/ENA primary metagenome ERZ779865 (study PRJEB29588, sample SAMEA2151703) | human gut metagenome | biome: human gut; feature: human-associated habitat; material: faeces | place: Denmark | collected 2008/2010 ... | reverse complement strand
GATTGAGATTGTTTGCAAGGTCTTTTGAAGCCCGTTGCCGGACTTCGTTGCCGACCGTTCTCTGTCTGGCTATTTTTATGTGCGCAGGCAATGAGCCAAGTGGATATTCTTGCATATCTATGTGGCGAATGCTGCGACAACGATAATTATGGAGGATAACTGCCTATGGCGAATAATAAGATGAATGTTGAAGGAAAAAATTACTCGGATATTCCGGTGTGGCGTAGATATACGCTTACCATTGAGGAAGCTGCCAGGTATTATCATATCGGCGAAGGGAAACTGAGAATGCTGATTGAAGAGCATCCGAATGAAGATTTTTATGTTATGAATGGCAATCGAGCCTTGATTAAGCGTGAAAAATTTGAACGCTATCTGGATCAGGCAACGGCTGTATAACTGGCATTAGAAATGCTTAACAGAAATTCCGAAATCACATGGCATAACTATACGGAGAGCCGGATTTGTGATAGTATAAAACTGCAAGTCTGGCTCTCCTTATTCTGAAAGGAGAGATTTCGATGAGTGAAAAAAGACGAGACAATAGAAATCGGATTTTGCGTGAAGGTGAATACCAGCGTACAGATGGGAGGTATCGTTACCGATATATTGACGAGGATGGTAAGGAGAAGAATGTGTACAGTTGGCGTTTGGACAAGAATGACCCGACTCCCAGGGGTAAAAAGCGAGAGCTTTCGTTGAGAGAGAAGGAAAAGCAGATTCAGGCGGATCTGTTTGACCATATCGTTACCCGTGGCGGCAATTACACGGTAGTTGAATTGGTAGAGAAATATACTTCTCTGAAAACCGGTGTCGGTCATAACACCAAGGCGGGATATAAAACCGTAATCAATATCCTGAACAGAGAAGCGTTTGGAAAGCAGCGCATTGACAAGGTTCGCCTGTCTGATGCAAAGGCATGGCTGATCAAGCTTCAGCAGGTGGATGGCAGAGGGTACAGCTCTATTCACTCCATCAGAGGTGTTCTGAGACCGGCTTTTCAGTTGGCGGTAGATGATGATCTGATCCGTAAAAATCCTTTTGGATTTGAACTGGCATCGGTGATCGTAAACGATTCCGTCACCAGAGAAGCAATTACCCGTAAGCAGGAGCGTGATCTTCTGAAATTCATCAAGGAAGATAAGCATTTCTGCCGATACTACGATGCGATCTATATTCTCCTTAACACGGGGCTGCGAATCTCGGAGTTCTGCGGGCTGACGATCTCCGATCTTGAGTTCGACCAGAAGCGTATCAAGGTAGACCACCAGTTGCAGAGAACATCGCAGATGCAGTATGTAATTCAGGCTCCTAAAACGGAAAGCGGTATTCGCTATGTGCCGATGAGCGAGGAAGTTGTGGCGTGTTTCCGCCGTATTCTTGCCAATCGAGTAGCACCGAAAATAGAACCGATGGTAGACGGATATGCTGGATTTTTGTTTCTCGACAAGAACGATAAGCCAATGGTCGCCCTTCATTGGGAGAAGTACCTGGAACATATTATTGAGAAATATAACAAGATTTACCGTATTCAGATGCCCAAAGTAACTCCTCATGTATGCAGACACACTTTTTGTTCTAATATGGCGAAATCCGGAATGAATCCAAAGACGTTGCAGTATATCATGGGTCATTCGGACATCAGCGTAACGCTGAATGTTTACACCCATGTGCAGTTCGATGACGCACAGGCAGAGCTGCTTCGAGTAGCAAAAGCCTAAAACACCCCGTTGGTACAGAGCATTTATTTACCAACAGATTTACCAATATTGCAGAGAAAAGCACGAGAAAATACGGGAAGATTTGAGAAGATACCCCGGAAACACAGAAACAGGAAAGTGCCGAAAAAACCTGCAATATTGGGCATTTGAGAAGAAATACAAAGCAAAAACGGAGTTATAAGAATATGATAAAAATACTTTTCATCTGCCACGGCAACATCTGTCGTTCCCCCATGGCAGAATTTGTTATGAAAAAATTGGTATCCGACGTAAATCTCGCCGATCACTTCCAGATTGCTTCCGCTGCCACCAGCACGGAGGAGATCTGGAATGGCATCGGGAACTCGGTCTATCCGCCGGCGAAGGCAGAGCTTGCCAGACACGGGATCTCCTGCGAAGGGAAGCGGGCCAGGCAGGTAACGAAGGCAGATTATGCGGAATATGATTATCTGATCGGTATGGACAGCGCAAATATCCGCAACATGCTGCGGATATTCGGCGGAGATCCGGATGGGAAAGTAGCCAGGCTCTTATCCTATGCCGGCTCGGAGCGGGACATTTCGGATCCGTGGTACACGGGAGAGTTTGGGACGACCTACAATGATGTCCTGGAAGGCTGTACCGCATTTCTTCGATATTTACAACAAAACGGAAGAATCGACACGTAAGCTGACACTTCCAACATAGTACACATGACATAAATGTCATGCCTGAAAAATTCACAGAATCACCACATTTTTCTCACAATTTCTTCGCAGATGACCCTTATCATAAGAGACAGGTAAGGGGAAATAAATGTTCATAAGTTTTTTAGGAATGAATGGAACAGGAGGAATGAGAATATGAGAAGATGGAATTTACCCCAGGTGAATACAAAAGTAATGTGTGCAGTGTTGACTGCTGCCATGGTGATGACCGGATTTACAGCATGCGGAGGAACGACATCCGCGGGCACGGAGAGCGCAGCAAGTGAATCAGCAGAACAGAAGGAGACGATCGCGCCGGAGAGCACGACGGAACAGAGCACGGTGGAGCAAAGTACGGCAACAGAATCAGGTGAAGAGAAGGTGGAATCTTATCTTGGTCAGATTACTGCCATTGACGGCAATGTGATCTCCATTGCGCTGGCAGAGAAGCCGGAGGCTCCGGATGGAGAAGCACCGAATGGTGAAAAGCCTGACGGACAGGCACCAGACGGCAACGGAGGCACTCCTAATGGAGAAGCACCTGCTGGTGAAGTCCCCAGCGGAGAAGCCCCGGACGGTCAGAAACCCGAGAAAGACATGTTAGATGAGATGACCTTAACTCTCAGCGGTGACACTATGACTATCACGGTCAATGATGATACGATCATCACGATTGACGGAGCGGATGCCACACTGGATGATCTACAGGTAGGCGACACCGTATCTTTCTTCCTGGATGGCGAGGTCGTGACTTCTTTAAGTGTAGGTATGCCGGAGCCGACACAGTCTAAGCAGTCTATGCAGGATCCGGAACAAAAGTAAGCTGCCGCATAAGCATGGTGCCCAGAATCCCTGCCATTTCTTCCGGAGACTGGGGAGTGGTCTCTTTCAGCCAGGTCTCTACAACACCGACACAACCGGTAATGATGAAGGAACAGAGATATTCATAATTAGCATCGGATTGCGCACTTTCCAGAAAGCGGAGAGTGCGCTTTTTGATCTGGTCCTTCAGGCGGTTAACGAAGGTGAGATCTCCATGGGGACCGATCATGACTCTGGCGAGATCTCTGTGGCGGTCTAAGAAGCGGAAGAACTCTAACAGAAGACCGTCAGAGGACAATGTGGAAGTACCTACTGGTTCCTGCTCCATGATCTCATTGAACTCCCGGAACATTTCATCTTCCACTTTATGGAGCATATCGTAGATATCATCATAATGCAGATAGAAGGTTCCGCGATTGATATCTACCAGTTCTGTGAGTTCTTTGACGGAAATATCCTGAATATCGTGGGTTTCCATCATTTTGACTAATCCCTGCAGCAACAGGGCGCGGGTTTTGCGCACGCGGCGATCCATTTTTTCCATACGGCAATTCTCCATCCTTTCCGAGAAATGATCATAATATATAATACGTATCTAATGCAAATCTGAATTTTTTCTAAAACAATGAACACAAATCAATACAATGTTCAAAAACAGACATATCAACACAATTTGTGGCTTGCTTTTTCTTCCCTATTATTATATTTTGCTTGTGTTAGAAAATCAACACGAGTTCATTAAATGACAGTAATACATTTTTCATCTTTGTAATAAGGCTTTACAGAAGCGGGAAAAACTTTTAAACTAAGAATAGAAAAATCAGATACGTAAGGGTACAAAGAGAGATGCAGCAGGAGGAAACTATGGCAGCAGACAACACAGAAAAAGAAAAAAAAGATAACTCCTTTATGATGAAGCTTGCCACGCTTATTGTAGATAAACGAAAAGGATTCTATCTGATCTTTATTGTTTTATGCATATTTTGCGTATTATCCATGAATAAGGTCAAAGTGAATAATGACCTGACCACATATTTGCCGGATACGACAGAGACCAGAAGGGGACTGGATCTGATGGATTCGGAATTTACGACTTATGGTTCCGCCCGGATCCTGATCTGCAATGTGACTTTTGATGAGGCACAGAAGCTGGCGGATCAGGTGGAAAAAATGGATGGTGTCAGTATGTTGGATTTTGATGACACGGAAGATCATTATCATGACATGGAGGCTTTATTGTCTGTCACTTTTGATGAGGAAGCGGATACGGAAGCCACACAGCAGCATTTAACAGAAGTGCTGGACGCGTTGTCTGACTATGATGTCTATTATTCTTCCGATATCGGTCAGGAAGAGCGTGATGCGAATGACCTGAATAATGATATGATCGTCATTCTGCTGTTGGCAGCTGTGGTTATCGTAGCCGTGCTGCTATTTACTTCCACAACTTACGCGGAGATCCCGGTATATCTGACCACATTTATCGTGGCAGCTATTTTGAACAAGGGTACGAACTACTGGTTCGGTACTATCAGCTTTGTGACGAACTCTATCGCAGTGGTGCTGCAGTTAGGTCTGGCAGTAGACTATGCCATCATTTTGGCACACCGTTTTATGGAGGAGCATGAGGACAAGGATGCCAGAGAAGCTGTAATAGTAGCTTTGAGTAAGGCAATCCCGGAGATTTCTTCCAGCTCCCTGACCACAATCTCCGGTATGGTAGCCATGATGTTCATGCAGTTCAGGATTGGTTACGATATGGGTATTATCCTGGCGAAATCCATTATTTTCAGTATGGTAGCGGTATTCTTCCTGATGCCGGGGCTGTTGCTTACCTTTTCCAAGGCAATCGACAATACGCACCATAAGAGTTTCGTACCGAAGATCACGGCAGTGGGAAAATTCTGTGTGGCTACCCGTTACATTGTACCTCCGGTACTGATCGTGGGTGTTATTGCAGCATTTTTTCTGTCCAACAAGGCGAATTATGTATATGATGTAAATACACTGGAATCCAGCAGTATGAGCGAGAATAAATTCTCAGTCAGCATGGTCAATAAGGAATTTGGCATGGTGAATCAGCTAGCGGTCATTGTGCCCAACGGTGATTATGAAAAAGAGGCACAGACCCTGAAGGCACTGGAAAAGTTGGATGTGGTAAAATCCGTTCAGGGACTTGGCAATATTGAAGCTATGGATGGTTACATGCTGACCGACAAACTGAATCCCAGACAATTTGCAGAGTTGATCGATCTGGATGTGGAAGTGGCGGATATGCTGTATTCGGCATATGCCCTGGATCAGAGTGATTACGGTGCTCTGGTCAGCGGTGTCAGCGATTACGAAGTACCTTTTATCGATATGTTCCTGTTCATTTATGATCAGAAAGAAAGCGGAAACATCACGCTGGATGATGATCTGGAGGAGACTTTATCGGACGCTCATTCCAAGATCATGATTGCAAAGGATCAGCTGTTGGGAGAAGATAATTCCCGTTTCGTTCTGGAACTGAATGTACCTTATGAAGGAGAAGAGACCACCGCAGCGCTGGATCAGATACGTAATACCGTGGCGAAGTTCTATAATATAGATGATATCCTGTTAGTCGGAAATGCCACCAGTGATAAGGATCTGGGAGACTCTTTCGCAACAGATAACACCATCATCACTGTACTGACGGCATTGTTCGTTATGATCATCCTGTTGTTCACTTTCCAGTCTGCCGGCTTGCCGGTACTATTGGTAGTAACGATTCAGGGTAGTATCTGGATGAACTTCTCACTGCCGTATCTGCTGAGTGAAAATGTATACTTCCTGGGATATCTGGTAGTGTCCGCCATCCAGATGGGTGCGACGATCGACTACGCTATCGTTATCACCAGCCGTTATATGGATCTGAAGACGTACATGCCGATCAAAGAAGCTGCCATTGAGGCACTGAACCAGGCGTTCCCTACAATTGTTACCAGTGGTTCCATGCTGGTGGCTGCCGGATTCATTATCAGTTATGTATCTTCCAACGCAGCGGTAGCAGCGATCGGACTGGCGCTGGGACGTGGTACCCTGACATCTATTTTACTGGTGCTGCTGGCATTGCCCCAGACGCTGCTGATCGGAGATATCATTATTCAGAAGACGGCATTTACCTTAAAGCGTGATCTGGCGAAGCCGCTGCCTTCTGCCGGAAGGATTCGGATGAACGGTCATATCAAGGGTTATGTCAATGGTATGCTGGAAGGTGATTTCATCGGTGTCATCGACGGTGAGATGGGAGCAGTGGTGCGCCCCAAGGATGTCGTGACCCTGGAGCAGGGCGATGAGTCAGGTACAAATCATACAGCAGAAAGCGAGGGAACAGAAGATGAACAGTAAGAGATTATTATGTTTCCTGCTGGGAGCAGCATTACTGCTGCAGACACCGGCAACCGCTTATGCGGAAGAGACGTTAACCTATGAACAATATAAGGGCGGCAGCGGTTATAGCAGCACCACGCAGGAGCAGGATTATGCAATTGTAGAGATCAGCACGGAGGAGGATCTGCGCAGGCTTGCGGAGAACTGTGTGCTGGACAGCTGGTCCAGGGGTATAAAAGTAGTGCTGCACAACGACATCGTTCTGAGTATGGAAAGTGAATTCAGTATTCCCACATTTGCGGGAATCTTCGATGGTAATAGCTTTACGATCTCCAATGTAAAGCTTACGGGGAATGGTTCTGCGGCAGGTCTTTTCCGTTATGTGCAGGAAGGCGCCAAAGTACGTAATCTCACGGTGAGCGGAGAAATATCTCCCTCCGGAAGCCAGAATCAGGTCGGCGGTATCGTCGGGGTGAATTACGGCAGCATTGAGAATTGTAAGTTTTCCGGTAATGTGATCGGTGATAATGAAGTCGGTGGCATTGCGGGTGTGAATGAAGAGACCGGCGAGATCCGCAGATGTGAATCCAATGCAAATGTCATTGGTAATCATTCTGCAGGCGGTATTGTCGGTAACAATCACGGAATCTTAAATAACTGCAGCAACAGTGGCAGCATCAATACCTACAGCACAGAAGTGACTTATGAACTGGATGATATTACCATGGACAATCTGGAGCAGATCAACAGTACTTCCAATGTGGCTGCGCATACGGATACCGGCGGTATCGCAGGCATCTCTGATGGTAAAATCTATTACTGCTCCAATTCAGGAGCCATTGGTTACCAGCATGTGGGTTACAACACCGGTGGTATCGTCGGCAGACTGCATCAGGGATATCTGCAGAATTGTACCAATACCGGCTTCGTTCAGGGCAGAAAAGATGTCGGCGGCATCGTAGGCCAGATGGAGCCTTTTCTGGAGATCCAGTATCTTAGTGATAAACTGAAAGAACTGGACACAGAGACGGATAAGTTCCTGGATATGCTGGATGCAACACAGAAAGATTTCAGCAATTACAGCAGGCAGGCATCTGCGCTGACCAAAAGTATCAGTACGAATCTGAAGGATGCCAATAGTGCGGGAAATTCCCTTACCGGAACCACGAAAGATCTGTGGTATATTTACAATCAGGAGCTGAACGGTGTCAGCAACGACCTGAAGGTTTTGAATAATGACCTGAACAAACAGGCCGAGGACGATAAAAATAACGGTAACAGACATGATATCACGCTAAGCGGTAATGATCTGAGCGGTGGTGACATTACGATCACCGTACCGGATGATACAGAGAGTTATAAAACAGCTCTGAAAAAGTTTGGTGAAAATGCCACGAAGCATCTGGATAATATGGTTAACGCATCCACAGACCGCAGCGGTGGTATTAAGAATAATCTGGATACACTGAATCAGAGTCTGGATAAAGCCTTTGACCAGCTGGGTCAGTTGGGAGATGTGCTCCAGGCAGGGTCAGACAGTACCAGCGCACATATGGATGAACTGATGGATCAGGCGAGAGTATTGCGGAAACTGGTCAGCGAGATTCGCGATGATCTCTTCCGATACGAGGGGATTTCTGTGGAGGATACCTCGGACGAATCCGCCAGCAAGGGGGAAGTGAACCCCGGAGATCCCGATGCTGAGGATGGTGAGGCAGAACCGGAGGGAACCGAAGAAGCATTATATGACACATCCAGCTTCCAAAAAGGTAAAGTCACACTGTGCGTGAACCGCGGTGCGGTAGAGGCGGATACCAATGTCGGCGGTATTGTCGGACAGGTGGCAACGGAATATGATTTTGACCCGGAGGATGACATTACCTTGACCGGAACGGAGAGCTTCGATGTGGAGCAGACCATCAAGGCAGTCATCAGGGACAGCCGGAACTACGCAGATGTGACCGGCAAAAAGGATTATGTGGGCGGTATCGTCGGCAAGGCGGAATACGGCGCGGTCATTTCCTGTGAGTCCTATGCTCCGGTAGAGAGTACCGGAGGCAGCTATGTGGGAGGCGTTGCCGGATCTGCCAGCTATGCGATCCGTAGCTGTTACAGCATGGGTAAGATCACCGGTAAAAATAATATCGGCGGAATCGCCGGGGAAGGCTGCGATATTTTTTACAGTTATGCTTATAACGAGCTGGATATGTCCGGCGAGAGTCAGGGAAGTATTGCAGGAAAAGTTAAGGATGACGGTACTTTATATGGCAACTATTATGTAGAAGGCGGTGCCGGCGGCGTGGACGGCATTGGTTATCAGGGTGGTGCAACCCCGTTGTCTTATCAGGAATTTTGCAACAAAGACGGCGTGCCGGAAGCCTTTTCCCAGTTCACTATTACTTTCCAGGCGGATGGTGTAGAAGTGGCTTCCTATAAATGTAATTACGGAGACGATCTGTCTGCAGATCAGATTCCTAAGGTACCGGAGAAGGAAGGCTATTACGGTGTATGGCCGGATTATGATTTTAGTTACATTACCGGCAATCGCGTACTGGAAGCGGAGTATCAGGAGTGGATTGCATCCATTGCTTCCGCAGAGAAAAATGATGCCAATAAACCTCTGGTCATGGCAGAGGGTAACTTCTATCCGAATGCGGCATTGCATCTGCAGATAGAGGGTGACACATACAAGGTCTCCATGACCAACTCCATGAAAGAAGACGCACCGGACTATACCGGAGAAGCAAGCTTACGTGTCTACTGTGAGGATGCCGACAATACTGTAGTTTGGGTAGACCAGGACGGCGAATACCAAGAAGTGGAATCTACGGTGATCGGCAGCTACAGACAGTTCACCATGGAGGTACCCGGCAGCTTCCGCATCGCGGAGGCAGAAGGCAGCCATACACGGATGATCGTAATTGGCATCATCGGAGTAGCTGTGGGAATACTGCTGATTGTATTACTTGTGAAAAAGATGGCAAAACGCAGGAAAAAGCGTAGACAGGAAAAGCGTGACAAAAAAACCCAAAAAGCTTCAGGCAGTGCAGACAGTGATCGGACAGAGGATAACGCCGCAGAAAATACAGAAACAGCGGAGCACGCCGGGCAGATGGATGATACAGAGGGACAGTTATGATCCAGGCAGTTATTTTTGATATGGATGGTACGTTGATCGATACCGAAAAATATTACCGTATTTTCTGGCCGAAGGCAGTGGAGGCTTGCGGCTATACGATGACGGATGAGCAGGCATTGACGATGCGCAGTCTTGGAAGGCCTTTTGCCCCCAGACAGCTTAAGGACTGGTACGGCGAGGAATTTGATTATTATGCCGTGCGGAATAAACGAAAAGAATTGATGGAGGAAGCACTGGACCGGGATGGCATCAAATGCAAGCCCGGTGCTGTGGAACTTCTGAAAGATCTGAAAAAAAGACACATTACCACAGCTGTTGCCACGGCAACGGATCTGGAGCGGACCGAAAAATATCTGACGCTTACAGGAATCAGACCTTACTTTGAAAAATTGATCTGTGCTACCATGGTAGAGGAAGGTAAGCCGTCTCCGGACATTTATCTCTACGCTTGCAAACAATTGGGGCTGTCACCCAAGCAATGTATGGCGGTGGAGGATTCTCCTAACGGTGTCTTAAGTGCTTACCGTGCAGGCTGCAAGGTCGTCATGGTACCGGATCAGACGCAGCCGGATGTGGAACTCAAAAAATGTTTATATGCCTGCGTCCCGTCCCTGACAGAGATCAGCCACCTCGTTTAGAGGTGGCTTCAGACTGTAGACAAAGCTCCTTCCTTTGAGGGAGCTTTTCTTGTGTCATGACTGCAAAAATTATGTACTTACAAGCATATA
>ERZ779865.2804-NODE-2804-length-10454-cov-2.857102_pt1 | contig 10454 bp, 8 predicted proteins | sample MGYA00433088_ERZ779865 | MGnify/ENA primary metagenome ERZ779865 (study PRJEB29588, sample SAMEA2151703) | human gut metagenome | biome: human gut; feature: human-associated habitat; material: faeces | place: Denmark | collected 2008/2010 ... | reverse complement strand
TTGCTTTATATTCAGTCTTGTGGCGACTATGTGACATTGATTACTCCTGAAGGGGAGTATATTAAAGAACAGACGATGAAATATTTTGAAACTCATCTGCCTGGATCAGACTTTGTCCGTATCCATCGTTCGGCCATCGTTCAGGTTAAGCAGATATCCCGTCTGGAATTGTTCGGCAAGGAGTCTTATCAACTGATCTTAAAAAACGGTCGAAAGCTGAAAGTCAGTAATAGTGGCTACCGTTTGCTGAAAGAGCGCTTAAATCTCTAATTTATATTGTTAGGTAATATGGCCGGAAGGAAAAGGGGAGGGTGACATGTGTGGAACTGTCCTGTAACAGGAATGAAATCCGTTTGTCATGAAACCTTTAATAGAGTGTAACTCTCACGAAACTTAACCCATCTACTTTTGCGACAGATTTATAACGCATAAAAAAGTATATGAAAAAGGTTGTTAGAGCTGTGTCTCTTATGCTGCTGATGGCAGGTGTTTGTGGAAATGCATTTGCCGAGGAAAATGAAAACATTGTCCGGCAAGGCACTATTCGCGGACGTGTGATAGACAATGGAAAACAAATTCTGCCGGGTGCTTCCATCTTTGTTGAAAATCTGAAAACCGGAGTAATCAGTGATGTGAACGGTTTTTATACGCTGCCCAATCTGAAACCCGGAACTTACACAGTTAAAGTAACCTACGTAGGTTATAGCCCCATTGAAATGAAAGTTACCGTCCCCGAAGGCAAGACTTTAGAAAAAGATATAGTGATGAATGAAGGGGTGGAACTGCAGGAAGTGCAGGTGAAGGGAGCTTTTCAAGGGCAGAAGAAAGCAATCAATACACAAAAAAATAATCTGGGTATCACCAATATCGTATCTGCCGACCAAGTAGGGAAATTTCCCGACTCAAACATAGGTGATGCATTGAAACGTATCAGTGGCATCAATGTGCAATACGATCAAGGCGAGGCCCGTTTCGGACAGGTCCGCGGCACTAGTGCCGATTTAAGCTCCGTCACCATTAATGGTAATCGTGTCCCATCTGCTGAGGGGGATACTCGTAACGTGCAGTTGGACTTGATTCCTGCCGATATGATTCAGACCATCGAAGTAAGCAAAGTCGTTACACCCGATATGGACGGCGATGCTATCGGTGGTTCCATCAATCTGGTAACCAAAAATTCTCCTTATAAACGCACTATCAATGCTACAGCGGGAAGTGGTTACAACTGGATCAGCGAGAAAGCCCAGTTGAATTTAGGCTTCACTTACGGAGACCGTTTCTTCAATGACAGACTGGGCATGCTGCTCTCCGCTTCTTATCAGAATGCTCCTTCCGGTTCTTATGATACTGAATTCATGTGGGAACAAAATGAGGATGGCAAAGTATATGTCAGCGATTATCAGATGCGTCAGTACTTTGTCACCCGTGAACGTCAAAGTTATTCGGCGGCTTTTGATTTTGATATCAATGAAAACCATAAATTGACTTTCAAGGGTATTTTTAACAACCGCAATGACTGGGAAAACCGTTACCGTACCAATATCAAGGATTTGGATGAGAACGGAAAAGGCACAGTCCGCATCCAGACCAAAGCAGGTACTCCCGATAATCGCAATGCCCGTCTGGAGCGTCAGCGTACCATGGATTTCGCTTTGGGCGGAGAACACTTATGGGGGGCAATCGGTATGGATTGGAATGCCAGTTATGCAAAAGCTACGGAAGAACGCCCTAATGAACGTTATCTTGACTTCCAACTGAAAAAGCAGGAATTTGATATGGACTTGAGTGATGAACGCCAGCCGTTGGCAACACCTGGAACAGGTTCTACTTTGACACTGAGTGATAAGTTCAGCTTGAAGGAACTGACGGAACAACAGGAGGACATCAAAGAAGAAGATATGAAATTCTCGGCCAATTTCAAGGCCAGTTTAAATAATGGAGCTAAACTGAAGTTCGGTGCGAAGGTAGTACGTAAAACAAAAGAGAAAGAAATAGACTTCTACGAATATACTCCGAAAGACGAGGATGCCTTCATGACCAACAGCCTGAAAAATACGGTAGACCAGAGTACGGATAAGTTTATGCCGAGCGACAAATATCAGGTAGGAACATTTGCCAGTAAAGAATATGTGGGTGGATTGAATTTAAATGATGCTTCCCAGTTCGATAAAGAACAGGTACAAGCCGAATTGGCTGAGAACTTTGAGGCTCGTGAAACTGTAAGTTCCGGGTATGTGCGGTTTGATCATAAATTCGCTTCCGATATAAACCTGATGGCGGGACTCCGTATGGAACATACTTCCCTTCGTTATACCGGCCGTAACTATGATGATGAGACAGATAAGACCACCAAGACCGGCCGCATGACCAACAGTTATGTGAATTTCCTTCCTTCTATTTTGGTGAAATGGGATGTAAATGATGATTTCAAGATACGCGGTTCTTACACGCAGACCTTGAGCCGGCCCAAATATTCAGCTTTGGTTCCCAGTGTGAATATCAACCGTGGTGATAATGAAATAAAGATTGGTAATTCTGACTTGAAACCGACTATTTCTTATAACTTTGATTTGAGTGCCGATTATTATTTCAAGAGTGTAGGTTTAGTGAGCGCAGGTTTTTTCTATAAGAAAATAGACGATTTCATCGTAGATCAGGTACTGACCAACTATGAATACCAAGGAACAGAATATACCCGTTTCACTCAGCCCAAGAATGCAGGAAATGCTAATCTGTGGGGATTGGAATTTTCTTATCAGCGTGATTTCGGCTTCATTGCTCCGGCCTTGAAGTATGTGGGTTTCTATGGAACCTATACTTATACGCACTCACGCGTGGAGGACTTTAACTTCGAAGGACGTGAGAACGAGAGCGGGTTGAGTTTGCCGGGGTCTCCCGAGCATACGGCGAATGCCTCTCTTTACTTTGAAAAAGGAGGCTTGAATGTGCGCCTGAGCTATAACTATGCCTCCAGTTTTATCGATGAAATGGGCCCAAGTACATTTTATGACAGATATTATGATGCTGTGAACTATATGGATGTGAACGCCAGTTATACCTTTGGCAAGAAGGTGAAAATGACCTTTTATGCTGAGGCGAACAATCTGCTGAACCAGCCGCTCCGTTATTACCAGGGAACGAAGGATCGTACTATGCAGGCAGAATATTATGGCGTGAGAATGAATGCAGGTTTAAAAATAAGTTTCTAAAAATAAGTATATGAAAACGTTGATGATGATTAGAAGAATGAAAGAAGTATTGACATGGGTATGGATTGCCGTCATTGGTACGGCTATCTGCCTGAATGTGTGTGCCCAGACTCCGCAAGATTGGAAAGGACTGGAGAAACAACTGAATTTTTATATGGCCAACGATTTGGGACGTAACGGTTATTATGACCAGAAGCCCATAGCCGAGTTGATGGGAGAAATGGCGGATGTTATTGGTCCCGAGTGTGTATTTGCAGCCGGAGACGTGCACCATTTTGAAGGTGTGCGCAGCGTTAACGATCCGCTCTGGATGACCAACTACGAGTTGATTTACAGTCATCCCGAGTTGATGATAGACTGGTTTCCGATCTTGGGAAATCATGAATACCGGGGTAATACGCAGGCTGTGTTGGATTATACCAATGTGAGTCGTCGCTGGTCGATGCCTGGTCGTTATTATACCAAAGTCTTTGAGAAGAAAGGAACTGCCATCCGTTTTGTGATGATAGATACCGCTCCTCTGATTGACAAATACCGTAACGAGAGCGAAACTTATCCGGATGCCTGTAAACAAGATATGGATCAGCAATTGGCATGGATAGATTCTGTACTGACTGTTGCCAAAGAAGATTGGGTAGTCGTAATCGGACATCATCCCATTTATGCTGAAACGTCGAAAGACGACAGTGAACGCAGCGATATGCAGAAGCGTCTGGATCCTATCCTCCGTAAACATAAGGTGGATATCTATGCATGCGGACACATTCATAACTTCCAGCACCTTCGTGTGCCGGGCAGTGATATCGACTATGTGGTAAATTCGGCTGGTTCGTTGAGCCGTAAGGTAAAACCAGTGGAAGGCACTCTGTTCTGTAGTCCCGAACCGGGCTTTTCTATCTTTACGGCAGACAAGAAAGAACTGGATATGCACATGATTGATAAGAAAGGAAAAGTAATCTATACTGTAAAACGCACCAAATAGGGATAGTTATTTTAGGGAAAAAGAGTACATTTGCGGTGTAAAACTGTAAATGTACTCTTTGTTATGTTGAATACACTCCTTTTGATTGGTGGTCTGGCTCTCATTTTAGCTGGCGCGAATGGCTTGACGGATGGTTCTGCAGCGGTTGCCAAACGTTTCCGTATTTCTGATTTGGTAATCGGGCTTACCATTGTAGCTTTCGGCACTTCGGCTCCCGAATTGGTTATCAGTGTGCTTTCTGCATTGAATGGCAGTGCTGAAATGGCTATTGGTAATGTGGTGGGTAGTAATATATTCAATGCTTTGATGATTATAGGCTGTACTGCGTTGGTACTCCCCATAAAAGTAGGTGAGGGGACGATGAGTAAAGAGATTCCGTTAGTCATTCTTTCTTCGTTGGTACTTTTTGTCTGTGCCAATGACATGATGCTGGACAGGGAAGCGGTCAATGTTATCAGCCGTTCCGATGGGTTTGTTCTGCTGGCTTTCTTCCTTATATTTATGCGTTATACATTTGCCATCGCCCGTAATGGGGCAGATGAGGCAGGAGAAGAGCAGAAGATTAAGGAAATGCCTGTATGGAAATCGGTGTTGTATATTGCAGGAGGACTGGCCGGGCTCATATTTGGCGGACAGCTTTTTGTCGACGGGGCAAGCGGGCTTGCCCGTTCATGGGGTGTCAGTGAATCGGTAATCGGACTGACATTGGTAGCCGGAGGTACTTCCTTGCCGGAGCTTGCCACATCTGTTACGGCGGCTTTAAAGAAGAATCCGGGAATTGCTATCGGCAATGTCATCGGTAGTAATCTGTTCAATATATTCTTTGTTCTGGGGTGCAGCGCTACGGTGTCACCGCTTCCGATGGGGAATATAAATAACCTCGATTTAAGTGTACTGATTGCTTCCTCCCTGTTGTTGTGGCTGGTAGGCTGGTTTTTCCGCAAACGTACCATAACCCGGCTTGAAGGCGCATTGATGGTTGGCTGTTATGTCGTTTATACCGCCTATCTTATTGCCCAACAGTGAAAAAGCCATAAAAAGAATAAGTTTTCTGCAAAAAAACTTCTATCTTTACACCCCGAATTTTATAAAAATACAGCATGGCTATTACCATTAAAAAAGTCAGTTCAAAGAAAGAACTAAAGACGTTTATACGGTTCAACTACGAGTTATACAAAGAGAATCCCTATTCCGTACCCGATTTGTACGATGATATGCTGAATACGTTCAGCCCGAAGAAGAATGCCGCTTTCGAGTTTTGTGAGGCGGAGTATTTTCTGGCATATAAGGATAACAAGGTGGTAGGACGTATTGCAGGGATTATAAATAAACGCGCAAACGAGACTTGGAATAAAAAAGAAGTTCGTTTCGGATGGATCGATTTTCTGGATGATATCGAAATATCACGTGCCTTGTTGGATGCAGTAGCCCAATGGGGTAAATCGAAGGGAATGGATACCATTCAGGGACCTTTGGGCTTTACCGACTTTGATGCGGAGGGTATGCTGATAGAAGGATTCGACCAATTGAGCACCATGGCGACTATCTATAATTATCCTTATTACCCACAGCATATGGAGAAGTTGGGATTCGAGAAGGATGCCGATTGGGTGGAATATAAAATTTATATTCCGGATGCAATTCCTGATAAGCATAAGCGTATCAGTGACTTGATTCAACGTAAGTTTAACCTGAAGGTGAAGAAATATACATCGGGTAAGAAAATTGCGGCCGAATATGGACAGGCTATATTCGAGTTGATGAATGAGGCTTATGCTCCGCTTTATGGTTTCTCGGCTTTGTCGCAAGGACAGATCAACCAGTATATAAAGATGTATTTGCCTATTGTAGATTTGCGTATGGTAACCTTGGTGACCGATGCCGAAGATAAACTGGTGGCAGTGGGGATTTCAATGCCTTCTCTGTCCGAAGCGTTACAAAAAGCGAAGGGACGTTTGCTGCCTATGGGATGGTATCACCTGTTGAAAGTGTTGTTCCTGCATAAGTATCCTCCTATGTTGGATTTGTTGCTGGTTGCTGTAAAACCTGAGTATCAGAACAAAGGTGTCAATGCTTTGTTATTCTCGGACTTGATCCCCGTATATCAGCAACTGGGATTCAAGTATGCCGAAAGTAATCCGGAACTGGAACTGAACGGAAAGGTGCAGGCCCAGTGGGAATATTTCAAGACCGAGCAGCATAAACGCCGTCGTGCTTATAAAAAGAGTATTCTGTAACAACGATATATAAAAATGTGATAAGTCAATATGGAAGAAAACAACGAACTGATAAACAATCCCGCCGTAGAATATACCGACGATAATATCCGCCACCTCAGTGACATGGAGCATGTGCGTACCCGTCCCGGTATGTATATTGGAAAGTTGGGTGACGGATCACATGCCGAGGACGGTATCTACGTTCTTTTGAAAGAAATTATCGATAACAGTATCGATGAATTTAAAATGCAGGCGGGTAAAAAGATTGAGATTATTATTGAAGAAAATCTCCGTGTCAGCGTGCGTGATTATGGCCGGGGTATTCCGCAGGGAAAACTCATTGAAGCTGTTAGTGTGTTGAATACGGGAGGTAAATATGACAGCAAGGCGTTCAAGAAGAGCGTCGGACTGAATGGGGTCGGTGTGAAAGCCGTCAATGCATTGAGCTCACGTTTCGAGGTGCGCAGCTATCGTGATGGAAAGGTGCGTATCGCTACCTTTGCCAAGGGAGACTTGTTGACGGATACCACACAAGATACAACAGAAGAGAACGGTACTTATATTTTCTTTGAACCGGATAACCTGTTGTTTGAGAACTACAGTTTCCGTCCGGAGTTCGTGGAAACCATGCTCCGCAACTATACCTATCTGAATACAGGACTGGCCATTATCTATAACGGTCAGCGTATCCTGTCCCGTAACGGGTTGGTGGACTTGCTTAACGACAACATGACGGCTGTGGGATTATATCCCATCATCCACTTGAAAGGAGAAGATATCGAGATCGCTTTTACGCATACCGGCCAGTATGGTGAGGAGTATTACTCTTTTGTCAACGGACAGCACACCACGCAGGGAGGTACGCATCAAAGTGCTTTCAAAGAGCATATGGCCCGTACCATCAAGGAATATTTCAACAAGAACATGGATTATTCCGATATCCGTAACGGACTGGTGGCTGCCATTGCCGTCAATGTGGAGGAACCGTTGTTCGAAAGTCAGACTAAAATCAAGCTGGGCTCTACCAATATGGCTCCCGGTGGTCCTACCGTCAATAAATTTGTAGGTGATTTTGTAAAGACTGAGGTCGATAACTATCTGCACAAACATACGGATGTGGCCGATGTGATGTTGCAGAAGATTCAAGAATCGGAGAAAGAGCGTAAGGCTATAGCCGGAGTGACCAAACTGGCACGTGAACGTGCCAAAAAGGCAAATCTTCATAACCGTAAGTTGCGTGACTGCCGTTTTCACCTGAATGATGCCAAAGGAGACAAGAAGGAGGAAAGCTGCATTTTCATTACCGAGGGTGACTCGGCGAGCGGTTCTATCACCAAGAGCCGTGATGTAAATACTCAGGCAGTATTCAGTTTGCGTGGTAAGCCGTTGAATTCTTACGGGCTGACCAAGAAGATTGTATATGAGAATGAAGAGTTTAACCTGCTTCAGGCTGCTCTGAACATAGAGGACGGTATGGAAGGATTACGATATAACAAAGTGATTGTGGCAACAGATGCCGATGTGGACGGTATGCACATCCGTTTGTTGCTGATTACCTTCTTCCTGCAATTCTTCCCCGATTTGATAAAGAAAGGTCATGTATATATCCTTCAGACTCCTTTGTTCCGTGTCCGTAACCGCAAGAAAGGAGTTTATGAAACCGTATATTGTTATTCGGAAGAAGAACGGGTTGCCGCAATCGAACGGTTAAGCCCCAATCCCGAAATCACACGGTTCAAAGGTTTGGGAGAGATTTCACCCGATGAATTCAAGCACTTTATCGGCAAAGATATGCGTTTGGAGCAAGTTTCCCTCCGCAAGACTGATCTGGTAAAGGAATTACTGGAGTTCTACATGGGTAAGAACACGATGGAACGTCAGAATTTTATTATAGATAACCTTGTTGTAGAAGAAGATATTGCGTGAGTGAATCACTAAAAAATATGAGAAGAGCGATATTTCCGGGAACCTTTGATCCTTTTACCATCGGTCATTATTCGGTCGTGAAGAGAGCGTTGACTTTTATGGACGAAGTGGTGATCGGCATCGGTATCAATGAGAATAAGAAAACTTGGTTTCCTACAGAGAAACGAGTGGAGATGATCGAGAAACTTTTTGCGGATGATCCCCGGGTAAAGGTCGATGCTTATGATTGTCTGACCATTGACTTTGCCCGAGCTAAGGAGGCGCAGTTCATTGTTCGTGGTATCCGTACCGTACACGATTTTGAATATGAGGAAACTATAGCCGATATCAACCGGAAACTGGCCGGAATAGAAACGATTCTGTTGTTTACGGAGCCGGAACTAACCTCTATCAGCTCTACGATTGTAAGAGAATTGTTGCAGTTTGGCAAAGATGTGACGCCATTCTTGCCTGAAGGAATGAAAATAGACTGACCATGAAATATACTATGTATTTTGCAGGCTTGATTGCCTGCTTTTTTTCTATCGTAGCCGCACAGGCTCAGGAGAGTAAATTCCTGAATTCTCCGGCACGTAAGTTGCAACTGGCGGAATTTGCCATTGCCAATCTTTATGTAGACGAAGTCAATGAGGGAAAGCTGGTGGAAGAAGCTATCGTAAAAATGCTGGAGCAGCTTGATCCTCATTCTACCTATTCTGATCCGGAGGAAGTGAATGAACGAGCCGTTGCAGGGAAACTTCGAAGGTATCGGTATACAGTTTAATATGGCGGAGGACACTTTGCTGGTGATACAACCTGTATCGGGCGGACCGTCCGAAAAAGTCGGTATTCTGGCCGGTGATCGTATCGTCATGGTGGAAGATACGCTGATAGCCGGTGTAAAGATGAGTACCGAGGATATTATGCGTCGTCTCCGTGGTCCTAAAGATTCAAAAGTGAATCTGAAAATACTTCGCCGAGGGGTGAAGGAACTGCTCCCTTTTACGGTGAAAAGGGATAAAATACCTGTTTACAGCCTGGATGCTTCCTATATGATTAAAGATAAGATTGGTTATATCCGTATCAACCGTTTTGCCGCCACTACCCATGAGGAGTTCAAGAAAGCGCTGACCGGGTTGCAGAAGAAAGGAATGAAAGACTTGATTCTTGATTTGCAGGGCAATGGCGGGGGGTATTTGAATGCTGCTATCGATATTGCCAATGAATTTTTGGGTAAAAAGGAACTGATTGTCTATACGGAGGGCCGTCGCAATCCTCGTAGCGAGTTTTTTGCCAAAGGTACGGGCGAGTTTCAGAACGGTCGTCTGATGGTATTGGTTGATGAATTTTCTGCTTCTGCCAGTGAGATTGTGACCGGAGCTGTTCAGGATTGGGACAGAGGAGTTGTTGTGGGCCGGCGCAGTTTTGGTAAAGGCTTGGTGCAGCGTCCCATTGATTTGCCGGACGGTTCGATGATCCGTCTGACGGTGGCCCGCTATTATACGCCTGCCGGACGTTGTATCCAGAAACCTTACGAGAGCATTGAAAAGTATAATGAAGACCTGATAGACCGTTATAATAAAGGAGAAATGATGAGTGAAGACAGCATCCACTTTCCGGATTCACTGAAGTTCAAGACTCATAGGTTGGCCCGTACGGTATATGGTGGCGGAGGGATCATGCCCGATTATTTTGTGCCGATTGATACGACTCTCTATACTAAATACCATCGTCAGTTGCGTGATAAAGGAGCGTTGATGAAAGCTCATTTCCATTTTATTGATGCCCATCGTAAAGAGTGGCTGGGCAAATACAAGACTTTCAATGAGTTCTACAAACGTTTTGAAGTGACTCCGGATATGTTGGCACAACTGGTTGCTACCGGCAAGGAGATGGGAGTGGAATATAATGAAGAAGAGTATCAAAAGGCCCTGCCTCTGCTGAGGTTGCAGATGAAAGCATTGATAGCCCGTGATTTATGGGATATGAATGAGTATTATCACGTCATCAATGATGCCAATGAAAGTATCAGGAAAGCACTGGAGCTGCTGGAACAACCGGATTTTGAAGGATTGCTGCTAAAAAAACGATAGTCAAGACTTTATATTAACAGCAGGGACGCATAGTTGCACTCCTGCA
>ERZ779865.2800-NODE-2800-length-10466-cov-2.843531_pt1 | contig 10466 bp, 8 predicted proteins | sample MGYA00433088_ERZ779865 | MGnify/ENA primary metagenome ERZ779865 (study PRJEB29588, sample SAMEA2151703) | human gut metagenome | biome: human gut; feature: human-associated habitat; material: faeces | place: Denmark | collected 2008/2010 ... | reverse complement strand
GTTTGTATAAAAAATCCTACCACGAACAGCGAGGGCTTTGATGTCCATTCATTGCAACTTCCCGCTTGCCAGAAAGAATTGCTGCGCGCGGTGAAAGAAACGGGCAAGCCTATCGTAACGGTGTTGTATACAGGTTATCCCCGCGTGATAAAAGAGGAATTTGAGGCTTCGAACGCATTGATTATGGCATGGTATCCGGGCGAACAAGGCGGCAATGCGCTTGCGGAAATATTGTACGGCGAAGTGAACCCCTCGGGAAAATTAGCCGTGTCTTTACCTCAAAGCGACGGGCATATTCCGTGCCATTACAATCACCGCGTGTCTTCGCGCGGGGCGTTCTACCGTCAGCCGGGCAGCGAAGAAAAGCCGGGGCGCGATTATGTGTTTGCTTCACCGGACGCGTTTTTGCCGTTCGGTTACGGATTGAGCTATACGAAATACGAATATGAAAAAATTGCCGTAAAGATTATGGGGCGGGCGCGTGCGGAAGTGAAGGTTACGTTGAAAAACGCGGGCGAACGCGACGGCGAGGAAACTGTACTGCTGTTTTTAAAGCGCGAATATGCGGAAGTAGTTCCGCTCGAAAAAGAATTGAAAGGTTTTCGTCGCGTGAAATTGAAAGCGGGGCAGAGAAAAACGGTGACGTTTGTTTTAGACGAACAAGCGTTTACGATCATCGGAAGAGATTTTAAAAAGCACCTGAATTTCGGCAAGCATTTTGTGTTTGCGGGGAATCTGAAACGGGAATTTACAATATGAAAACAAAAGGCTACGAACGAACAGAATATCCGCGGCCGCAATGGCGGCGAGAAGAATGGCAATGCTTGAACGGCGAGTGGGAATTTTGCTTCGACGACGAAAAAAGCGGCGAAGCAAAAGGCTATCCCACGGGGAACGTGCCGCTCGAACGGAAAATCAACGTGCCGTTTGCGTATCAAAGCGCGGCAAGCGGAATCGGAGATAAGGACACGCACGAAACGGTGTGGTATCGCCGCACGTTCGGTATACAAGATCCCGCAAAGAACGTATTGCTGTGCTTTAACGGCGCGGACTATCGAACGAGCGTATGGGTGAACGGCGCGCTTGCCGTAACGCATACGGGCGGTTATACGCCGTTTCAGTCGGATATTACCCGCTATGTAAAGAAGGGCGAAAATGTGCTTGTGGTGAAGTGCGAAGACGGCGTGAATATGACGACGCCGCGCGGCAAACAAAGCTTTAAAAACGGCGGAAAGCCGTTCGCATGCTGGTACGTTCCGTCTACGGGAATCTGGCAAAGCGTATGGTTGGAAACGTTTGAAAGCGACTGTATCTCGCGGTATACCCTGCTTTCCGATATCGATAACGGCTTGATTTACGGCGACGTAACGCTAATGTACGGCATAGCGGACGAACTGAAAATCACGGTGAAATTCGGCGGCGAGCTTGTATGCGAAGAAAGAATGCCGATAGAAAAAAAGCGCAACGAATACGCGGTGTACGTAAAGCGCAACGGCAAAGTACGGCTGTGGGATACGACGAACCCGAATTTGTATTACGTGGATTTCGCGCTGTACAAAGGCGGAAAAATGCTCGATTTGTGCCACACGCGACTCGGTATGCGTTCGGTAACGGTGGAAAACGGAAAAATCTGTCTTAATCACAAGCCGTTTTATCAAAGGCTCGTACTCGATCAGGGATATTTCGAAAACACCGATTTAACGCCGCCGAGCGCGGAAGCGTTGAAAGAAGACATTTTGCTTTCAATGCGATCGGGCTTCAACGGCGCGCGGAAGCATCAGAAAACAGAAGATCCTTACTACGCGTATTATGCGGAAGAATTGGGTTTCGTAACGTGGTGCGAAATGCCGTCGGCGTACGATTATTGCGACGAGACGGCGGAAAACCTTATAAGCGAATGGGCGGAAATCGTTTCGAACGCGAAAAATCAAACGAGCAATATCTGTTACGTACCGCTCAACGAAAGCTGGGGGGTAGACGCGATAGCAAAAACGAAGCGTATACAGAATTTTGCGGCGGCGATGTACCGTATTACGAAAGCAATCGATCCTACGCGGCTTGTATCCACAAACGACGGCTGGGAAAACATCGACGAAACCGACGTGGTTTCCATTCACGATTACGCCTACGACGACGCGGAATTTGACAGAAAGTACATACAAAGCGATCTGAATACGCTGATTCCCGCGGGGCGGGCGTTGTTTACAAGCGGCGCGAAATATCATGGTCAGCCGATTTTGTTTACGGAATTCGGCGGGGTGGCGATGCAATCGGAAGCGACGGGCGAAAACTGGGGCTACGGCGTGGGCGCGAAAGGCGCGGAAGAATTTTATACGCGCGTGAAAGGCTTGATTCGCGGCATAAAGCGTTGTCCGTTTCAAGGGTATTGCTTCACGCAACTCACCGACGTGCAACAAGAAGTGAACGGCATTTCAGATTACGGGCATAAGCCGAAATTCGATACGAAAACGCTGAAAGAGATTTTTGAAAGCGTGGAAGAAAAAGCATAAAAAGAAACTAATCCTGCGGCAACCCCGCGGGAATAGAATAAAATTTATTTCAGGAGGAACGTAGAATGAGAAAGAAGTATCAAGTCCCCGAATTCGAAGTGAAAGCTTTGGCCGGCGCGGACATCGTAACTTCTTCGATGGAACTTACGAGCGACGCGAAGAAGCAGGACGGGACGTGGGAATGGAACCCGTGGGTGAAGGAGGACAACGTATAATGAAACGCGAAAAAACATTGAAAGTACTTTCGGCAGGCGCGGTACTTTGCGCGGCGTTTGCGTTCGGCACGCTGACTTATACGGCGAACGCGGCCGGCAAAACGGAAGCTGCTGCAAACCCTTATGAAAGTCTTATGCTGGAAACGGGCGCGTCGGTACGGTATGCGGATACGTCGGCGGAAATGGGCTTTTCGTATCGGTTGAAAATGCCGAAAGCGGACTATGAAGCGGTGAAAGATAACGGCGCGGTGTACGGAATTTTTCTTGCCCCGCAGGATTATTATGCGGAACACCCGTTTAATTCGGCGGAAGAGATTAAGCAGTATTACGATACGGAAAACGAAACTCCCGCGGCGGGGAAAGCGAAACTTTACGATTATCAGGGAATTATGGGCGAAATCAACGGCGATACCGAAAACGTGTATTTCCGCGGCTCGTTGCTCGGCGTGCTTGACGGAACGGACGGAACGAATAACTTAACGCGCGATTTCCGCGCCGTGGGGTATGTGAAGTATCAGACGGAAACCAACGGCGAGTATACGTATTATTTCGTGCAGGCAACAAACGAAGAGGATAATATCCGTTCGATGGCGTATGTAGCGGAAAAAGCGATTGCGGAGAATACCTTTGCAATGGAAAATGCGAGCGACGCGGAAAAAGCAGCGCTTACGGCAAAGAATGCGAAGCTGAAAGAATACTATATCGATAAAGTAGAAGAACCGTTCGGCGAGGCGGAAACGGGAACTTTGCAGAGAATATATAACTGCGAAGACAAAACGCTTACGCTTCCGAAGGTAGCGGCGGCGGAAGCGGCGAAAGCGAATACTTATTGGAAGGATAAGTACGAATATACGTGGCAACTTGTTGCGGGCGAAACGAAAATCGACGTGGCGGAAGGCGATGCGCTGAGCGATAGACAGGGAATCTGGAATCTCGTTTGCACGGCTACGAAAAAAGCGGACGGCTCATCGAAAGAAGTTTATTCTCAGCCCTATCAGGTAACAGATCTTGGTGCGACCACGGTAAACGGCGAAACGTTGACGACTCCGAAAGGCGACGTGATGATTAAAAACGCCGACGGATCGTATCAGAATCTTTATGAATCCAATACGGAAGTAGTACAGTACTATCCCGATATGAAAGTGACGGGCGATTTTACGTTAACAGTAAGTATTACGGTAGTAGATCAAACGCCGGAAAGAGACGACAAACAGGCCGGCAATCCTATGGGCTCGGATATAGGCATTATCATTTCCTGCGGAAACGGCAAAGAACTTACGATATACACCAATAAAATCAGTTCAGGTACAACATTCGGAACTTCAAGGCTTTTCTTTCGGGTAAATACAGACAGCACGAACGCCTGGACCTCGGCGAACGGATTCCGAGTGAATATGGATGACACTACAAAATCACATTTAGGAATAGTAGGTGCTAAAGCTGAGTTTATAATAAAGCGCGTAAGTAATACTCTTGTAATTTATTCTGCTTCAATTCCCAATACGCCGATCTTTACTTTTAAAGATGACGGAACTATTGATACCGGAACTCGGACGAATATTACGTTTGGGGGACAAAAAACTGTGGTAAGCGAGCACGTGGCGTCTATGATGAAAGCGGATAGCGAAACGAGATTCGGTATTTATCGCGGGAAACAGCTTAAAGGCGCGTATAAGTGGAACGTTGAACTCACCGCTTAAACTGTAAAAAATTAAACGTTAAAGGTTTTATTTGCGGCGGTGTAAAAGCCGCCGCGGGCAAGGCACGGTTTTTTGCGGCTTTTGTACAGCCGAAAAAGGAAAGATATGATTAAATTATGTGCATTTGCGGACGAATCCGCAAACGATTTACAAGGGCAGATACACGCGCTGAAACGCAACGGCATTACTTATCTTGAAATACGCAACGTCAACGGAAAAAACGTAGGAGATTTAACCGACGAAGAAGCGATACGAATCAGAGAAGAACTGAATAAAAACGGCGTTGAAGTGTGGTCGGTCGGCTCGGCGGTAGGAAAAATCGATATCGGGTGCGATTTCGAAAAATACAAGCCGTATGTGCGCAGAGTTTGTAAAATCGCGAAACTGCTCGGGTGCGATAAAGTGAGAATGTTCAGCTTTTTTCACGCCTATGACGAAAGCGAAAAAGTACATATTTATCTTGAAGAGATGTTAAAAATCGCAAAGGAAGAAAAAATTTCTCTTTGCCACGAAAACGAAAAGGATATTTATGGGGATAAGTTGTGCCGCGTTCTGGAAATTCTGAACGCGCACCCCGATTTGAAAAGCGTATACGATCCTGCAAACTTTTTGCAGGTGGGCGAAAACGCCGACGACACGTTAAACGCTTTGCATGCCCGCACGGAATATTTCCATATAAAAGACGTTATCGCAAAAACGGGCGAATTGGTTCCCGCGGGATACGGCGACGGAAAAATCGAAAAATTGATCGGCGGGTTAGATGCGCGGAACGTAGTGCTTTCAATAGAGCCGCACCTTGCCGCGTTTAAGGGTTACGCCGATATAGACGGAACGGAAATGAAAAATAAATTTCAATTTAAGAGTAACGAAGAAGCGTTTGACGCGGCGGTTTTCGCGCTGAAAAAGTTGCTTTTAAAAGCGGGGTATCGTGAAGCGGACGGCGGCTTTAAAAAGTAAGCGGCGAGTCGGATAAACAAGAGAACGGAGTAAAATATGAAAAAAATCAGATACGGCATTGTAGGGCTTGGCAATCAGGGCTCGTACTACTTAGGGCTGTTTTTAGACGGAAAAATCGAAAACGGAGAGATTTCCGCTTTATGCGATCATAATATCAATAAATTAAACAAAGCGGCGGAACGGTGCGGCGGCAGGCAGGTAAGGGCGTTTTTAAATTATAAGGAAATGCTCGACAGCGGCGTGTGCGATGCGGTACTTGTGGAAACGCCGCACTATATTCACCCCGAAATCGTAAGCGAGTGTTTAAAGCGCGGTATTAACGTAATTTGCGATAAACCCGCGGGAGTGTACACAAAGCAGGTGCGCGAGATGAATGAAGTTGCGAAAAAGAGCAAAGCTCATTTTGCGATGATGTTTAATCAGAGAACAAATTGTGTATACAGAAAAATGAAAGAAATTATAGCAAGCGGCGGAATCGGCGAATTGCAACGCGTTAATTGGATTATCACAAATTGGTTCCGCACGCAGAAATATTACGACAGCGGTTCCTGGCGCGCCACGTGGAACGGCGAAGGCGGCGGCGTACTGATCAATCAATGCCCGCACCAAATCGATCTGGTGCAATGGGTGGTGGGAAAAATGCCGAAAACCGTGCGAGGATTTTGTCAGTACGGCAAGTGGCACGATATCGAAGTGGAAGACGAAGTAACGGCGTTTTTCGAATACGACAACGGCGCGACGGGGGTATTTATCACCACTACGGGCGAAGCCCCGGGCGGAAACCGTCTGGAAATATCCGGAACGAAAGGAAAATTGCTTTGCGAAGGGCAAAAACTTACGTGGTATAAGCTCGCAGAAGATATTCTTGAATGGTCGGCAAAAGCGCAAGACGCGTTTTCGATGCCGAAAATGGAAATCATCGAGCCGGAGACGGACGGGAAGAACGAACAGCACGCAGGAATTATCAATAATTTTACAAACGCGCTGCTCGGGAAAGAAGAATTTTTCGTTGATGGCACGGAAGGGATCAACGGCGTAGAATTGATGAATGCCATCGAGTTTTCCGGTTGGAACGGCGGAAAAAAAATCGTTCTGCCCGTAGACGAAGACGAGTATCTGAAAGAATTGAACGAACATCGCGCCCATTCAAGGTTGAAAGAAGCGGACGATAATTGTGTGATCGATAATTCTATGTCTTACGGCATTGTTACGGCAAAATAAGGTATTTTTTAATGAAATTAACGTTTCGATGGTACGGGGAAAAAGATTGTATACCCCTTGAATATATCAAACAGATACAAGGCATGACGGGCGTGGTAACGGCGGTGTACGACGTCCCCGTGGGCGAAGTGTGGAGCGTTTCCGCATTGCAACGCTTAAAAACGCTTGCAAACGGCGCGGGGCTTGAAATGGAAGTGATCGAGAGTATTCCCGTACACGAAGATATCAAGCTCGGCAAGCCCACGCGGGATAAGCTCATCGCAAACTACGCGCAAAATATTATCAACTGCGGCAAAGTCGGCGTGAAATGCGTATGCTATAATTTCATGCCGGTGTTTGACTGGTTCCGCACGAATCTGTACTATAAGCACTCGGACGGCAGCACTTCTCTTTCGTACAGCGAAGAAGATTTTAAAAAGTTGGATAAGCACAATCTGCGGCTTCCGGGGTGGGACGAAAGTTACACATCCGAGCAGCTTAACGGCTTATTGAAAGAGTACGAAGGGATAACGCACGAAAAGTTGTTCGAAAATCTCGTATATTTCCTTAACGGAATTATGCCCGCGTGCAACGAAGCGGGGGTGAATATGGCGATTCACCCCGACGATCCACCGTGGGATATATTCGGATTGCCGCGTATAGTAGGGCGGGAAAGCGACTACGACAGACTGTTTGATGCCGTGCCTAACAAGCACAACGGCATTACCTTCTGTACCGGTAGCCTTGGCGCAGGACGATTCAACGATTTACCGAAGATGGCGGCGAAGTATGCGAAGCGGATCTATTTCGCGCATTTGCGGCAGTTGAAGTTCGTAAACGAAACGGATTTTTACGAAAACGGACATCAGACGTCGGAAGGGAACGTAGATATCTACGCCATAGTGAAAGCGCTTATAGAAAACGGGTTTGACGGCTATCTTCGCCCCGATCACGGCAGAAACATTTGGGGCGAGGACGCAAAACCGGGGTACGGCTTATACGATCGGGCGCTCGGCGCGGCGTACTTACAGGGCGTTTTTGAGGCAATAACAAAAGATTTGCAGAAGTAAGGAGAAGGAAAAAACAATGTACAAAGTACCGTTTAAAGTAGATTTAAGCAAAAAAGTGATAGCAATTACGGGCGCGGGCGGAATCATCTGCGGCGAATTCGCGAGAGCGTTGTCGGCGTGCGGAGCGAAAGTCGCGCTGCTCGATATCAATTACGAGGCGGCGAAAAAGGTAGCGGACGAAATCGGCGAAAAAGCGTTCGCGGTGAAATGCAACTGTCTGGATAAAGAGGATATCAAAGCGGCGAAAGCGGCGGTAAACGAAAAATTCGGTGCGGTGAATTATCTTATCAACGGCGCGGGCGGGAACAATCCGAAAGCCACGTGCGATAACGAGTATATGTTTCCCGAAACGACGGGAATCAAAGACTTTTTCGCGCTCGATGAAAGCGGCTTGAAATTCGTATTCGATTTGAATATCACAAGCGCGTTTTTGGTAACGCAGGTATTCGCGGCGGATATGGTAAAGACGGGCGGAAATATCGTTAATATATCGAGCATGAACGCATACAGACCGTTGACGAAGATACCCGCGTACTCGGCGGCGAAAGCGGGCGTAAGCAATTTTACAGAGTGGCTTGCGGTGCATTTCGCGCCGTGTGGTATCCGATGCAACGCAATCGCCCCGGGGTTTTTCGTAACGAATCAGAATCGCGGGCTGTTATATAACGAAGACGGCACGCCTACGGCGCGGACGGGCAAGATATTAGCGGCAACGCCGATGAAGAAATTCGGCGAAATTTCCGATTTGATCGGGTGCTTACTGTGGCTTTCGGACGAATCGGCAAGCGGGTTTGTAACGGGAACGGTGATTCCCGTAGACGGCGGCTTTTCGGCTTACAGCGGAGTATAAAAATGAAAGCGTATTACGGCGAAGAATTGTTGCTTGAAAACGAAGCGGCGAAGAAAATTTACGAAGAAATCAAGAATTTGCCGATTATCGATTATCATTGTCATTTAGATGAAAAGGCGATAAAAGCGGACAAGAAATTCGAGAATATCGGCGAGCTGTGGCTTTCGGGCGATCATTATAAATGGCGCGCGATGCGGCTTTGCGGCGTGGAAGAAAAGTATATCACGGGCGAAGCGAGCTATCAGGAAAAATTTTTAAAATTCGCCGAAATACTGCCGTTGTTGTGCGGCAATCCCGTGTATATGTGGAGTCAGATGGAATTGAGCCGCATATTCGGGATAAACAAGCCGCTGAATAAAGACACGGCGGAAGAGATATGGAAAGAAGCGAACGAAACCTTAAAAACGCTTTCGGTGCAAGGACTTTTGAAGAAGTTTAAGGTAGAATATATCGCCACCACGGACGATCCGTATTCGCCGCTGGAAAATCACGGAGATATCGGCGGGGTAAAAGTGCGACCGACGTTCCGCGCGGATCAGCGGTTTAAAGAGAACGCGGCGAAAAGCGAGCTTGAAAAACGGCTGGATTATTTTGTTGAAAAGGGTTGTAAAATCGCGGACTACGGCTTCGATTTTATCGACGAAGGGGATGAAAATCTCGTGTGGCTGATAGAAAACTGTTATAAGCGAAAAATGCTTTTGCAACTGCATTTCGGCACGCTTCGCAACGTGAACGCGAAAATGTACGAAATGTGCGGGAAGGACAGCGGGTTTGATATTATGCGCGGCGCGATCGATACGGATAAGCTTGCGAAAATTCTGGACAGAGAGAACGCGCGGCTCGGCGGGCTGCCGAAAATCGTTGTCTACCCCTTGAACGATTACGATTTACGCGCTTTGGGTGCGCTTACGGGCGCGTTTTCGCAAGTGAAGCTCGGCGCGGCGTGGTGGTTCAACGATACGGTGAACGGAATAAAGCGGCAACTGGAAACGGCGGCGGAATATTCCGCGCTCGGTACGCAGTACGGCATGCTTACGGACAGCAGATCGTTTTCATCGTACGTGCGGTTTGATTTTTACAGAAGAATCCTTTCTACGTTTATCGGCGAGCGGGTAAAAAACGGCGAATACGACGAAACTGCGGCAATCGCCCTCGCCCGAAAAATCGCCTATGAGAATATCAAAGCGGCGTTGTTGTAGAAAATATGATAAAAAAGCCGTAATCGGTTTTGTAAATATAAAGAATGAACAGGGAGAACGAATCAATGAAAAAAATAGGATTGTTTTTTTGCAGTATATTGGTTGCTTTATGCAGTATAGTTGTGCCGCGCGCGGGGGCGGACACCGTTTGTGCCGAAGCGGCTTTTGAGCCTACGCCGATCGATATGTATCTGATCGGCGGACAATCGAATGCGGCGGGATATTCGCGAATCGGAGCAAATACAACGGAAACTTTTGAAAACGTGGCTTATTCCGGAATTACGGAAGTGAATTTCAGAAACGGAAGCGGAGAGGCGATTTCAACCGCGGCGCTGGATTATAGCAATATCAAGTGGCAGGTAACGGGCGGATTAGGAACCGACAGCACAAAAATCGGTCCTGAATACGGTATGGCAAAAGTATTGAATCAGTACTATACCGGCGATAAAAAAGCTTTTATTTTTAAAACGGCAGCTGGCGGAACAAGCTTACTTGATAAAACGAGAGAATTATCGGAAAGAATGGGAAATTGGTATCCGCGTTCTTTGTGGGAAGAGGGGTATACGCCGAATATCAGGCAAAATATTGTCGGAAACGACGCAACGGGGATATTGTACGAATTTTTCGTGGAAAATTTCAGAAAAGTATATAACGGACTTGTTGCAAACGGCTACGCACCGCAAGTAAAGGGTATGGTGTGGATGCAAGGCGAAACGGATTTGTACGGAGATTACGAACAATACGGCGATACTTTAAAAACGTTTA
>ERZ779865.2797-NODE-2797-length-10477-cov-5.426694_pt1 | contig 10477 bp, 9 predicted proteins | sample MGYA00433088_ERZ779865 | MGnify/ENA primary metagenome ERZ779865 (study PRJEB29588, sample SAMEA2151703) | human gut metagenome | biome: human gut; feature: human-associated habitat; material: faeces | place: Denmark | collected 2008/2010 ... | reverse complement strand
ACTGTTCGTCCTGTTCCTTTCTCAGCTCCCACAGCATATCCATAACGTACTGCGGATACTTCTGCGTTCTCTGGGACTTCTTTGTTTTCGTTGTGTCGGTATAGATACCTTTCTTTGCCGTGTAGTTGGAAGTTCTGCGGACTTTTATCGTGTTGTTCTCAAAATCCACGTCTTTCCATTCCAGACCGAGCAGCTCACCGCGGCGGTATCCGCTGTAAACAGCGAGCTTGAAGAACACCCCGGTGATCTAAATATTGTAGTTTATTCAGCGTACCAATTGTACCACTTTTCATCATGGCTCTGGTACATTTGGTACGTCATTTTCAAACAAACACGGATTTACAAGGTAGACAGTCTTGATTTTCTGTCCGGAAACGCGCCGAGAGTCTTCTTTTATATATCCGTGTTCAATAAGAAGCTCAACTGAAACTCGTAATTCTATGGTTTTAAATTTTCGACAGGTATGCAGCAGTTCACGCGGAGTGATCTCGTTTATCTGCTTAGCTGTCAGCTTACGCAGCACATATTCTGCCCCTGCTATGGACTTATCAAATTCATTCTGCGTATAAGCGAAAACAGCCTGACGGGTATAGTATTCTCCAATTCTTATAGCATTGTCGAGAATCTTAGCGGATATCCGTTCGTTTTCCGGCATTCTGTCTTTTGAAAATTCGCTCATGCAATGCAATATTCCGGATAAACGAAGAATAAGTCCGTGGTACTTTCCGCCCCAGTCCTGACATTCCGCAAACCTGTCACGGAGTTTAGGCTCTATCTCAGTATTATAGTAGTGTATAAATTTCTGCCGTCCCTCTTCGCTGAGAAATAGAGGAACATTACGCTTGCGGAACACCACCCGGCTGTTGAATGCCGAAAAAACAATACTATGATACCCGCTCTTTACTTGTACTGGGATATCGGGAGTGTCATACTCGCGGATTCCGACATAGGATTTCGGGAAAGTATAAAGAAACCTGGCAGTGAGCCCGCTGGATCTGAAATACTCACTGCTCATGAGGCTTTCCACTATATAAGGCTGAGCGCACAGACAAACGGACAAATATGGCTCTTTCAACAGGATTGCTTCACCGTTGCAGCGATCCTTTCGGTACGTTTCCCCGCTCCAACACTTTAATAGCAAGTCAAGATTAGGAATCCCGTTTGAGTATCTGCCGCCAAAATTCTTAAGCATTCCTGCTTCGTCCGACAGCATTATCAATGCGCGATTCTGGCTTAACAGCCGCGAAAGCGCCTCTGGAGTGACATCATCAATACAAAGAACAAGTTCTTCAGTATCTTCTATTCGGCCCACCTGGCACTGCTTTGCCGCTATATCTTCAGCAGAACCGCCTGTACGCCGCAGCTTTTCAATTTCGTCAACGAGTATTCGTTTTTGTTCCTTGTTCCGGTAAAAATCCTGCCTGCGCCTGTCGTTGTACAAAGAAACACACCTGTCCAAAGGGTCACGGACATATCTCATTATAGGAGATTTTCGTTCGCCAGGCTCTGCCGCAATGAGCGTATATAACGTCAGCGGCTCGGAATGTCCTGGCTTTACAACAGCTCTGTAAGCTCCTGCAATGCAACCGGAAAATGCTGATAAAACGGCGGTTGCCGCCATTGCTTCGTCCGTGCTGGTGGCTATGGCGGCAGCCTTAACAAATTCACATACTACACTTGGTAGGCAATCAGTCGGGAAAGACGGCAGAGATTCTTTGTCTGTAACGAACGGCTGCGGACTCTTCCATATAGGCGCTGATGTACCTATATTACATGAATAAGCCAATGACTGATCCATTCGGTCACCAGCTTCTTCTGACGGGATGTATTCCGTAGTTATCAGCCTCCTCGTCCGGCTCTATCTCAGGATCAATGGTGTGCGTACTGAGGTACTCTATTAGTTTGTCAACATTTACGAGGTAGCGTCTGCCTGCCCTGACTGCAACTATCTCCCCTGTCAAGACCTTTTCTCTGATAAAGTTTGTAGGAAGATGCAGCAGTTCGGCTGAATTCTTGATATTCTCCATGTGGGGAATATACTTCTTGGTGGAATTGCTTTCTTTAATAATGTCAGACATAATAATTCTCCTTTGATGAAAATGTACTTGCAATCTCACCCAATGTATGATACAATAAAATGTGAGATGAAGCACTTGTAACTGGGCTGCTCTCTTATGCCGTCTGTGGTATTGCCGTACCGCGGGCGGCTTTCTTTTTTGGCGGCGGAATTTATGGCATTGAATTCACTAATGAAGACATCGGAGGATACTCTTGTTACCATGCTTTACAGGCAATGCTGTCGCCGTTGTCAGGCGTTTTCTGCTATGACAGAATATACAATGAACTTGAGGAAACGGCAAAACTAAAAAAATACGACGTAAAAGAATACGACACAAATTATAATCTGCCGGACATTTCCGAGCATAACAGCGTTTGCGAATACAGTGCATGGAAAACTTATATGTCACTCATCGAACGAATACTTAATACTGATTCACACGACAAGGCTCTTACCGAAAGTTTTGAAGCGGAAGTCGTTGATTATATAACAAATGAAATCAAATCCAACCGTGAAAAGCTCACGCATAATCAAAACAGTCCTGAAAATATGCCAGCAAATGTATTGGTAAAGGAGGGAAATCCGCTGGCTGAAATGATGATCGCGTATTACAAGCAGCTTCTGCGTGATTGGTTTGATATATATGACGAATAGGAGGAATTAATATGGCAGATATCCACCCCAGAAGAAACAAGAAAGGAGAACTGATCAGTTTCGGAATCAGAGTGTATCACGGATACGACAGGTTCGGCAACCGTATCAAACCAAGCTTCACTACTTTCAAGGCTAATCCAGAATGGTCTGAAAAAAAAATCGAACCGAATGCGAAAAATTCGCTAACAAGTTTGAAGGACAATGCAAAATGGGCTTCAATCTCACTCATGGAATTACTTTTTCAGAGTATGCGGACTATGTTATCCGATTAAAGGAAAGCTACCGCAGGAAACTATGGCTCTGCTGAAGAAATACAAGGAATGGTACGATGAGCAAGCACAAATCTGGGGCAGTCTGTGGAAAAATACCGGGTTTGTATTCGTACAGGAGGACGGCTCCCCTATGGACCCGTCAAGTCTTACCAACTACTGCGGTACGTTCTCGAAGAAATACGGACTTCCACATATCAACCCACACGCGTTCCGACACACAATGGTGAGCCTGCTCTACTATAACGGTGTTGATCCAATAACCATTAGCAAAAGGTTAGGACACAGTAAAGTCAGCACCACAACCGACAGTACGGACACATAATGGCAAGGGCGGACGAAGCTGCCGCAGAGTGCATTGCAAATTTTGTGATCCGGAGAAAAGAAAATCAATGAGTAAAGTGAAAATGAAACTGAAATAAAAAAAATCCGCGCCTGAGCACGGATAACGAATACTACGGATAAATTCTATGGCGCACTAATGGCGCACTCAAATAGAGGAAAATGCGCTGAACGGTTTTTCTTACGACATAAGAAAAACCGCTCAACCTTAACGGTTAAGCGGTTTTCTGTTGGCACGCCAGGAGGGATTCGAACCCCCGACCCTCTGGTTCGTAGCCAGATACTCTATCCAGCTGAGCTACTGGCGCTTAGCACTCATTCCTGAGCACTCATATATTATAGCATCATTCGTCGGATTTGTCAATAGGTTTTTGTAAATTTTTTCGCTTTTTTTGGAGTTTTTTCAGCAAATCTTAAAATATCAAAAAACCCGTGAGCGGAAACACCCACGGGTCATCGTTATCTCTCTTCCCTGAAATACGGATTGCCCAGAGCCTTTGGCGGCTGGTGCTCACGTTTCTTGCGAAGGGTTATGAAAATCAGCACGACTATAGTCGCAACATATGGTATCATTGTCAGTATCTGCGACGGAATACTCACGCCCCAGCCCTGCATGCTGTATTTAAGTCCCTGAAGGATACCGAAAAGATACGCAGCCAGTATAGCCTTAAGAGGATTCCAGGTGCTGAATATTACCAATGCAACAGCAATCCAGCCGGAGCCTGCAGTCACATTTTCCTGCCACTGCGTCAGCGAAGCTATCGACAGATACGCGCCGCCTACACCGCACAAAAATCCACCCAGAAGCACGTGAACGTACTTATACAGCGCAACGTTAATTCCGGCTGCGTCTGCGGCGCCTGGGTTTTCACCGACTGCACGCATGTTAAGCCCGAAACGCGTCTTTTTCATATAGAAATATGCCAGAACCGCAACGACTATCGCTGCCTGAACGTACACTCCCTGAGAGAACAGCGCCTTTCCGATTATCGGAATATCGCACAGCACCGGAATGTCATAAGCCCTGAATGCATTCGCGACAGAATCCGGTATCGTGTGCTTGGAAACAATGTCGCCGTCAGCCATTACAGAACTTCCGATAAAGCCTGCGACGCCCGTGCCGAATATCGTCAGCACCAGACCGGTAACCACCTGATTTCCCCTCAGCGTAATGGTTATGAACGCGTATATGAGCGCGCCCAGAAGTCCCGCAAGACCTGCCGCAAGGACCGACAGCAGCGGATTTCCGGTTGCACACGCCACCTGATAGCCCGAAGCAGCACCCATAAGCATCATTCCCTCGATGCCGAGGTTCATATTTCCGACCTTTTCACAGATTATGCCGCCAACTATCGCAAACAGGATATGCGTACCCATCTGCACAGAGGTCTGTAAGAATAATGATATATCAGTAAGCATATCAGCCCTCCTTTTCAGTCTTGCGCAGGGATATGCGATAGTTGATGAAGAATTCGCTGCCTAACACGAAGAAGATGATCATTCCCTGCAGGATTCCTGCCATAGCAGCGGGCATTCCCATGGACTGCAGCGAGGACTGGCTGTTCAGCAGCATCGCAAACACAAACGAAACCACTACCATGACCGGAGGTTTCAGCTTTGCAAGCCATGCTGTGATCACCGCAGTAAAACCAAGTCCACCGGAAAGCTGCGCAGTCAGCGATTTTTCGACCGCAGAAGCCTGCATAAATCCACCTATTCCGCAAAGTCCACCGGAAACAAGCACAGCTATCAGCGTTATCTTGAGAGTATTCATGCCCGCATAGCGCGCAGTGGTTTCACTCTCGCCGAGTACGTCGATCTGATAGCCTATCTTTGAGTACTTCATCATTATCGCCATGACTACCACAAGGACCAGCGTAACTATCCAGCCGGCATGTACGCCGAACACCCTCGGCAGGACTGCATTCCCGGCAAACCTTGCGATTTTATTTGCGCCGAGAGCCGCAGGGTCTTTCCAGGGGCCTGCCTCAAGGTACTCTATGAATGCGATCGCGATGTAGTTCATCATCAGCGTCACGAGCGTTTCGCTGGTGGAAAACTTCACCTTGATAAGCGCCGGAATAAGCGCCCAGATACCTCCGAAAACAAAGCCCGCAAGTCCCATCAGCGGGAGCAGCACGCCAGCCGGCAGGTCCGGGAATGAAAACGCCATGAGAGTTGCGCCGAAAGCGCCCATGTACAGCTGCCCTTCCGCGCCGATGTTCCAGAATTTCATGCGGAATGCCACCGAAATGCCAAGCGAGAGTATCGTCAGCAGTATCGTGGTGTTGAGAGTTTCTCTTACGCTGAACGCCGACGACATCGATGATGTGACGATATTCCCATAAACCGCAAAGGGATTGAACCCCATAATCAGCATTATCAGCCCTGACGCGACCAGCGCCGCGACGATCGCAATGACGTTAGTCAGCGCCATCGACGCGTTGGAAGCATTGCTGCGTTTGGATATGTGTATTCTGTCTGCTATGGTCATACTGCTTCGCTCCCCTCTTCGCCCGGCTTATGACCGAGCATCATCATGCCGATATCTTCCTTGGTGACGCTTCGGGGATCGACAATATCCACTACCTCGCCGTTGTGAATTACCATAAGTCTGTCAGAAATGCTCTTGAGCACGTCAAGGTCCTCACCTATGAACAGCACCGCGACGCCCTTTTTCTTCTGCTCGTTCAGCACGCGGTAGATGTTGTATGAAGCGCCGATATCCAGTCCTCTGACAGGGTAAGCGGTTATCAGCACTTTCGGCGCGAGCCATATTTCACGTCCCAGCAGAACTTTCTGGATATTACCGCCGGAAAGCTTCTTGACCTCATGGTTGACCGACGGCGTGGAAATGTCAAAATCCTTGACTATCTGCTCGGCAAGCGTTTTTGAGAACTTTCTGTCCAGGAATGGTCCGCGGTTGCGGTTGTAGCTTTTCAGGATCACGTTATTCATAACGCTCATTCCTGCCACAAGACCCATGCCAAGTCTGTCCTCGGGGATAAAGCTCATGCTGATCCCATGCCGCAGTATCGCCCGGGGTGAAAGCCCGAGTATCTCGCTTCCGTCGAATTTTATCGAACCGCTGTCCGCTTTCATCAGACCCGCGATTATCTCGCACAGTTCTTTCTGACCGCTGCCTGCGATGCCTGCAATTCCAAGTATTTCGCCGCCGTAAAGGTCGAACGACATATCATTGAGCAGCGGTACGCCCTCAAACGACTTCTTTGAGAGCCCGCTGACTGAGAGCACCGGCGCGTCGCTGAGCTTCTCCTTCGGGCACTCGATATCAAGGGAAACCGCGCTGCCTACCATCATTTCCGTCAGCTGCTGGGGCGTGGACTCAGCGGTGACCGCAGTCATGATGGACTCACCCTTGCGCAGCACAGTCACGCGGTCGGAAATCTCCATTACCTCTGCGAGTTTGTGCGTGATGATGATAATGCAGCAGCCCTGTGCCTTCATCTCGCGCAGTATTTTGAAAAGTCCCTTTATTTCCTGCGGGGTGAGCACTGCTGTGGGCTCGTCGAGTATCAGCACGTCAGCGCCGCGATAGAGTATCTTCATTATCTCTACGGACTGCTTCTCGCTGACGGACATGTTGTACACCTTTTTGGAAGCGTCTACATTCATGCCATATTTGTCGCTGAGTTCCTGCATTTTCTTGAAGAGCGCCTTCTGATCGGTGAATACGCCGCCAGGTCTGCCTATCACGATATTTTCGGCTGCGGTGAGCACGTCCACCAGCTTGAAATGCTGATGTATCATGCCTATGCCAGCCTTTATGGCGTCCTTAGGCGAGTGGAAAACCACCTTTTTGCCGCCTACCTCGATCTCTCCGCTGTCCGGCGTGTAGATTCCGCTGAGCATGTTCACCAGCGTGCTCTTTCCGGAGCCGTTTTCACCGAGGAGAGCCATTATCTCGCCCTTGCACACCTCAAGACACACGTTCTTGTTCGCCTGCACGGTACCAAAACTCTTGCATATATTCGTTAGCCTGATGTAAGGTTCCATTGTTTCCTCCTGATTTTGTCTGCCTGCTTTCACAAACGGCACATCGCTGCGCCGCTCGTGAAAACAAACAGAGCGCAGACCTGTTGCAGCCTGCGTCTGCCTGTGTTCAATTATCAGTTGTTGGCAACTACGCCCTGAACGAACCAATCCATGTTCCAGATCTCGTCGTCGGTCATTCTTACGCCGTCCTCAACCTTAAGGTTGCCGTCGGTGTCATAGAGAGGACCAGTGAACGGATCAAAGGAGCCGTCGATGATGGAAGCCTTGGCAGCGTCAACCTTATCCTGTGTGCCCTCAGCGCAGAGGCTGCTCAGGTCGTCAAGGTAAGTCATGTTAGTTGCAAGACCTTCCCAGTACTTGCGGCTGGACCATGTGCCGTCGAGAGCTCTCTGGCAGTCGTCGGTGTAGAATGTAGCCCAGTTGAAGCAAGCTGCGGTCAGATATGCTTCAGGAGCAGCGTCAGGGGTCGGGAAGTTATAGCCGATGCAGTAAGCGCCCTTTTCCTGTGCAGCGACCTGGGGAGCAGTGGTATCCTGGTGCTGTGCGAGGACGTCAACGCCCTTGTTCAGCAGAGAAAGAGCGGCTCTCTTTTCCTCAGCGGGATCGTACCATGTATCGGTGAACATAACCTCTACCTTAGCGTCGGGGTTAACGGACTGTACGCCCAGTGTGAATGCGTTGATACCGCGGATAACCTCGGGGATAGCCTTTGCAGCTACGTAGCCGATGTAGTTCTTCTCGGTCTTCATGCCTGCAACGATACCGGAAAGGTAACGTGCCTGATAAACCTTGCCGAAGTAAGTGGAGAGGTTCTCGGCAGTCATGTAACCGGAGCAGTGAGCGAACTTTACGTCGGGGTGCTCGCTTGCCATTTCAACGGTAGCGTCCATGAAGCCGAAGGAATTTGTGTAGATGAGGTTGCAGCCCTCTTCGATCAGCTCGTTGATAGCCTTGGAGCAGTCGGAAACGGTCTCAGCAACGTTCTCGCGGTAAGCGGTGGGAACGCCCATTGCCTCGATGGCAAGTCTGCCCTGGTCGTGAGCCTGGGTGTAGCCGCCGTCATTGATGCTTCCGATGTAAACGAAGCCAGCCTTTACGGTGCTGTTGGTGGTTGTGCTGTCTGCAGCGCTGGAATCAGCTGCGGAGCCGGAGTTGTCTGCATTGCTGCCGCCATTGCCGTTGGAACAGCCGGTGAACAGCATTGCTGCTGCCATGATGGCAGCCAGTAATCTCTTCTTCATTGGTTTGTTTTCCTCCCTGGTTTTGTGGCTTTCGCCTTTTCCTGCGGTCGCCCGCATGTGTTTATATTTTGGTCACCTCTAAAAACCTTGTTTGAGTGAAAATGTGTATAGCACACCGCCTGCTTCTTCAAACCTCCTCGTAAGGCTTTCATCGCATTCGGCGCACTCTACCCATTTTCCCTTTTCAAATCGGTTTTTAGAGTTGACCATAAGTGCCCAGGAAAGGAGATACTGTACAACCAATCCACCATATAATCAAGCGAGGTGATGGATATGGGCATGATATTATCTTACACTGCTTCGTGCGGTGCTGCCGTGTATTTCAGCGATGATGCGTATACGAACTCCAGTGAGAGTGAACTCGCATTACGGCGTGAGAATATGATAACCACTGCCGAGCAGATAGCGCAGGAATTGCAGCTCCGACAACTCCGTGGAGATCGGTGTAGTGGTCATGAAATGCCTGTGTGATAACAATGTACGTTGTTTATCTGCGGAAATCCCGGGCAGACCTTGACGCAGAAGCCATGGGACAGGGCGAAACACTGGCAAGACACCGGGCGGCGCTTCTAGACTATGCGGCTCACCACGGATTGAAAATAGGCGCTGTTTACGAAGAGATCATATCCGGCGAAAGCATTGATGCACGTCCGAAAATGAAGCAGCTTCTGCGGGAGGTGGAGCAGGGCCGCTGGTCGGGAGTACTCTGCATGGATATAGACCGCCTGGCAAGAGGAAACAGCGCAGATCAGGCGAGGGTGTCGAATACGTTCCGTATCTCCGGGACGCTGATAATCACGCCGTCAAAGGTGTACGACCAGAGCCGTGAAAGCGATGAGGAATACGTTGATTTTGAACTGTTCATGGCTCGCCGGGAATATAAGGCGATTTCCCGGCGAATAATGCGAGGGCGTATCGCTTCCGTAAAGGAGGGACATTTTATCGGAAGCACGCCGCCCTACGGTTACGATAAAGTCAAAGTTGAGCGGGGACGAGGATTTACCCTGTTGCCGAATTCCGAAAGCGATACGGTGAAACTGATATACTCCATGTGTATCAGCGGAATGGGCTGTAACGCCATTGCAAGACGGCTTGATATGATGGGAATTGCCCCGCGAAAGGGAAACTCATGGAGCAGCGCTTCAATTCAGGATATTCTGAAAAATCCGGTTTACTGCGGCAGGATACGCTGGCAGTACCGGAAAGAGGAAAAGAGCCTGACAGACGGCGTGGCAGACGCCGCCGGGAAAGAAGAAAGCATCAAAAAGCTGCAGGAGACCATCGAATCCTCCAAAACGACGCAGTCGGATACGCAGGATAAGCTGAATGCAGACAGCAAAAAGCGGGAAGAACTTACAGAACGGCAGAAAGGCTTTTTCACGGAGCGCGAAGAGCTGTCCGCACGGATGAGCGCGCTGGACAAAGAGGTTTACCGCTTAAATGCCCAGAAGGAAAAGCTGGAGGAGTCCATGGAGAATCAGGTCAACTACATGTGGAATGAGTACGAACTGACCCTCCGGGATGCAGCGCAGCTTCGGGATGAGTCGATGAACGACCTCGCTGAGATGAAAAAGCAGACGCAGACGATCAAGGAAGCGATTCGCAGACTGGGCGATGTCAATGTTAACGCCATCGAAGATTATAAAAATCTGATGGAGCGTTACACGTTTTTGAAGGCACAGCACGACGATCTGGTGGAAGCGGAGAAAACGCTGGAACGCATCATCGTCGAGCTGGATGAGGCGATGCGAAGGCAGTTTAAGGAGAAGTTTGCAGAGATCAGCAAGGAGTTCGATAAGGTATTTAAAGAGCTTTTCGGCGGCGGCAAGGGTACGCTGGAGCTGATGGAGGACGAGGATATCCTGGAAGCAGGCATCCGGATTATCGCACAGCCG
>ERZ779865.2796-NODE-2796-length-10479-cov-2.990023_pt1 | contig 10479 bp, 10 predicted proteins | sample MGYA00433088_ERZ779865 | MGnify/ENA primary metagenome ERZ779865 (study PRJEB29588, sample SAMEA2151703) | human gut metagenome | biome: human gut; feature: human-associated habitat; material: faeces | place: Denmark | collected 2008/2010 ... | reverse complement strand
GACCCGCGCTTTTGTCATCATCTCCGATGCACTGCGCTATGAAGTGGCGGCAGAGCTCGAGGAAACGCTGGTTCGCTCCACCAAGGGAACGGCAAAGCTGGAATCCATGCAGGCGATTTTCCCCTCCATCACCAAGTTCGGTATGGCCGCGCTGCTCCCCCATAAGAAGCTGGAGGTGGTTCAGCGCAGCAACGGCGTTCTTGGTATTCTGGCGGATGGCCAATCTACTGATGCCGGAAACCGGGACAAGGTTCTCAAGGCAGCACACGCTGCCAGTGTCGCGCTGAAATACGATAACATCATTGGCCTGAAGCGTCTGGAACGTCAGGCTTTGGTCAAGGGTATGGATATCGTCTACATCTACCATGACAAGGTAGATGAGGCCAGCCATACCTCTGACAGTGCTGTTTTCCCTGCTTGTGATGATGCAATCGCAGAGATCAAAAACTTGATCCGTATCATCGTCAATGAGTTTGGTGGTACGAATGTGATTGTCACTGCGGATCACGGATTCCTCTATACATATAGCCCTCTGAGTGAGGATGACAAGGTGGACAAGACTTCGCCCAGCGATCAGGACGTAGAGATTGACCGCCGATACTTAATCACTAAGAAAGGGGCAAAACCGGACTATCTGCTGCCTATCCGCTTTATGGCTGGACAGACGGAGTATGATGCTTTCGCGCCGAGGGAGAACGTCCGCATCAAGAAGAAAGGCGGCGGTTTGAATTTTGTGCATGGCGGCATCAGCCTTCAGGAGATGGTAGTTCCGGTATTGGAGTTCCAGTTCATGCGCAATGCCTATAAGATGTATCAACGTAATAAGGATAAGATCGATACAAAGCCTGTGACTATCAGTCTGCTTTCGGCCAACCGTAAGATCAGCAACATGATTTTCTCCCTGAACTTCTATCAGAAGGAAGCAGTTGGTGGAAACCGTGAGGCTGCGACTTATCTCTTGTATTTTGTGGATGTGAACGGTCAGAAGATCAGCGATACAAGCAAGATTATTGCTGACAAGGCAAGCGATAATGCGCAGGAGCGCACTTTCCGGTGCATCTTCAATCTCCGGTCGCAGAAGTACAGCAACCGTGAGACTTATTATCTGATTATTGCCGATGAGAGCGGCCTGCAAGCGCCGATCCGGGAAGAATTCCAGATCGACATTGCATTTGCCGTGGATGAGTTCAACTTCTTCTAAGTGAGGACTGCCGAGGAGGAACATAAGATGGAAGATTTCGATACGAGCTTCAGTGTTCGTGAGATAATTAAGGACAAGCTGCGCCAGAATTTTGATGGCAAGATTGTCCGCAAAGACCTGACGAAGAAAATCAAGGAAGGGGCAAATGTACCTACCTATGTTCTTGAGTTCCTTCTTGGGCAGTATTGCAGCTCTGACGATGATGAGATTGTCGCTCAGGGTGTTGAGAACGTAAAGCGCATTCTGGCCGATAACTATGTGCGCCCGGACGAATCAGAAAAGGTGCTTTCTAAGCTGCGTCAGCGCGGAGCCATGACTATCATTGATCAGGTGACGGTTGAACTGAACCTTCGGTATGACTACTATGAAGCCCGGTTCTCCAATCTTGGTCTTGGTGGTGTGCCTATCTCCGAAGAGTATCCAGAGAAGTTTGACCGGCTGCTTTGCGGCGGCATTTGGTGCATTATCCAGCTGGAGTATAACAGCGACTCTCTTGAAGAAGAGTCTCAAATCGGCTTCAATGGCAAACCAAAATCTAAGTCAAAGAACGGTAGAAACAGCCTAATCAGCATCCGGAAGCTGACCCCCATTCAGATGCCTCATGTGGACATCGAGGATCTGAAGCAGGGGCGCAAAGCTTTTACAAAGGATGAATGGATTGACGTGCTTTTGCGCTCTATCGGTATGGAGCCGGAAGAGCTGACCTATCGTGAGAAATGGTTGCTTCTTCTCCGGATGATTCCGCTGGTAGAGAACAACTTCAATCTCTGTGAGCTTGGGCCGCGCAGCACCGGTAAATCTCATCTCTACAAAGAGATTTCGCCTAACAGTATTCTGGTTTCCGGTGGGCAGACGACCGTTGCGAACCTCTTCTATAACATGGGCAAGCACACAATGGGCTTGGTAGGCCTTTGGGATTGCGTAGCCTTTGATGAAGTTGCCGGTATTCGTTTCAAGGATAAAGATGGCATTCAGATCATGAAAGACTATATGGCTTCCGGCTCCTTTGCCCGTGGCAAGGAAGAGAAGGCGGCCAATGCCTCTATGGTCTTTGTTGGCAACATCAATCAGAGTGTTGATGTGTTGCTGAAGACTTCCAGCCTCTTCGATCCCTTCCCCCCAGAGATGGGAACGGATACGGCCTTCCTTGACCGTATGCATTGCTATATTCCGGGCTGGGAGATCCCTAAGTTCCGTCCGGAACATTTCACAGACGATTATGGCTTTATCACTGACTATCTTGCTGAGTTCTTGCGTGAGCTGCGTAAAGAGCAGTATGGGGATGCACTGGATCGCTTTTACCGTCTCGGCAAGAATCTCAATCAGCGCGATACCATTGCAGTCCGCAAGATGGTGGGCGGCTTGGTAAAGCTGGTATATCCGGATGGCGTTTTTGAGAAAGAGGATTTGGAGGAAATCCTTCAGATTGCACTTGAAATGCGTCGCCGGGTCAAGGAGCAGCTGAAGAAGCTAGGTGGCATGGAGTTCTATGACGTGAACTTCTCTTACATAGACAACGAATCTTTCGAGGAACACTATGTCTCCGTACCTGAGCAAGGCGGCGGCAAGCTTATTCCGGAAGGAATGTGCAATCCGGGACAAGTTTACACTGTGAGCCGGGGTAAAACCGGGATGATTGGAGTGTTCAGGCTGGAAAGCCAGATGCTGCCCGGAAACGGCAAGTTTGAGCGTACTGGTATTGGCTCTGACCGTGATGCACGGGAGGCAACGAATACGGCCTTCAACTTCTTGAAAGCGAATGGAAACCGGATCAGTGGCTCTATTAGTACAACTACGCGAGATTACATCATCAACTATCAGGATCTGCAAGGAATAGGCATGACCGGCAAGCTGGCCTTGCCTTCGCTGATTGCGCTTTGCTCTATTGCCCTTGGTAAGCCGGTTCTTAGCTCAACGGCAATCCTTGGAGAAATCAGCATCAGCGGCACAATCATCAAGGTTGATGAGCTGGCAAATGCTCTTCAGGTTTGCTTGGACAGCGGAGCCAAGAGAGTTCTGCTTCCGATGACCGCAGCTGCGGAGCTTGGCACAGTGCCTGCGGATCTCATCGGATGCTTTAACCTGATTTTCTATAGCAGCGCAGAGGATGCGGTATTCAAAGCGCTGGGAGTAGAGTGAGGAGGAAAGATATGTCAGTAAATACCTATCTACAGGGGTTGGGAAGTTCCTTGGTTTTAAGCTCATCTGAGAGGTCTAGTATTTCTACTTCGGTAGATACAATAAAATCACGGCTTACTTCCTATTTTGGATCGAGTGTAACAGAGAAAAAGTTATACGGTTCATATGTCCGTGAGACGATATTGCCGCGCAAAGCGGATGAAAAATCTGATGTTGATTTAATGGTTGTATTCAGCAATCCTTATGGATATCAGCCTCAAACCTTCTTGAACAAGCTGAAGGAATTTGCCGAGTATTATTACAGCCGGTCAGAGATATACCAGTCAAGCCCGACGATTGTGCTAGAATTGAACCATATAAAATTTGAACTCACTCCAGCACGTGTCAATTACGGCTCGTATTACATTCCCAAAAGCAGCTCTGAATGGATGTATACTGATCCGGACGGTTTTTATTCAAAGCTCACAGAGTGCAATAAGAATAATAGCTATAAAATAAAGCCTATAGTTCGGATTCTTAAGCATTGGAATATCCAAAAGAATTATAGAGGCATTGCATCCTTTGAACTTGAACGAAAGATAGCTGAATATGCTTACTTTTCTTGTACCTCATACACGGATTATTTGAAGTATGCACTTGAGAAAATCAAATATCCGACTAATTGCGTCAACAAGGCTTTGGATTGTATAGCGGAAGCTTTGCGTCTGGAGGCCGACGGCTATCCATATTCAGCTGAAAGTAAGATCAAGGAAGCCTTCCCGGAGGTGTGACGATGAGCAGAAGAGATGACATTAACAAATTATATCAACCGTCAAAGGCTCTTGAGAAAGTTTGCTATGCGCTATTCACTGCTGATATAGCTATTTCGCTGATTGCAGCTTGTGTCGGCGGTAGTGTCATTTCTTACCTTACTGTAGCTCTGGTCATAATAGCCTTTCTATACATGGCCATATCTATTATTGACGATGGTATCATGTGGTTCCAAGCCGAGAGTGCAAGAAGAAAAAACAGCATACAAGTGGCATATGATGTTAGATTAGATGAATATGAGACTGAGAAATACTACAACAACGTAGGCGATCCAGATATCTCATATGCAACAAACCTGTTTGAGAGTGCATTCTTTACAAAAGAAATTAGTGAAAAAATGCTTTTAGGCGCGGTTGCTAAGCTGATTATTGCAGTAGTGGTTTTAATTATTTCTTGCCGGTTTATTGCTAACGATGACATACTCCTTGTCATTGCTCAAACTGTATTTTCAGCGGTAGTTATTGAAGATGCTATTCGATTGATAATCTTCACACAACGGATTAAGACCTTATATGAAGAGGGCTATCACGAGTTAATTACTGTAGGAATCTCAACAACGGCTCAGAGAGTGTGGTTGAAATTCTTTTGCGTTGAATATGAAAGCATTAAAGCGCATTACCGTATTCGACTTAGTGAGTCATTGTTTAATAAGCTGAATCCGCAGTTGTCTGAGACATGGGAAAAACTCTCTTCACAAATAAAGATATCGACAGGTGGTTAAGCATGGTTGGCAAATATAAAGTCATTACCCTTTGTGGGAGTACGCGCTTCAAGGATGAATTCATGGAATCTCAAAAGCGACTCACGCTTGAGGGAAATATTGTTATCAGTGTAGGTTTGTTCGGTCATGCTGGGGATGCTGAGGTATGGGAGAACATGGATGAAGGCACTCTGACTAAGACCAAGGAGATGCTGGATGACATGCATAAGCGGAAAATTGACATGGCAGATGAGATTTACGTGATCAATGTTGGCGGCTATATTGGTTCCAGCACAAAATCAGAAATCGAATATGCCAAGCCAATGGGAAAAGGAATCCGGTATCTGGAAGGATAAGAAATGCTTGGATTGAGGAAAAAGAAAGTGGATAAGGCTGCATGGGCAGAGGCTGTGTACGGTCAGAAGCTGAAGAATCCTGAGAGAGAATCGGAAGAACAACTATCTGCTTTGACCACAGGCCTTTTGATGCAGCACCACCGCATCATCATAGATAGCGTCCGGATAATCCATACAACAAAGAATGCTGAAACCAGACAAGGACGTGTGGAACTTTGTCAGCGCCACTACGGGGACATGCTTAAATTGAAGCCCTTCTGCAATAAAGAGCAACTTGCTATGATCCAAAATGCAGAGGAGGCCATAAGAGGGATCTGACTACAGATTGGAGGCAGTTACATGTATGAATCGTTGACTTCGCTCTTGCCTAAACTGCAAGGGGCAGAATACGGTGAATGGATAATTGATAGAGAGAACGACGGCTCTCCTGAGCATCCGAAACAGTTCCCATTTGTAGCATATGGTCGTGCCGTAACGGACTTGGAAAATGCAATCTACCGCTTCATTGATGAGCACAAGGAAATGGAACTCACCCGATATGGCGATATCCTTGAGAAGTCAGATATCAAGTGGGACGCACAATCCATGAAGCATGCCGATGTATCTGCCCTTGATGGTAGAACGGTCATGGCGCTGCTTGTTGGAGCTGTTCGCGCAGAGAGGTTTTGTGATGGAGCACTGCTGGCTTTTTGTGAGGACGGCAGCGTTGCCAAATGGCTCCAAAGACTGAAAGAACTCGATGAAGGACTCCAAAGCGAGGCGTAGGATTTGATGATGAGAAAATGTCCTACATGCGGCAGCGGGCGTGTTGCCCCGATCCTGTACGGGATGCCTGCTTACAGTGAAGAGATGGAGCTGCAACTGAAAGAGGAGAAACTACTGGACATACATGGATGCGCCCGCGACGACTAATCAAGCTGTAAAAATGGCGAATGAAGCTCTGTAAGTTATTGTAGGTAGTACCTTTTCGGAGGAGAAATTGATTTATACGTCCACTAGCATTGAAAAAAGGGTGAAAAAATGAGTTGTCATGTAGTAAAGCATAGTGAAATAACCTCAATGGATAACAAGAGCGATTATTCTCACCAGATATAATGCAATTCAAACGTTAAATGTTATTTTTGGCTGTTGATGATATTAGCTGGGAAATCCCGAGTGGCGCGTTCATTTGCCTCTTCTATCAGACGGTCGATGTAGCGGCTTAATTCTTTAGAGGCGTGAAACTGGTACAATTCGCAGTCATCTCTATTACTAACTACGCCGTCGATAACGCAACAGAGCAGTTCCTCATCATCCATTTCGTGTATTTTCTGACAGCGCTCATCATCACCCCACTTGCGGAGGACAAGATATTGGATGGTGCTTTCCGTTAGCACGCGATCCTCGGGGTTCGCAAATACGAACGCGCAGTCTTCGTCAAGGTCATCACTGTTGTTGGCACTTTCCGTATGTTGCTCGTAGATGAGCTGCAGTAACTGCTGACTGATGGCGGCCTCTTGCGCATAAGCCAAACGACTGACCAATTCCGAAAATTCACGGCTGGCAATCAGCTTCGATGCAGTATGCAAGTTCTCAGCTCTTGCTTCCTCGCACATTGCTTCACCGTCACATATGAAATGATCCAGACCGATGTGCAGCCGCTCGACGGCATCTTCTGACAGGCCGGTATATTCGACCGCTGCTTTCGCACTGGCATTCGGGCTTTTGGTGTCGCTGAGTCCAAGCAAGTAGTCGGTCGATACGCCGAAGTACTGTGCAATGTCCGCGAGCTTGATGATGTCTGGCACACTCTCGCCGGTTTGCCAGTTGGAAATTGTCTGCCTTGTCGTGTGAAAAATCGCACCCCATTGCGACAGCGCTTTCTCCTCTTGTGCGCACAACTGCAGGAATCGAGAAGAAAATGCGTGCGCTTTGTCCAATTTGATTCCCTGTCTGCCCATAATGCACCTCGCAATGTAAATTTCGTTAACCGGTTTGCTCCACGGTGTTGACAATATTTGCGCCTCGTGAGATAACGATATCACACGACGACTCCGGAGTCAAGTGGACTAAATTACAGAGGAGGTTTGAGATGAAACCGGAAAACAAAATCATGACGAAAAACACAAAGGAGGATGCCTATGACAGATGAACACACACAGATGCATGAAAACGACTCTCTGATTGAGAGCTTTATCCCCACAGATTTTACGGACGTAGGGCAGGGAACCGTGCTCTATGAGGCTTACCATCACAAGCTGCGCTATTGTGAGGGCGTGGGATGGATCGCATATAACGGCGGCGTATGGGAACCGTCTGAAACGGCGGCACATAGCTATTCCCAGCGCTTGACGGATCTGCAGATGCAGGAAGCAAAGACCATGGGGCTGAACAATATTGGCATGTTTGGACAGCCTGCATCGATGTCGCAGACCTATATGGAGTATGCCGTGATGCGACGCTCGTCGGCTAAAATCGCGGCTGCGCTGAGAGAGGCCAAGCCGAAGCTCAGTATCCGGGCTGCGATGCTGGATGGAGATCCGCTCATTTTGAATACGCCTGACGGAGAGATCCATTTGGATACGGGAGAAATGTCTCCGCACGAGCCGGAGCATTTTATTACGCACATGACGAGCTGTGCACCTTCTGACGATGGGGCGGTTATCTGGGACACGTTTTTGCACCAGATTGCCTGTAATGACGAAACGCTCGTGGCGTTCCTCAAGCAGATTGCGGGCATGGCCGCGATCGGTAAGGTCTATGAAGAGCGGCTCGTGATCGCGCTCGGGAGCGGCGGCAATGGCAAGAGCACATTTTTTAACGCCATTCAGGATGTGATGGGAGATTACGCTTGCACGATCCGCTCGGAGCTTCTGGTCGCAAGCAATGACAGCGGCAAGAAATTTGAGTTGGCGAGGCTGCGCGGGAAGCGCCTGGCCATTGCAGAGGAATTGGAAGAGGGAAGACAGCTGGATACTGCGGAGGTAAAGCATTTGTGCAGTACCGGAGACATCAACGCGCAGTTTAAGGGGAAGGACGTTTTCACCTTCAAACCATCTCACTCCATCGTGCTGTGTACGAACCACATGCCGTCGGTAAAGGTCATGGACAGCGGTACTTGGGATCGCCTGATTGTAGTGCCGTTTCGCGGCAGATTCCGAAGCCAGGAGAACGAGATTAAAAACTATGGCAATTACCTCGTGCGAGCCTGCGGCGGCGCGATCCTGAGCTGGATCATTGATGGTGCCCGCGAATATATCCGTAATGACTATAAGCTAGACATTCCGGAGTGCATCATCAGCGCGACGGAGCAGTATCAGCAGGAAAATGACTGGCTCACGGATTTTTTCAACGAGTGGGTCGCTCTGGATAAAAATGAGGACACATATGGCAGCGATATTTATGAGGCGTATACGTCCTTCTGCAGTGAGCACGGTGAGCGGATGCTTCCCATGTCCTCCGTGCTTCCGCTGGTTGAAACGAAGGCAGGTGCAACGAAGAAGCGCACCAAAAAGGGCAATGTGTATCAGGGCTTGAGAATTATCAGCGAGTTCGAGCGGGCTGCATCCTAAAAGGAATGGCGGTGTATGGTGGTGTAGGCATATTTCTCTCACGGTTAAAAACGGATAAAAATGTAAATTAGCAATTTGCCATACACCGTTATACACCGCTTCACTGTATCCACCGCTGCGCGGCGGGGCCTGTCTTGCAGCGCAGTACGTGCTACGCCTGTTCTGCTCGCTTGAATTTTGCCTGCTCGCTGCGCTCGTCAGCCAAAATTCGCCGAAAAACACAATCGTATGAATAGCACAATAGCAAACAAGTGTGCTTGACATGGATATCGAGCGATTTTTTCGCTGAAATCAATCGTCATTGCTCGGGTCAGTGCACGAGTCAGTCACCTACATGCAGCGCTGAAAAAACAGCCGCTCACGCTGGTTTTAACTGCCCCCGATGAATACCGTTTGCAATTCTTGGCTCGATATGCTATTATAATAATGTCCAGTTCTACTGTGACATACATCTGCATAACAGAGGAATGTGCCTCTGACAAATGTGCTGAAATTGCAGCTTTTTTCTCCAGAAGATGCTCGACATGTTCGAGGACAACGAAGATGTCCAGAACGTGTGGCACAACTGGGAAGAGTGATCTGCCTGTGAAACGCATGCGTTTCCGGACACAAAACAGCATATTTGACGGATAACATGGCGCTTTGCGGCTTCAAACGTCGTTTCCTGCGGGAAAACACGGCGTCAGCTGCGACATACATGGCCACCTCTGTTGTGACATACATGAGGAGGACATAGGTATGAAGATGCAAAGTGCTGTCGATGAGTATCTGGTTGAGATTGAGGTTCGCAAGTATACCCCGAAGACGATTCGGAGTTACCGGTGTAACCTCAATCTCTTTTTGCGTTTTTGCGTAGAGAAATTGCACGTCGAGACTGTCGAGGCGCTCACGCCCGCAGTTGTGCGGCAGTTTTCACGCTGCATGTGCGAGGCAGGGCGCAAGGGCACCTATATCAACGGCGTACTCAAATCGATCAAGTCGTTCATTCAGTATTGTTATGAGGAAGGATATGGCGGTTTCGATACGCGCAAGACGTTCAAGTGGTGCAAGGAGGAGAAGCCGGTCATCACGGCCTTTTCTCCGGAGCAGGTGCGGATCATGCTGCAAAGCTGCCGTGGGCATGATTATCTCTCGCTGCGCGACTATGCGATCCTGACATTACTCTTTGAGACCGGGATTCGCTGCTGGGAGCTGTGCTGCATCCGTGAGGAAGACATTCACGACGATTTTATCATCATCAACGGCAAAAACCATAAGCAGCGCGTGGTGCCGATTACGCCTGTCCTGAAAAAGGCGATGCTCAGATACGAGAGCGGTAAAGAGAAGTACTTTATGCTTCGCCCGCATGATGCGTTTTATTTCCTGTTGTTCCATGGTAGGCAGTTGACGGACGGAGCTGCGGAGTATGTTCTTCGCAAGCGCGGAGCGGGGATAGAAGGTGTTCGCGTGTCTCCGCATACATGCCGGCATTTTTTCGCGCAGCAGCAGGTGAAAATGGGCACGGATCTCTATACGATCAGTCGTTTGCTGGGGCATGAGAATATCGGGATCACGCAGACTTACCTGAACAGCCTGCGCGACCAAGAAGTGATTGAGATTGCCAAGCAGAAAAGCGTGCTGATGAATATGCGATAAACCGCGGCGCCTTCTTTTTTGAAGAGAAGGCGCCGCGGTATTATATTTGTTGCAACTTGCTGTTATCACGTTGGCGATTTCTATTCG
>ERZ779865.2790-NODE-2790-length-10490-cov-2.328606_pt1 | contig 10490 bp, 4 predicted proteins | sample MGYA00433088_ERZ779865 | MGnify/ENA primary metagenome ERZ779865 (study PRJEB29588, sample SAMEA2151703) | human gut metagenome | biome: human gut; feature: human-associated habitat; material: faeces | place: Denmark | collected 2008/2010 ... | reverse complement strand
ATAAAGTCAGTTGTCCCTACGGGGTTTTTGTTTTTTGTCCACTTGTGGACAAATTCTTTTCTTTTATTTTTTTCTTTTGAAAATCAACCATTTCCTTTTTTTATTTCTCCAGCCATTCTTCATCACTCTCATCATTTATCGTGATGTTTTCATCGCTTACCACGTCCGATAATATTTGTGAAAAAACCACAAATATTATCGGATGTTTTTTTTGGTCTTTCAAAAGAAAAGACAGGTGAAACCCAAAACAGGGTGAAAAGAATAAGAAAAAAATGAAAAGAAAATAAATTAGAGGAGGAGTAATTTGGGAAAGATAAAAGAAACACAAAAACTCTATAAAGAAGTAATAAATGAAATTTCAAAAAATGAAGAAAATTGGCAGAGCTTTTTGGATAGTAGTTCATGGAATTTTAAGTACGATTTTGATGACCAAATTTTAATATATGCTCAAAGACCAGATGCAAAGGCTTGTGCAACAATGGAAGAATGGAATAAAAAGTTAAAAAGATGGATAAATAGTGGAACTAAACCAATATATATATTTGACAAGAATCCATATAGTGAATATCCTTTTAAATTAGTATTTGACTTATCAGATACACATAATTATAATAATACTGAATATAAATTGTGGACAATAAAGAAAGAATTTGAGCAAGATATAATTGAAAGTTTAGAAGCTAATTTTGGAGATATAAGTGCAAAAGAATCACTGGCTCAAGCAATAATGCTTGCAAGTTATAATATGGTAGTAGATAACATGGAAGATTATTTATCATCGGTTATTAACAATAAAAATAATTCAATGCTTAAAGATATGTCAGATGATGAAATAAGAACCATATTCATGACAACAGCATGGTCGAGTGTAAGTTATATGATTATGACAAGATGTGGAATAAATGCAAGACAGGAGATAGGACTACAAGAATTTTCATATATAAAATATTTTAATAATCAAGAAATACTTACAACTTTAGGAGCAAGTATAAGTGATATTTCAGAAATGGGATTAAGAGAAATTGCAAAGACAGTTATAAATTTACAAAAAAGTGAAAATTTAAAAAATCGTACAGTTGAAAAATTAGAAAAAGAAATGTATTCTAAAGATAATGAAAAAAATAAAGGAGGAAAAGAAGATGATAGAGAAAATAGAATACACGAAACAGGGAGAATATTATATGCCAAATCTAACAATGAAAAAAGAGAAAATACCAGCAGGGAAATACTCTCTAATGAGATACAATTATCTAAAGAACCACAAGAACTACGAATTGACCAATTTAGTAATGAACAAGAAACTGACAGAACATTTAACTCAAATACAGGAACAAGCAAATCAAAGAATACAGAAGATAGTAGAGGAAATGAAGAAACAAGAGGGAATAACGGAAGAATTGAAGATGAAAGACCAAATGAAATGGGTGGGACTTATGAACAACATTCAGCAAGCAGCAGAGGAAATAGTAGTGAACGAACTAATATACATTTAGAAGAAGCATTATCACAAAGAAGGATATTATCTAAAGAAGAACAAAAAACAGACAAGGACTTTTTACAAGATAAATATGTAAGTGCATTATTAAGTAATATTCAAAGTTTAAAGGTATCTAAAAATGACATTAAAGAATTTTATAAATTACATCCAGACTTAAATGAAAGAACAGAGTATATAAAACAAGCATTTAATGATGCATATACAGAAATTGTAGTTGATGATACAAGATTAGGTTATAAAACCTATGAAAATGTACTACATTTATGGAAAGATGATTATTTGAATAGAACAGCAGAAGTTTATTATAATTGGAGTATGGTTGCAGAATATATTGAAGGACTTATAATGGTAAATGAATTTAATGATTTGCATAAACCTATTCCGAGTTATGATGATCAAATGCAAATTTTACAAGTAGAAGCAGAAAATGCTCCTACTTTTTCTTTTACACAAGAAATTATTGATTATACTTTGCAGATGGGAAGTAATTTTCATGAAAGTAAAATGCGAATATATAATCATTTTGAACAGAGCCTATCAACTCAAGAAAATATAAAGTTTTTAAAGCAGGAATATGGTTGGGGTGGTAGCAGCTCAATTCATATAGGAACTCAAATTGGTATTGATTATGATGGACAAGGAATAAAACTTCATAGAGGTTATGAAAATGATGCTCCAAAAATTACAATACCATGGAATAAAGTAGAAAAAAGAATAAGTGAACTGATAAAAGCAGAAAGATACTTAAATCCTAAAGAAAAAGAAGCATATCCAAATTGGCTAAAAGAGCAAGAACAGAGAAAAGAGCTACAACAAGCAGAAGAAAAGTTAAAAAATCAAGCTGAACAACAAGAATATAAACTTGCAGAAAGAATATATACTTTTGTTAAGCCATTTGAATTATATAATTACACAGATGACACTGTAGCACTAAATTCTGATGAAGATAATATTGAAATAGTAAAAGCAGATATTAATGACACAAGGAATATAAGTGATTATATAAATGCTTTAAGAAAAGCAAAAGAAGGATTGGAAGAAACAGATGTCAATAGACATGAAATTGATGTATTAATAACATTGTTAGAAAAAAGAGTTCCTCATTATGAATATCATTTAGGAGATACTGTATATATAGGTGCAGATGAATATGAAATTGCAGGAATTACAGAAGATATAGTTACTCTATATGATCCAAAGTTTCCATTATTTAATAAACAAATAGAGTTTAAAGAATTTGAACAAAAAGTTAAGGAAAACTACTCAAATGATCATTTAAGAGTTGAAAATAGACAGGATGAAATAGTCTTAGAAGATAATAAAATACAATTATCTAATGAAAATGAACAAATAGAGGATACTAAAGTAGAGGAAGTACCAGTAGAACAAAAGAAAATAAAAGAAGAAAAGTCATATAAAATTGGACAAGAAGTATATTTAGAATCTGATAGAAAATATAAAATTGATAAAATAGACTTGGAAAATGAAAAAATAAGTCTTTTGGATTTATCTATAAATTATCCTATTTTTAGAGAAGAAAATATTTTAACTTTTGAAAACTTATATAATCAGAATGCAAGAAACTTTCCAGAAAAAAAGATAAATCCACATTTTATTAAATCTAGCAATAAAATTCAAGATTTCATATTACATCCAGAAGTAGATATAAAAGATAGAAAAAATTATAAAATTACAGATAATAATTTAGGAATTGGAACACCAAAAGAAAAGTTTGAAAGAAATATTGAAGCTATTAAAGTATTAAAAAAATGTGAGAAAGAAAATAGATATGCGACACCAGAGGAACAAAAGATAATGAGTCAATATGTTGGATGGGGTGGACTACAACAGGCTTTTAAGAAAGACGATAATAGTTGGTCGCAAGAATATCAAACATTGAAAGAATTATTAAATGATGAAGAATATGAAAATGCAAGAGCTTCAGTATTAACGGCATTTTATACACCTCCAATAGTAATAAAGTCAATGTATGAAATATTGCAAAATATGGGACTAAAAGAAGCAAATATATTAGAACCATCCTGTGGAATAGGAAACTTTTTTGGTATGCTGCCTACAGAACTTGAACAATGCAAAATGTACGGAGTTGAACTTGATAGTATAAGTGGAAGAATAGCACAACAGTTATATCAAAAATGTACCATAGCAGTAAATGGATATGAAAAAGTAGATTTACCTGATAGTTTCTTTGATGTAGCTATTGGAAATGTACCTTTTGGTGAGTTTAAAGTAAATGATAGAAAATATGATAAAAACAAGTTTTTAATTCATGATTACTTTTTTGGAAAAACAATAGATAAAGTAAGACCTGGAGGAGTAATTGCATTTATTACTTCAAAAGGAACAATGGATAAGGCAAATTCAGAAGTTAGAAAATATATAGCACAAAGAGCTGAATTATTAGGAGCTATAAGACTACCAAATAATACTTTTACTAAAAATGCAGGAACAAAAGTAACTTCTGATATACTTTTTCTGAAAAAAAGAGAGAATATGACAGATATAATGCCAGATTGGGTTTACCTAGATACTAATGAAGATGGAATTACAATGAACAAATATTTTGTGGATCATCCAGATATGATACTTGGAACAATGGAGATGGAATCAACACAATTTGGAAGTTCCGGCAATTGATTATTTTGGAAATGTTATAACATTTGGGGAGTTACCAACTCATGTTAAAACCCTATGAAGGTATAGAATTAAAAACTTTATTAGATGAAGCTAAGGAAAAGATAAATGGCGAAATTACAGAATATGCAGTAGGAAATATTGAAGAAAGAGAAGAAACAACGATTCCAGCAGATCCTAATGTGAGAAATTTCTCTTATACTATAATCGATGGAAAAGTATATTTTAGAGAAAATAGTATAATGTCAGAGCAAGATTTGCCAATTACTACAATAAGTAGAATAAAAGGAATGATTGAACTTCGTGATTGTGTAAGAGAGTTGATAGACTTGCAAACAGAAGATTATCCAGATGAGAATATTAAAGTAGCACAAGAAAAATTAAACAGAATTTATGATAATTTTGTGAAGAAATACGGAATTATAAACAGTAGAGGTAATCGTTTAGCTTTTGAGGCAGATAGTAGCTACTATTTACTATGCTCATTAGAAGTAATAGATAGTGAAGGTAAATTTGTAAGAAAAGCAGATATGTTCAGTAAAAGGACTATTAAAGCATATAAAGAAATAACAAGTGTTGATACTGCAAATGAAGCATTAATTGTATCACTTTCAGAAAAAGCAAATGTTGATTTGGAATATATGTCAAAAATATCAAACAAAACTCAAGAAGAACTAATAAAAGAACTTGAAGGAATTATATACAAAGTACCTATGGAAGATAATAAATATGTAACAAGTGATGAATACCTTTCAGGAAATGTAAGAGAAAAACTTAAATTAGCAGAATCTTTAGTTGAAACACAACCTGAATTAAAAGTTAATGTAGAAGCATTAAAAAAAGTAATACCAAAAGATTTAACAGCTAGCGAAATCGGAATAAAGCTAGGTGCAACATGGATTCCTGTAGATGTAATAGAAAGTTTCATGTATGAATTACTAGATACACCTAATCATGCACAATGGAATATAAAAGTGAAATTTAGTAAATATAATTCAGAGTGGTATATTTCAAGTAAAAATTATGATTATTCTAATGTAAAAGCAAATAGAACCTATGGAACAAAAAGAATAAATGCCTATGAAATAATAGAAAAAACATTAAATTTAAAAGATGTTAAAATCTTTGATACAATAACTGATGAAAATGGAAATAAAATAAGAGAATTTAATGCTAAAGAAACGGCTATTGCACAGGCAAAACAGGAACAAATCAAGCAAGCGTTTGATGATTGGATTTACAAAGATATAGATAGAAGAGAGAGATTAGTACGACTATATAATGATAAATTTAATAGCATTAGACCTCGAGAATATGATGGAAGTCATTTGAATTTTTCTGGTATGAATCCAGAAATAAAATTAAGAAAACATCAAGAAAATGCTATTGCTCATATTTTATATGGGAGGAATACTCTTTTAGCACATGAAGTAGGAGCAGGAAAAACATTTGAAATGGTAGCAGGAGCTATGGAAAGTAAGAGACTTGGACTTTGTAATAAGTCCATTTTTGTTGTTCCAAATCACATTATAGAGCAATTCGCCGCAGAGTTTTTACAACTATACCCCTCAGCAAATATAATGGTGGCAACGAAGAAAGACTTTGCAACGGCTAATAGAAAAAAGTTTTGCTCTCGTATTGCTACTGGAGATTTTGATGCTGTAATCATTGGTCATTCACAATTTGAGAAAATTCCAATGTCAATCGAAAGACAAAGGCAGTTAATAGAAAATCAAATTTTTGATATTTTAACAGGAATTGATGAAGCTAAAAGAAGCAAAGCTGAGAACTTCACAATAAAACAAATGGAAAAAACAAGAAAAGCACTTGAAAGTAAATTAGAAAAATTAAATTCACAGGAAAGAAAAGATGATGTTATAAATTTTGAGCAACTAGGCGTAGATAAATTATTTGTTGATGAAGCTCATAACTATAAAAATTTATTTTTATATACCAAAATGCACAATGTAGGTGGAATTTCTCAAACAGATGCTCAAAAGAGTAGCGACTTATATATGAAATGTAGATACCTTGATGAAATTACAGGTGGTAAAGGTATTGTTTTTGCAACAGGTACACCAGTAAGTAATTCAATGGTAGAATTATACACAATGCAGAGGTATTTACAGTATGGTGATTTAGTAAAAATGGGACTTGAAAATTTTGATAACTGGGCAAGTATATTTGGAGAAACAGTAACAGCAATGGAATTGTCTCCTGAAGGAACAGGTTATAGAAGTAAAACAAGATTTTCAAAGTTTCATAATTTGCCTGAACTGATGAGTCTATTTAAAGAAATAGCAGATATTCAAACAGCAGAAACACTAAATTTACCAACACCAGAAGTAATAAGACATGATGAAATAGTAAAACCAAGCCAAATGCAAAAAGATATGGTAGCAGAATTAGGAGAAAGAGCTGAAGCTATTAGAAATGGACAAGTAGATCCAAGTGTGGATAATATGTTGAAAATAACAAATGAAGGACGAAAACTTGCATTAGACCAAAGACTTATGAATGATATGTTAGAAGAAAATGAAAATGGAAAAGTTGGAACTTGTGCTAACAACATTTATAATATATGGAAGGAAAATAAAGAACAAAAATTAACTCAATTAGTATTTTGCGACTTATCTACACCAAAACAATATGAAGAAAAATATGATGAAGAAGGAAATTATATATTTACAGATGTTTATAACGATTTAAGAAGAAAACTTGTATTAAAAGGTATTCCTCGAGAAGAAATAGCTTTTATTCATGAAGCTGATAATGAAAGTAAAAAGAAAGAGTTATTTGCTAAAGTAAGGAAAGGTGAAGTAAGAGTTCTAATTGGAAGCACAAGTAAGATGCGGTGCAGGTACAAATGTTCAAGATAAAATTATAGCATTACACCATTTAGATACACCATATAGACCAGCAGATTTAACGCAAAGAAATCGGAAGGCGGAGTAAGACAAGGAAATCAAAACAAACAAGTTCATATATATACTTATGTGACAGAGCAGACTTTTGATGCTTATTTATTTCAAATGTTAGAAAGAAAACAAGGATTTATATCACAAATAATGACTTCAAAAAAACCAGATAGAACGGCAGATGATATAGATGAAAAAGCTCTAAGTTATGGTGAAATTAAAGCATTAGCAACAGGAAATAAGCATATACTAGAAAAAACACAATTAGATTCAGAAGTTGCAAAACTAAAAATAGTTAGACAAAGTTATCAAAGTCAAATATATGATTTAGAAGATAAAATTACTAGATCATATCCTAATCAAATTAAAGAGATACAAGAAAAAATACAAGCATTAGAAGATGATGTAAAACAGTTAGAAGAAAATACAATTTTAAACGAAGATGGCTTTTCAAAGATGAAGATATCAAAGGAAGATTTTAAAATTGAAATAGCAGGTGTTGAATATACAGATAAAGAACAAGCAGGAAAAGCAATTTTAGAAACTTGTAAGACAAAAACAAACCCAGATTTAGAAGAAATAGGAGAATATAGAGGATTTAAATTAGAACTGGGATTTAATTCATTAGAAAAACAATTTACTATGACTATGAAAAATAAATATAGTTATAGTATTTTTTTGGGTAGCGATATTTATGGTAATATTACTAGAATAAACAATGCTTTAGATGGAATAAAAGATAAAATTCCAGACCAAAAGTTAAGACTTGAAGATATTGAAAAGCAACTAGAAACAGCCAAAATAGAAGTGCAAAAGCCATTTCCAAAAGAATTGGAATTGAAAGAAAAGATGAAAAAATTAGAAGAACTAAACATTCTGTTAAAAATAGATGAAAAAGAAAAGCAAGTATTGGATGCATCAAATGATGAATTAGATATGACTGATAAAGAAAAAGAATATCAAAGATAAAAATCATAAAAAATACCCCTAGTTACATTATTATTAAAAGAGAAAGCAATAGTTATAATAAATAATGTAGAAATATGTCGAAAAATGTTGGAAAAAAATGTAAAAAAATTCTGATTTATATTGAAAATTTTTAAAAATAATGATAAATTTATGAAGAAAGGAGAAACTTAATTAAGTTATCTAAAAATTAATAAATTAGAAAAGGGGAGAAATAAAATGAGGAAAAAATTAAAAAAGCAAATACTAGCAATGGGCTTGATTATATCTATTGTTAGTATAATGTTTGCACCAATGGCACAAGCAACTGTTCAGTCAGAAAACGGGGATGCGTTAGCGGAAGAACCACTAGGCTTTGTTTATATTAGTTCTCAACAGGAACTTGCATCAATAGGACAACCAAATCTTAACGAGCGTTTTATTCTGACAGAAGATATTGAAATAACTGGAAATTGGACGCCTATTAATAACTTTACAGGAATATTTGATGGTGGAGGGCATACTATAACATTTAATATTAGTGAAACCACTGGACCTATTCCAACTACTCCATATTTAGGATTATTTGCTTCTTGTACTGATGCTACTATTAAAAATCTATATGTCGATGGAAATATTTCATTAACTACAGGAGGTTCATTCTTTAATCCAAATGTATATGTTGGTGGTATTGTAGCAGATTCTACAAACTCAACTTTAGAAAATGTTCACTTTTCTGGCAATATAAATGTAACAACTAGTAATGATAATAGTTCTTGGGTTGGAGGAATAGTTGGGAAAGCAACTAATACCAAGATTTCATTAAGTTCTAATACAGCACCAATAATAGCAGAAGTAAAATCTGTTATTGGAACTACAAGAGCTGGTGGATTATGTGGAGAATTTGGTGGAAACATAGAAAATTGTTACAATATGGGAAATATATTAACGAAAGCAGCAACAGAGAGTCCATACGCAGGAGGACTTGTGGGAAATAATAAAGGAACTATAACTAAAAGTTACAATTCAGGAAAAGTAAAATCAGAAGGATCTGGTATGAGTTTATCAGATGTCTATGCTGGAGGAATTACAGCTATTGGAGAAACAGGAAGTTCTGTAACAGACTGTGCAGTTATGTCTCCAGAAATTAGTGTTACAATAGGATGGGTCAATACAGGACATAAGTATATAATAGCTAATGGAGGAAATAAAAGTAATAATATTTCTATAAATAATATTACAGGTTCACCAACGAATGATTCTGATTTTCGATATACACAAGAAGAATTAAAAACTGTTACACCATATAATTTGGATTTTTATAATACATGGGCTATAGACACAAATACAAATAATGGATATCCGTATCATGCTAGAAATATGTATGCTATTAATGTGCAATATGAAAATGTACCAGATGCTCTAAAATCATTTATAGATAATAATTATATTAGCATTAATGATTTAAAGCAAACAAATGACGGTTTTACACTATGTACGAAACCTTTAAAGGAAATTTTATCAAATATGGGTATTGGTAATTTAAAATCCGATGAAATAAAAGTGGATTTAGATGATTTAGATGATTGGTATATTTTTAATATAGGAACAAGTTATAGCATACTAAAAATGAGGGGGTTGGATGAAAGAAATATTGGCACATCAATACCATTTATGGACTTTGATATTGAAGTGATAAATATGCTCCACGAAGATGTCATTAATCAAGTAGAAGAATCTATCTATGAAAAGCAATTATGCGAATCCTTAGATCGTCTTATTTATGGTAAAGTTAAGCCAGATTACAGTTACTGTGTACCTATAGGTCACTATTTTTCAAAATTTACTTCTCAAGTTTTTAAATGGCTGAATTATTTAAGGAAAAGATAAAATGAAATGCGGAACGGTTGCGGTCGTCGGCAGGGCGAACGCGGGAAAATCAACGCTCTTTAACGCCATCGCCGGTTTCAGAGAAATAATATCCTGTTTTACCTCATCCGACGGATACATGCCGTAGATCGTGATTCCCGCGCGGACCGCGTCCATGTTAAAATCCGGGAGTTCTACGATTCCGGCGCTGTTAGAACAGTGACAGACCGGGACAGCCACACCGGCTGCCTTCACATCATCGCAGAACTCGTGAAACCGTCTGTACTGCTCCCCTGCATTCGTCTTATCTGCCTCGTCTGCCCGCGCGAAGTGGGTAAACATACCGGCGATCCTGAGAGCCGGAAGCTCCGCGATCTCCTTTACGATCTCCACGGATCCCTCATCCGGGAAAAGTCCGATACGGCTCATTCCCGTATCCACCGCGATATGGATCTTCGCGGTCTTTTCCTCTGCCACAGCGGCATCTGATAATTCTTTTGCTCTCCGGTATTCAAACATAGGCAGACTGATGTCGTTTTCAAGACATTCCTGATAGCGGCCGGCTGAAACCGGACCAAGACACAGGATCTCTTTTTCGATCCCAT
>ERZ779865.2789-NODE-2789-length-10491-cov-2.818417_pt1 | contig 10491 bp, 10 predicted proteins | sample MGYA00433088_ERZ779865 | MGnify/ENA primary metagenome ERZ779865 (study PRJEB29588, sample SAMEA2151703) | human gut metagenome | biome: human gut; feature: human-associated habitat; material: faeces | place: Denmark | collected 2008/2010 ... | reverse complement strand
ATAAGTTCTTCATTACTAATTTCATAAATTAAGAGCCAGTCAGGGGGTAATGTGACACTCCCTACAGCCGGAATAATTTCCAATTAGTTTGTAATCTTTATATTCCAGTGGCAGTAGTTGTTGTTCAGCTATCATTTCAACAACATCATCAAGCAATTGAATATTGTATCCACGCTTAATTGCCAGCTTAACATCTCTGTTGAATTTCTGTGATGGCACAATTCTTAGTAATATCCTCTAAAAGCTCTCTAAATGAAGCATAGGTTTTTTTTTTCAGTTCTTCAACTTCTTTTATTGCAGAAATTGTATCTGCATTTGGAGTTTCATAGTTAATGACATTGAGCATATAACGGATAAGGTTGCCCTTTACATTTTCACCACCTTTTACAACAATACTTTTATAAGCGTTGTAAATATCACGGTCAACGGTAAATGAACAAGTAATCTTATTGGTACTCATAATTTTATCACCTTTCAAAAAAATATTACTAAGCTAACACGGCGGTATTACCGACACAGTTCGTTTTCGTAAGTTTCTTGTCGGTTGTGCTGCTCTTGTTTCAGAGCAGGTAAATTATTAATCCGCTGACATTGCACCAAGTACCGCAAAGGAATGGCTGAAAGTACTTGTGGGACTTCACATTGTTTATCTGCTTGCCCCATATTCAAACAATGAACTGAAACGGCTCAGCAAAACACCGAAACTGTAATTCTGTGACACCGGTCTTTGTGCTTACCTTTCGATGTGGCTGACGGCAGACACTCTCCGTAACGGTGTTGCAAGCGGTCATTACTACGAAAATTATGTGGTAATGGAGCTTGTGAAAAACTACGCTTACGCTAAATCTAAAGTAAATAATACCTATTTCCGTGATTCTAACGCAAAAGAGATTGATGTTTTCATCGAGGAAAACAATGTCATTCATCCGTTGGAAATCAAAAAGAGTGCTTCTCCTGATCGTCGTGAGGTCAAAAAGTACAGCGTAATTGACAAGGCTTCTTTGAACCGCGGAAACGGCGGCATCATATGTATGTGTGATGAGCCGATACCGATTGACAAGGATAATTGTTTTATTCCGAGCAATCTAATCTGAATCACTCCCATAGCAAAAGTATATTTTCAAGAAACTAAGCAGAGCCCAAAAGCTCTGCTTTTTGTTTTAGTTTGCAAGGAAAATGACAGAAAAGGAATGAACGAAATGCATAAGAAAAACGACTTCACCGTCTCCCCAAAAAATCGTGATATACCTTTTTTAATGTTATTTAACTCTGTCTACGCTGTAAATTGTAAATCCGTTAAATTCCTTTTCATCCTTGTAAACAATGACGGAATCCTTTTTGCCGTAATATTGGTTAAGATAATTTTCTTTGATAAAAGTAATTTTTTTATCGATAACATATACATTTCTTCCGTCAACGACCGCCTCATAAATATTTGTTGAGAGGTTGCGGTTCACAAGCTGATTTGTCCGATGAAAATAGCCGAAACCGTCAACATTATGGAGAAAATCGGAAGAAAATCCCCACAACGGATGAATATAGTTATCGGTATATGAAATGTATTCTTTAGCTGTTACAGGATCGAGAACATAATAATTTTCGGGATGTCTGTCAACCTCAGTATAAAGATCACTCGGCTTTTTGTCATATGAAACAGGAGTGATATGGAAGAAATATGACGCACAGCTTACCGCACCTAATATCACAAGTACAATAACCGAAATAAGAACAGTTTTTCTGCTTTTATCTGTAATATTGCTGTATTCATCTTTTCTGAGATGACCGAAATCAAACGAATACATTGTAAACGAAATAATCATCAGCAAAATACCGTACATTGTGTATGCCGAAGAATCCATTGCATAACGAACATACATACAAGCTGCAAATCCCACCGCAAAATACAAAGCAGGGAAGAAGGCAAATCTTTTTTTCTGAACGGTAACAAAAACAACCATAACGGCAAGTATTACCGCAAAAGCAATAAGATATGAATCAAAATTTATAATATGTCCCCATGCATCTGAAAACAATGCACCCGCATTATCAAAGAAATTATACGGATTTTCCCGTTTTTGAATATCTGCAACCTTTTCAAGGGCAGCAGTATTCAGTCCGTTGTTTTCGTCATAATATCCGTCAACAAAAAGTTCATACTCATTTGCCGAATTTATTCCGACCGAATTAAGCTCCTCACAGTAATCGGAATAGTTTGGAAAAGCATTATCATCGGTCTTATCAGCAAGAACGCTGTATCTGTACAACTCCGAAGTTTCTGCATTTGCATTATTGACCGAATATGAATAATATTCAAGACCGCAGCCGACAAGAACAATAAAGATAAATACAAGCACAAAAGGTCTGAAATACCAGAAGAATTTTCTGAACGGCAACTTGTACTTTCTTTTTGCAATCATATCACCGATGAAGAATGCAATGAAAAATGCAAGTCCTACAAAGAAATATTTGAAACATAAAAATGTTCCAAATATAACTTCAAGTACACCAATCCAAAACGGGAGAGAGTACCTTTTATTTCTGATTGCATTAAGTGCCATCAAAAACCCTGCCGTAAGCAGCAAAGCTGCAGTTTTACTGCTTAAAATGTTTGAATAATGGTCAAATGAAAACAAAATATTCAGCACAAGAGTGAATATGAAAGCCTTGTGCTTTCCGAATTTATCGGCAAAAACAAATGTAACAGAAGAAAAAGCGGCACAGGAGAGAAGAATTTGAAAAAGTACAAAACAGTTGAAATTCAAAAGAATGTACTGCACTGAACCGGTAATTGTCGCAAAAATGTAGTTAATATCATTATTGTAATAGTTATGATACTGACAGATATATAAAGAATTGTAAAAATCATCAGCACTGTCATAGGAAAATGCAGTAACACCTATAATCAAAGCCATAATAACAATATTAATTGCCAAAGCAAAGAAGGTCTTGCTTTTTAGTGCGTTTAATATTTTATCTTTCATAATAACTCCTCTGCATTATCTTTCATGTTTAAAAATCACTTTCTTGATCTTCTTTCGTTAATCAAAAGCTGAAGATTCTTCTGTTCGTAAGTATTAAATTTAACATTCTTTTCAAATTCTTCGGCTGTATATTTGCCCTCATACCATGACTGCGAGTTAAAGTATGCATTAAGGCTTGCGTCCTTAAAAATTCTGCCTCGTCTTGCATAAATCTCATTAATTGCAAGCTGTAAGTCGTTATCACTCAAAGCGCTTACCTGTGCGTTGCTGAGATATGAAGAATCGCTGTTAGGGAAGATAAATCCGCCGTTATTATTAGTGTTTGTATTGCTTGATGACTGTGAATTTGAATTGCCCGATGAGCTGTTCTGACTATTTGATGACTGATGAGCCTGTGTTGCAGGAGCTTCTGTTTCTCTCTGAATCTGTCCACTTGAGATAACAAGTTTAACAACTGTACCCGTACTTGCGCTTGTGTCACCTTCCGGAGTCTGGGAGATAATATATCCTTCCGGATAATCATAACTGTATTCATAGTCAGAAATTTCAACGGTAAAGCCAGCCTGTTCAAGAAGCTTCTTACCGTAACTGTAACCGTAACCGACAACAGGAACAACATTGTTATATGAAGAAGATGTTGTAACCTGTTCCGTTGTAGCAGGAACTGTAGTAGGCATCGCCGTACTCGGCGCCTGTGTGGTTACTTCGGCAGATGTTGCAGTTTCGGCTGTAGTAATTTTATTGTCATTAGATGAATTTGACAAACCGTTATAAACGCAGAAACCGATAAATCCGAGTGCAGCGGCAATTACAACGGCACAAAGAATAATGATAAATTTATTCTTCTTTTTCTTTACATTTTCTTTATTATCTTCTTCATCTGTATATCCGAATTCATTGTCATTACCTTCAAAGCTGTTATCGTCAAAGTCGTTTTTTTCTTCAATTTTTTTAGTATCGTCAGCTTTATTGTCAGTACGCTTAACAGACGGCTCGTCCTCAAAGAAATCACCGTAGTCCTTGCTTGATTCATTGCTTGTAAGAACATTTTTATGATCTGCACCGGAGTAATCGTCAAACACTTCAACGCTTGTAACAGGGGGAAGAACTTCCGGAGCTACTTCGCTGTTGCTTGAAACATCTTCAAATTCTTCAGCTTTTTTATCTGTAACAGTTTGTTCTTTCTTGTCATCTTCACTCGATACGGAACTGATATCTTCAAATTCAGGCTGTTTTTTTTCTGATACTTCGTCAGTTTTAACCTCGGAATTTTCAGGCTCATCAACTGCATCTGTAACATCAACAACCTCAAATCCGCCGTTTTCATCAGCATCAGACTCACTGACTTCATCTGAATCTACAGGAGCATTACCGTCAACAGGCAAGGATTCTTCACCGGCTAAAACTTCGGCAATGCCAAGCTGTTCGCCGCCTTTAAATTCATTATCAAGAACAGCGTCCTCAACTGTCTGAACCTCATCCTTATCATCAAAATTATCCTGCGGTTCAGTCGGCTCTGTATCCTCAAATTCATCATAATCATATTCTTCAAATACATTTCCGTCAAAATCCGTGTTTTCCGGAACAACAACATCGGGATTCGGAACAGGGGAGGATGTACCTATTTCAGTCTTGATAGATGTGAGAGCATTTTTAATGTTGCCTGCATTCTTCCAGCGGTTTGCATTATTAGGCTGACATGCAATCACAATAACACTCTTGAGTTTTTCATCACCCTCAGACGGTGCGGTAACAGCCTTGCCCGAAAATCTTTCTTCACAGGCATTCTTTCTGTCGCATGAATCACTTTCAAACGGAATTTTACCGCCGTTGCACATTGCATACATAATTATTCCGACAGAATAAATATCAGTTGTATAGTCAACATTTTCCTGCTTGTAAACCTCAGGCGCAACAAATGAGGTATCCGTAATCTTGCCTTCAAAATCTGTAAATCCGCCGATTTTATACCTTCCGTCAGCGGTTACAAAAATATTCTTTGGCGAAATATTACCGTGAAAAATATTCTTTGCTTCCAAAGTTTCAAGCATTTCACTCATCTGAATACCAAAATCAACAACTTCATCCTCAGCGAAAGTTTTGGTTTTCATAAGCTCTTCAAGACTTGTGAGTTCTTCTGTAAATATGTACAAATCACAGGTTTTTTTGTTCTGATTATCCTGAACATAAACATCCAGATAGTTTGAAATACCGTCAAGATCCTTAACCGATTCAATAAAATCAGCCTCTTCGGTGAAATACTCGGCATGTTCATCGGTATAATTGCTTTTGCCGACAAATGCGTGTCTGAGAATCGCATTTTGAGCAGTATTTTTATCAATCTTTCTTGATACCTTGTAAACTTCACAGCCGTTGTCTTCCCCGACAAATGAAGTAACCTTCCAATCCCTTAAATCTGCCGGCAATTTAATCGTTTTTGCCATACTAACACTCCTTAAATATTTCCTTATTTTTCATATTATATCTAAATCAAGGTCATTAACCCTCACTATCTCATTCTCCGGATTATTGTACCATATTACGAGCTGTTTTACCATAGATATTTCAATTTTTTAAAAAATAATTCTATTTTGTAATTAAATCCGACATAAAAACAGCAGTCCGCCTAAACGAACTGCCGAAAACATAATTTCAGTAAAATATCTTACTCGATCTTATCTGATTTTTATTTTTTCCTTTTTGTTGACTCCGATAATTCCGCCTATTCCTCCTCCCAGAACGGATGACATCAGTTTTAGCAGGGTTAATATCGTTATAGGCTCACCGTTAAAAATCAATGCAATAGATGTTATGACAAGAAAAATAAAAAATCCTGTCAGCGAACCCACCGCAAGACCTGCACTTCCTGTAATTCTTGATGATATTATTCCCGACATCAGCGTTGCAACACCGACCATGCCGACCGTGCAGTAATCAAGTATATCGACAGAAATTACTCCCGATGACATCATCACGGCTGCAAGCAAACACATCAAAATTACCAGTATGAGTATTCCGCATACTGATGAAAACAAAACAGCCTTTGCAAGTAGTTTTTTATCAGACATAAAACAACCCCCGAATATATTCTGTTACAAATATATTCGGGGGAAAGAACATTCATTCAAAAAGTTATTCTTTTGTAGCTTTAGTTTCGTCAGAATCTTTCTTCTTGCCAAAACCGAAGAAGCCTTTCTTTTCAGGCTGACCTGCCTGCTGTGGCTGTTCCTTAACTGTGTCAACAGTAGAAATACACCACTTTTTAAACTTCATCTTAACTCTGTCGGAGCCTGTTTCAATGATGATAGCGTCCTCGTCGTCCTTAATAGCAACTACTCTGCCCATAATTCCGCCGATTGTTGTAATTTCATCACCGATCTCAAGAGAGTTACGAAGCTGAGCTTCTTCTTTTTTCTTCTTTGAGTTAGGTCTGATGAGGAAGAAATAGAGAGCTGCAAAAATAGCAACATAGAAGAGAATCATAAAAATCATACTTGATGACTGATTTCCGCCGCTTGCACTTCCTTCTGCAACTACAGGTAAAAAGTTTGTCATTTTCGTCATTCCTTTCATACAATGTACTGATTATATCAGTTTTAATCACATCTTGCAAGTATTTTTTCTGTTTTAAAAAAATATTAGATACGCACGCCTAAAATGTTGCGATATTTCTCGTAAAATTCCATATATGTGCCGTTATCAAGCTGAGTTCTGATAACTTCCATAAGATTATTGTAAAAATAGAGGTTGTGCAAAACAGCAAGTCGCATTCCGAGCATCTCACCGCTCTTGAGAAGATGTCTTATGTATGCCCTTGAAAAGTTTCGGCAAACAGGGCAGTCACAATGCTCGTCAATCGGGGATTCATCTGTTTCATATTTTGCATTATTGATGTTACGCACTCCGTCCCAAGTGAAGAGCTGACCGTGTCTTGCGTTTCTGCTCGGCATAACACAGTCAAAAAGATCAACGCCTCTTGCAACGCTTTCAAGAATATTCACGGGAGTTCCGACTCCCATAAGATATCTGATTTTATCTTTCGGAGCAAACGGCTCAACCTCTTCAATGATATGGTACATCGTTTCTGCAGGCTCACCCACGGCAAGACCTCCGATTGCATAGCCGTCAAGATTAAGCTCTGCAATTTCTTTCATATGATTGACGCGCAAATCGTCATAGATACCGCCCTGATTTATGCCGAACAGCATCTGGTTTTTATTTATGGTATCATCAAGACTGTTGAGCCTTTTCATCTCTGTAACGCATCTTTTAAGCCATCTTGTGGTTCTTTCAACGCTGTCTTTTGTATATTCATATGGAGAAGGGTTTTCAACGCATTCGTCAAATGCCATCGCAATTGTAGATGCAAGATTTGACTGGATTCTCATACTCTCCTCAGGTCCCATAAAAATTTTGCGGCCGTCAATGTGAGAATTGAAGTAAACGCCTTCTTCTTTAATATTTCTCAACTTTGCAAGAGAGAACACCTGAAATCCGCCGCTGTCGGTAAGGATAGGACCGTTCCACCTTGTAAATTTGTGAAGTCCGCCCATTTGCTTAACCTTTTCATCACCCGGACGAAGATGCAGGTGATAGGTGTTGCAAAGCTGAACCTGACATTTTATATTCTTTAAATCAAGCGCAGAAACAGCACCCTTGATTGCACCGCATGTTGCAACATTCATAAAGGCGGGAGTCTGAACCGTACCGTGAACCGTAACGAACTCGCCCCGTCTTGCGCTGCCTTCCTTTTTAATTACCTTAAACATAAATCTTTAAAATCCTCCTATGATATGAACATAGCGTCACCGAAAGAGAAGAATCTGTACTTTTCCTTTACAGCTTCTTTGTATGCATTCATAATAAAATCATATCCCGCAAAAGCGGATACAAGCATAATGAGTGTACTTTCGGGAAGATGAAAGTTAGTAATAAGTCCGTCAAGCACCTTAAATTCAAATCCGGGATAAATAAAAATATCCGTAAATCCCTCGCAGGGCTTGATTTCTCCGTACATTGCCGCAACACTTTCAAGCGTTCTGCAGGATGTTGTGCCGACTGCAATAACCCGTCCGCCGTTTTTCTTAGTTTCATTTATGAGCTTTGCGGTTTCTTCGGGGACTTCATAATGCTCGCTGTGCATTTTATGCTTTGTAACATCGTCAACCTTAACCGGTCTGAATGTACCGAGTCCCACATGAAGTGTAACATACGCAATCTTTACACCTTTAGCCTTGATTCTGTCCATAAGCTCGGTTGTAAAGTGAAGTCCTGCCGTCGGAGCTGCCGCAGAACCGAGTTCATGGCTGTAAACCGTCTGATAGCGTTCCTTATCCTTAAGCTCGGCTGTAATATAAGGAGGAAGAGGCATCTGACCGATTTTGTCAAGAGTAGCAAAAAAATTCTCTTCACAGTCAAAATCAACTATTCTGTTGCCGTCATCCTTAACATCAACAACTGTTGCACGCAAAATGCCGTTGCCGAATGAAAATTTTGTGCCGACTTTTGCTTTTTTACCCGGCTTGCAAAGTGTTTCCCAACGGTTGTTTGCAACCTGCTTCAAAAGCAGAAATTCAACTTTTGCACCTGTTTCGTCTTTGATACCGTAAATTCTTGCAGGCAAAACTCTTGAATCGTTGGCAACAAGAAGGTCACCCTCGTTAAGATAATCAATAATGTCATAAAAATGTTTATGCTCCAGAGTTTGTTTTTCTCTGTCAAGCACAAGCAGTCTTGAACTGTCTCTCGGTTCAAGCGGAGTCTGTGCGATAAGCTCTTTAGGCAAATCGTAATAAAAATCACTCGTCTTCATTTTATTTCCTTTCAAGAACTAAAATTGCTTTTTAAAAGCTGTTCTGTCAAAAATCTTTGTAAAACACAAGTATTTGTCCTGTAAAATTCTCAAAATAATTGACATTACCCTTTTAAAATGATATATTATCTTATTATGAGCAGTTTGCATAATCGACAAACAGTCGTGTTTTCAGACATCTCTTCATATAATATAATATTTGTTTGAATAAGGCAACCGCTTTTTTAAAATTTGTTTAATTCGGAGGAATTATTATGAAAAAGTATAAAGTCGGTATTATCGGCGCTACCGGTATGGTAGGTCAGCGTTTTACACTTCTTCTTGAGAATCACCCGTGGTTTGAGGTTACTGTTCTTGCCGCAAGTAAGAGAAGTGCAGGCAAAACATACGGTGAAACAGTTGAAGGCAGATGGCATATGACTACTCCTCTTCCTGAGAAGTACAAGGATATGGTTATCGTTGACGCTGAAAATGTTGAAGAGGTTGCATCACAGGTTGATTTTTGTTTCTGCGCAGTTAATATGAAGAAGGATGAAATCCGTGATCTCGAAGACAGATATGCAAAGGCTGAATGTCCTATCGTATCAAACAACAGTGCTCATCGTTTTACAGATGATGTTCCTATGGTTATTCCCGAAATTAACGCCGATCACATTAAGATTATTGATGCTCAGAGAAAGCGTCTCGGCACAAAAAGAGGCTTTGTTGCAGTTAAGTCCAATTGCTCACTTCAGAGCTATGTTCCTGCAATTCATCCTTTAAAGGCACTCGGCGTTGACAAGGTTCTTGCCTGCACATATCAGGCAATTTCAGGCGCAGGCAAAACATTTAAGACATGGCCTGAAATGGTAGATAATGTTATTCCTTACATCGGCGGTGAGGAAGAGAAGTCAGAGCAGGAGCCGCTTAAAATCTGGGGTAAGATTGAAGGCGACAAGATTGTTAAAACCGATGATATTTCAATCACATCACAGTGCATCCGTGTTCCCGTATCAGACGGTCACACAGCAGCTGTATTTATGTCATTTAAGGACGGCGTAAAGAAACCTACTGTCGAAGAAATTATTGACATTTGGTCAAACTACAGCGGCAGAGCACAGGAGCTTAATCTTCCGAGTGCGCCAAAGCATTTTCTCCACTACTTTACAGAACCCGACCGTCCGCAGATTAAATCTGAAAGAAATCTTGAAAACGGTATGGCAGTATCGGTTGGCAGATTAAGACCTGATACTCAATATGATTACAAGTTCGTTTGTATGTCACACAACACATTAAGAGGCGCAGCAGGCGGTGCAGTTCTTCTTGCAGAGCTCCTTTGTGCTGAGGGCTACATGGACTGATTACTTACGGAGGTAAATTATGTCTAACCACATTTTTACAGGCTCAGGTGTTGCACTTATCACTCCTATGAAGTCTGACGGAAGCGTAAACTACGATGTTCTCGGTGATCTCGTAGAATTTCATGTTCAAAACGGTACCGATGCAATTATTGTATGCGGTACAACAGGTGAGGCTGCAACTCTTTCGGAAAAAGAGCATTGCGAAACAATTTCTTTCGTTGCAGAAAAGACAAACGGCAGAATTCCTGTTATTGCAGGAACCGGTTCAAACTGCACGGAGACGGCGATCTATCTTTCTGCCGAAGCAGAGAAATACGGAGTAGACGGTGTTCTTTTGGTTACACCTTATTATAATAAG
>ERZ779865.2782-NODE-2782-length-10509-cov-2.499522_pt1 | contig 10509 bp, 12 predicted proteins | sample MGYA00433088_ERZ779865 | MGnify/ENA primary metagenome ERZ779865 (study PRJEB29588, sample SAMEA2151703) | human gut metagenome | biome: human gut; feature: human-associated habitat; material: faeces | place: Denmark | collected 2008/2010 ... | reverse complement strand
CCAAAAAGTCGAAACGGTATCTCCTCCACCCGCACTACCAGAAGTACAGAACATCGTGGAGGACGCCATTGCGGATACGGAAATCCCCAGTACGGAACAGCAGCCCTCGGAAACAGAGAAAGACGAGAACATCTATGACACAGTGGAACAAATGCCGGAGTTTCCGGGAGGATTGTCTGCTTGTATGTAAGTACAAATGATCTCTTGGTAAACAGCCATATAAGATCACGATACTTCCATGTTTCCTTTAATTTTAAATCAAACCATTTATGTTCTGAAGATATATGGGTATGATACAAATTAGTATTATTCTCTTCCATTATACTTTACCTCACTTTATTTGTTGTCAAAAATCATATCAAAATCTACTCTCGGGAAAACTTCAAGTTTTCCGCCACGGGTAGCATTATACACTTCTATACCGTGTTCATCACAATATTTTTTCATTGAAATAAAAGCTCTCGTACTTGCGTCTAAATTCGGTATATATAGATTTTCTTTATCTTTGTTATACTCATCAGTAAAATAATCTTTAACACTTTTATCGTTGATAATTTCACCTTTATCGTTTTTATAAACAGCAAAATTATGATCGACACCTAAAAGGTATATTTTTTTAAATCCCATATAGGCGGCAATTTGTGCAGCTGAAAATGCTACTGTAGAAGACTTCCCAATATATAAATCAATACTATCAGAAAAAATCGGTACTCCCTGAATTGAAGAGTGTACATTAAAGTATAACGCATCCTTTATATCAATATTATAATAGTATTTATTGATGATAGATATAAATTTAGTCCTAACATTTAGTTTATTAACATCATCTTGACAATCACATAACATCTTTTCGTCCTGTGACACATAAAAATCCGGTCTCCAATTTGTTTTATCAAACATTAAAAATATTCTGTTAAAACCAAAGGACAAAACATTATTCTTATGCAATACTTCAAGATCATCGGCGGATAAGCTTGGACCATTGCCTATTATAAAACACATTTCACCCAAATGAGTATCTTTTAACATTCTTAATCTCTTTGCATATTTACTTTTTTCAAAATGATTAAGAACATACGATTGAGTTCTCGCTTCTATTGATTTTACGGGATGCAATTTATTTGCCACCTTTCATTTTCACCAAATTATCAACTAACATCACCAATCTGTATTTACCGCTTTTATAAGCAAATTTATAAGCCGGATTGATATAGCAATCTGAATTGTTTAAGGACTGAACAAATTCCTTGCTTTTCATAATAGAGTTATTATATCTGATTTTATCTTTTTTAGAAGCCTTATTCTTTTCAGAAAAAGTATTTTTTAAAACATTTTCTATCGAATAAAAATAGGATGCGTACATATGCTGAATATCAGTGTTTGATAAATTAAACTCGTCACAAAATTCAAATATTCGTTCATATATGCTATCATATATGGATTTTAAGTCAGGATAATATTTATTGTCCAATGACTCAATTCCGGTTCTTGTATAATTATAAATAGGTTTGTTAAGTATCGCAATATTACCATTAGAATTAGTCAAATAGTCAATATTAAAAAGTACGTCTTCACCAAGACTAAAATTCTCATCGAAGCGAATTTTACTTGTTTGAATTATCTTTAATTTATAAAGCTTGTTCCATGGCATTTGAATTACCCATTTCTCATACATCCTTACAAAATCCAGCCTTGAAACACAAGAATAGTTATGATCTTCGGTAAATAATACCTTTTTTTCTATGTTTGATTTATAATCGGATACAACATTAAATCCGCCCAGTAGCAAGTCACATCCATCAAATTTTGTACACATATTAACCATATCGAGCAAATAATTTATACATGGATAATCATCGCTGTCAACAAAGCATATATATTTACCCTTTGCAGCATCAATACCACAGTTCCTTGCCGAAGATACGCCACCGTTTTCTTTATGCATAACCTTTATTCGACTATCTTTTTTGGCATATTCATCACAAATTTTTCCGCTGTTGTCAGGCGAACCGTCATCAACAAGGATAAGCTCAAAATCTTTATATGTTTGATTTAAAATGCTGTCAATACAATAATTTAAAACATTTTCAACTTTGTAGACAGGCACTATGACGCTAATCAGAGGCATTCTTTCACTTCCTTGTACAAAATAATCAAGCTCTATTTCTCCAATATATCCGCAATTCGTTTACAAGCAAAGCCGTCACCGTATGGATTTGACGCTTTGCTCATTTTTTCGTATTCTTCACTGTCTGTAAGTAATTTTTTAAATTCGTTGTAAATTATGGTTTCATCCGTACCGACTAATTTCAGAGTACCCGCTTTTATGCCCTCTGGTCTTTCTGTTGTATCACGCATAACAAGAACAGGTTTACCGAGGGAAGGGGCTTCCTCTTGGATACCGCCGCTGTCTGTCAATATAAGATAACTTCTTGAAAGGAAATTATGAAAGTCAAGTACATCAAGAGGTTCTATGATATGTATTCTGTCATCATTTCCAAGTTCCTCATCAGCAGCTTTTCTGACAACCGGATTCATATGAATCGGATAAATAACCTTTACATCAGGAGTTTCATCGACAATTTTTCTAATTGCTCTGAACATATTATGCATCGGCACGCCAAGATTTTCTCGTCTGTGAGCAGTCAACATAATCAATCTGCTGTCAGATGCCCATTCGAGTTCAGGGTGTGTATAATCAGATCTTACTGTGGTTTTCAAGGCATCAATCGCAGTATTACCCGTTACAAATATATGGTCAGGATTCTTGCCCTCGTTGATTAAATTGTTCTTTGACATTTCTGTAGGCGCGAAATTATAGCTTGCCACTATGCCAACAGCCTGTCTGTTAAATTCCTCGGGATACGGTGAATATATGTTATATGTTCTGAGTCCTGCCTCAACATGACCGACAGGAATCTGCATATAAAAACACGCAAGAGCCGTAACAAATGTTGTTGATGTATCACCGTGAACCAACACAACATCAGGTTTTTCAATCTCAAGTACTTCCTTGAATTTATTTAAAATATTTGTTGTTATATCAAACAATGTCTGCTTGTCTTTCATTATGGACAAATCATAATTCGGCACAACATTGAAGATTTCAAGCACCTGATCAAGCATCTGTCTGTGCTGTCCGGTTACGCAAACTTTTGTTACTATATTTTTTCTGCTTTTCAGCTCATTTACTAACGGACACATTTTTATAGCTTCAGGTCGTGTACCAAACACTAACATTACTTTTTTCATTCTACATCCCTATCCCTAATAAATTCCTTAATTTTACAGTAAAGTCCCAAGACAAGTTAGAACAAAAAAGCCAAAATCTTTGCTTTAAATTTATATCATTTATGTCTGAAATTACAATTTTGCAATTCTTAACATAAAATAATATTTGTTTTTTTACCTCATTATACATTTTACTGCTAAATTTTCTTATATTTTGCGATTGATACATACTGATACACCAAACACTATACGCACTTAGATTTGAATATTCAGGAAATTTTTCTAAAATAAACAAATGACGAATATATTTAGCATTCATACTCTCAATCATATCGGGAACTTTCATTGAATGCGTAATAGATAAATCTCGCTGCCTATAGGCATACAACTTTTCGTCTATTCTCGCTAGTTTTTTTGCATTAGCTATAACCTTGTACGTCCAATACTCATCATCAATAGATCTATTCTCCGGAAATCTAATGTTTTTTATAACATTTCTATTGTAAATTTTATTCCAAATCACTTGTTTAAAATTTCGTTCTATTAAATGTTCATACATTGCTTCCTCTGTATTGTAATAGTGTACCTTAAAGTCACGAGTATGGGACTCTAAAAAGGCATTATCATCATAACAATTACAATAATCAAATTCTGCTATGTCAATATCACAATCGTCAAAAAAAACATTCATTAATTTTTCATAGGCTGTATTTTCTAAATAATCATCACTATCGACAAAGGCTACATAATTTCCACGAACAATGTTCAAAGCAATATTTCGTGCCTTTCCAGCCCCACCATTCGGCAAATGCACTACTTTGATTCTGTTATCGCTATTACCATAAAAATCACATATTTCAGATGATTTATCCGTTGAACCGTCGTCAACAAGAATAATTTCAAGATTTTTATATGTTTGATTTATAATACTGTCAACGCACCTTGCAAGGTATTTCTCCACATTATAAATCGGAACTATTACACTTATCAGCGATTTACTATCCATATACTAACCTTCAAGAACTTTCATAATTGTTTTAGCCGGATTAAATTCATCAATCGGCTCATTTTTTACATTACCAAAATCATTGTTCTCTATTAGCTTAATTGCACGTTCAATATCCTCAACTGTATTTTCACAGAATATATATCTGTTAAATTGTTCAAAATATGATTTTAACACTTTCTTTTCTTCGTCTGTACCATCAAGAATAAATAGAATAGTTTTATAGGTTGCGGAATATTGATATATTTTTCCCGGAATTTGTCCGCCCTTTCTGTTACACAAAAAAACAAGCACATTAGTTTTATCTTCAATAGGTTTAAGCTCACCTAATTGCAACCTTGGATAAATTGTTATTTTATCTGTTTGAGCAAACAGATTGCTGGGATTACCACAAATGTTCACGTTGACACCTATATTTTTAGCAGCCGCATAAAACGGTGCTAAATCTCTACTTGCAGGAGCATAATCACCAAAATAGCCATAATTATTATATTTATTCACTGTTGAACCTTGTTCATCATTTTTATAATAAAACGGCAAAGGCGCCCAATACATTTTGTGAGCAGACTCAGGATATAGTTTTTTCTGGTTTTCCAATGTCAACGGACTGACATAACAGATATGTTCTGCCAAGGACAATAATCTTCTTTCCTCATTTTCTATTTTTTTAGAACCACTAAAACCATATACATCAGATGTCCACGGATCCTCCCAAATCTGAATCCATTTTTTATACCTAATATGTTTATTATGAATCAACTTATAGGCAAGTAAATGACTTGATGCCGGTGTTGAAATGGAGAGAACATAGTCATAAACTTCAGTTGATTTAAATTGCTTTGCTTTATTAACAAATTTTTTATAAATACCGTGAACACCATAAAGTGACAAAACAAAATGTTTGGCAGAATCTATAAGCTTTGATTTAAAACTCACTTTGCTTTTATTTGTGTAATAATCGGCTTGCGCAAAGGGGGCAACTTTTCTCTTGTTTTTGCTTATTGACATTTTTTCATAAATGGTTGTACCATAATAGTATATACACTTAACCGAAGAGGGAATTATCATTGATTTGTCAACATCGTATTCCTTTGAATCTGCACTTAGTAAAGTTACTTCATATCCTAAATCAACCAATCCTCGTATATACGCTAAATGACATAAATTTGCCGACGAATTTTTCGTAATGCAATCACCATTTATGATAAGAACTTTCACTTCTACACACCTCATTTTATTTAATGGACATAAATTTTCCACACAACATCTAATTTTGTAACAATCATTCGACATAGCCAAACCCATTATGTAATTATAAATCTCTAATCATTTCTCGTTTCATTTCATCATTAAAATTAGGATTTTTTAATGTATATTTAGAATCATAATGTGGTGATCTGTTTAGTTCATTTTCTTTTTTATTTACAAATTCAGCATAACTACAAATAACTTTTGCAGGATTTCCGACAGCAACACTGTTTGAAGGAATATCTTTAGAAATAATACTTCCCACACCGATAACAACATTATCACCAATAGTTACATTAGGTAATACAGTTGAAGAAGCTCAGATAAACACATTATTTCCGATATTAACAAGACCAATTTTAGTAAACCCAATGCCTTTCTTGGTACTTGCATCATGAGCAAGAATATGGACTCTCGGCGCCAATGTAACATCATCACCAATTGTTATAAGCCAAATAAGCCAACAATGTGATTGATCAATTAAGGTCTTTTCTTGTCTGCTGAAATTTTTACCGACCTTTAGTCCCAATTTTACTAACTCTTCCGTTGAAATTTCACTTCTTAATCTCATCACTTTGGACTTAATAAAAGATTTTAATGACATATCAATCACAAACTTTCTAACATTTCTTCAACAGCTTTTACTGTTTTTTCGGTACTGAAAGCTTTACCACGCTCTTTTGCTTTTGCGGCATAAGCTTTAAGCAAATCAGGCGTTGTCAGCATTTTCTTGATGCCCTTATAAAGTGCATCTTCATCATTTTCTGTTACGATACCGTACTCGTTGTTTTCGCCTAGTAATTCGGTCATACCCGAACAAAGGGTAGCCACAACAGGCGTACCAACAATGAGTGACTCCGTTACAGATGTACTGAATCCTTCGCTGTGGGATGAACATACATACAAATCACAATTTTTTACATACTTGTACGGATTTGTTCTATAACCAACCATTTGGAATGTATTTTCAACGCCAAGGTTTTGTGCAGCTTTTTTTAAGCTACCTTCTTCTTCACCGATGCCGAACAAATAAACTTTATTTTTAACTCCGTCATCAAGGAGTTTTTTATGTATGTTCAGTAGTCTGTCAAACCCTTTTAACGCAGTAAGTTTTCCGACAGAACATATATTTACACAATCATCGTCAAATTTAATATCATCGACAGGTTCAACGGACTTTTCAAGTATTTTGTCTGTTTCGATTGTGTTATAAAGCACCTGAATAGGTTTTTGAAATTCAAATGTCTTTGAAAAATAATCCATAACCCATTTTGAAACACAAACAGTATTATCAAATTTGTTATAACACTTCTTCGCCTCTTCAAAATTTCTAAAACCTACTGCACCGATTGCGGGATTGTCCATTTTGCAGTGAATCCAGCTGACAAGCTTTGTATTTGGGTTAGTGCAACCGCTTACAATTCGTGCGGTAGGACCTTCAAGGTAAGAAACGATTATGTCATAGTTGTCTCTGATAAAATGTTTATACAGTTTTTCAGGAGAAAAAAGTTTCATCACATATGTATTGCCACGAGGCATTCTCTTGAAACCGCCGATATATTTTACATCAGAGTTAAGATACTGTCGATTAACGCCTACATCAAACAAAGTTTGAACTGTTACATCAAATTTTGTTTTATCCATATTATTGGCGAGATTAACCAAAACTTTTTCAGCCCCACCGTGTGCAAGATTAGGAATCAAATATAGTACCTTTTTCATTATCGCTCTAAGCCTCTTATTCTACAGAGAAATTTATATATGCTAAAGTTGCATCTTTTTTTCTATGAATCACGCCCGGATTACCAACAACCACAGAATGATCAGGTACATCAAAATTAACAAAGCTATTAGGTGCTATAAACACATCATCACCAATAGTAATTCTGCCTACAACTGTCGCATTGATTCCAATGACCACATGATTTCCTATTACCGGAACTCCTCTACGATTTCCTCTATTCTCCATACCTAATGTACATCCCTTTGAAAGATTAACATTGTTACCAATTTTAACTCCTCCACCAACTGTTATGTTGTATGGATGTCCAAGGTATAAACCTTTCCCAATTTGCACATCTGGTGCAAATTCTATACCATATTTTCGGCTATATCTATAAATTTTATATTTACGGTAAACGCTATTGTTTTGTGAATACTTTCTGTAATGATACATAAATCTGATATTATGTTGAAAAATAAATTTACATATATTAGACAAATTTACCTTCCACTCATTACCAGTCATACGGTAAAAATCTGTTTTAAATAATGCATTCATTTTTTCACCTCATTATTTTTCTTTTTATAGTATAACATTTTGAGGTAAGTTAGTCAATTAGTAATATGTATAGTATATTTTGTTTTTATTGTAATTTTTCTATTTCTTCTATTTTTAGTCCTGTTATTTCTGCAACTTCTTCTATTGGAATATTACGTTTTAAAAGTTCTTTTGCTATTTCTATTTTTTCTTCTTCTTTTATTATTGTTTCTAATTCATCTTTTCCTATTGCAATTAGACCTTTTTCGCATTTTTCTTTTCCAGATAATGTAATTTACACAGCACCATGGTATACACTACCAGATAATGCAGCGAAGCTACATTGCTGTTGGGATATGCGCCCAGATACCGAATCACATCATAGGGTCTGAATCCATAGGCATATATCTGGATAACAAAAAATGCAACAATCGTTGCGTCAACCATCGCCTCAAATAACTGTTCCAGCTTTTCCCTGGTAAATCTTGTTACATAAAACATGCCAAACATAGCGGCGAACCACACAGGCCAAAGCCGTCCGCTTCTGGAAAATGTCATCAGAAAAGCCATTACAAGTGCCAGAATTCCCGTTAAATCCGGTTTTGCCCGCAAGCTGCCCGCTTTCCATAGCCGCTTCACGATTTCCTGCCCCACTAGAAAAATCCACCAGACATTCCAGACACCCAGAAAAAAAGTCCACTTGTAAATACCCAAAATGAAATGCTGCTGCCAAAGGGCTGACGCGCCTGCTATGCCCAGACAGCATACCGTCCAGATTGCCATGTAAACCCTGGTATGCTTTCCATAATGCCACTCTTTTAACGGATATTCACTAAATATCAGCACCATCATCACCAGACCGGTTCCGCCTACTGCCGCACTCCAGATATCCCCATTCTGCGTATTCCGCAGAAAATCAATCAGTTCAAACGCCAAAAAGCAAAGAAAATAGAGCAGCCGCCTATTTCCGATAGACAAGATAACATCCCTGATACTCTTCCGTTCCATAGGAATCCTCTCCATTCAGTCCCATTTTTTCCACAACAGTCTGAACCATATCGCCATAACAAATCGCCAAATCTGCCGCTTCCCAAGACGGCATCTCTTCCTGTACCTTTACTAACTGCACCTGGTCCGTCAGTTCTTCTGTATTCCTGTCATAGTAAAAAACCTGTGTCCAGCCGTGAACCTCCAGCCAGCTTGCCGTAGACAAATCCAGTTCTTCGTCCTCTATCGCTGCTATAATAACCCCATCCTGGGGCACCCTGTCCATAATCGCCTGAAAATAAATCGCCGTCATTTTTCCCTCATAAGCATAATCTCTCGCCCCGGAATATGCCGCCGGCACCTGTAAAAGCAACAACAGACAAAGCCCCCCCGTATAAACCCTCCGGCGGAAGCTGTCCTTCTTAAAATAATGGTACCCTAAAAGGACAATCAGACAGGCATACCCCACAATATAAGGAATAATATACCGCCCGGTCATAAGGCTCTTTGCATGCGCCACAAGCTCTATTCCCATTGCATAAAGTGCCAGCAGGCAAAGTCCTGCCAGCTTCCAGATTTTATCCCGCTCTGCCAGTTGGTAACACATCAGAACAAGAAAAACTGCCGCGCCACCAAATACCGTGTACCATTTCAAATAATAACTCAGCGTATCCCGAATCCCATAAAAGTAGGTAGAAAGACTGACTGACTCGTCAAACCCCGCATAGCTCACCTTATCTACCCCAACAACAAACAGCAGCAGATAACAGGATATCAGAAACACCAGCAGAGCCGGAATGTAACAAATCAATCCCTGTTTCAGACAGGTACCAATCCGCTTTCCCACAGTCCTTGTCGTTTCCTTTTCCCAGAATGCAAGCCAGAACTTTAATCCCATCACCGCAGGCAAAACCAGTAAAAAGCTCTCTTTTGTCAATGCTGCCAGAATGGAAAAAACAGCAATTCCAATATCATATACGAGGGATTTCTCCCGCTTTTGATGATACTGCCCGGCAATCAGAAAAAGTGCTGCAGACAGCAGCAGAAGCCCCAGACTTTCCTGATTTGCACTTCTGTACCAGGGCACAAACTGCTGTCCTATCATAATTATCGTCGTAAACAAAATGCTGCATATACGGTTCACATAAAAATTCCGTGCCGTCAGGTACAGCAGAAAAGCACACAAAACGCCCTTCCCCGCCGTATACAGATTCCAGGCATAAAGATTACTTCCCCATAAGTATTCGCCAATTGTTCGCTCTACCCAGTAAAAAGGGCGATACCGCCAGCCCAAATCCCCCAGCACAGCGCTCCTGAGCATACTCCAGAGCGACACTCCCTGTTCCTGAAAAGCATACTCTGCCCGCACTAACTCATGGTCATCCAGAAAATGGTACCCGGAAAAACAGGTGCCTGTCCGATACAGAAAAAAATACATAATGGACAGTCCCAAAAGAACTGCCCCTATGTACTCCCACCAGCAAATTGTTTTATCCGCTTCCTTATAATTCGTATTTTTTCTTATCATGGATATTGATTTCTTTGCCAATTTGAACCTCTATTATTCTCAGCTCTGTTTCCGCAATCACAGTATGCTTGCAGCCTGCCGGAAGCTCTATTACATCCCCCGCAGAAACATCACGCTTCTTGCCATCTACAATGACTGTTCCATTTCCCGAAATGATGTTCCAGACTTCACTCCGATGCTCATGACTGTGATAATTCATTTTATGTCCCGGATTCAGAATTACCTTGATTGTCATACTGCCATCCTCTA
>ERZ779865.2776-NODE-2776-length-10533-cov-10.258255_pt1 | contig 10533 bp, 8 predicted proteins | sample MGYA00433088_ERZ779865 | MGnify/ENA primary metagenome ERZ779865 (study PRJEB29588, sample SAMEA2151703) | human gut metagenome | biome: human gut; feature: human-associated habitat; material: faeces | place: Denmark | collected 2008/2010 ... | reverse complement strand
ACGCCACAAGGCCGCAGCGCGGCAGATACGATTTCGTCTCGGTGTTCGTCTGTCTGGTCCTGATGGCCTGCTGCTTTGGCCTGACCCTCCTGCCGCTGGTGTGGGAACAGGTGAATCCAGAGGTCCAGCAGCAGGAACAGAAGCTGAGGGATGCCTACCAGCAGAGCGTGTACGAAAAGTTCCAGCAGGAGGCATCGGACATCCGCCTCAAGGACATGGGCTGCTGGGTGGAGCTTTACAGCAATCACAACGATGTGGAAAAGCTGACACCGGACAACACCGAAACGCTGGGACTGAACGTCTGGCTGCAGGGCCCCTATGACAGTGCAGAGGCCTTTGCAAAAGACTGCCGCCGCCTGACCAATGTGGTCCAACAGATGGAAGTGCAGCCCAAACAGATCGGCTTTTTCTGCAGGGGATTTTCGGATGCGGACAGGGACCTGTCCTCCGGCAGTCTGGCGCAAAAAGAAAACTATGAGCTGGATCTGAACGGCACCGTCCAGCTGGACTGGACGGCCGAGGAAATGGCAAAGGCCACCGATGTGGAGTCGCTGCTCGAGGAAGAGAATGAGCCGTGACTGCTCGCTCAGGGAGCTTTTCCGCGCAAGTGGTACGGGGCATTCCATCCCCCACCCTCCGGACACTTGCGCCGGAAAACTCCCGTTCCCTCACTGGCGGGAGGCAAAGCTCCCGAAGCCTGATCGGATGCAGCCATACAAATTTTGTATTTCTGCAATACCAAACAGACCTTTTACAAAGGGCTTGTCTCTCGGTACAATATAGATGCGTTCTATAGAGGGACGACGGACAAGGAAAAAAGTGCAAAAACCAACCGCCACGGCATCTGTCACCGTGGCGGTTGGTTTTTTACTTGTTATGGAAGAGGTTTATTTCTTTGCGATCATCTCGGTGTAAGCCAGCACCAGCGGGCCGACGCCCTTGGCGTCGTTGCAGACGACGGGCTCACTGAAGTAGTAAGCCAGGGAGCCGTCCCGGTGGTCCTTGCCGCCAAGGCCGGCCACCAGGCAGATGCCGCCCAGCTGTAAGCTGCCGTCCGGGTTTTGGGAGAGGTACTGATCGCAGGTGCCGTAGAATGCTTTCTCGGCCCAGGCAGCCATCCGCTTGGGCAGGTAGCCCAGGCGCACGCCCTTGAGCACTGCGTAAGCGAACAGGGCGGTGCCGCTGGTCTCGAGGTAGTTGCCCTCCACGCCGGGGTGGTCCATCACCTGCCAGAACATGCCGGTCTCCTCGTCCTGGAACTTGTGCACGTCCTCGATGGTCTGTTTCAGCATGGCCATGATGCCGCGGTACTCGTTGTACAGCTGCTCGTCCATGCGCTCCAGCACGTCCACCATGGCCACCATGAACCAGCCCATGGCACGCAGCCAGAAGTTGGGGCTGCATCCGGTGACGGGGTCGGCCCAGTACATCTGGCGGCTCTCGTCATAGCCGTGGTAGTACAGGCCGGTCTTTGCGTCCCGCATGTGCTTTTTAATGTTCATGAACTGCTTGTAGCTGTCGATGCAGCCCTGCATCTTGTTGAAGCGGGTCTCGTACTCCATGTAGAAGGGCTGGGCCATGTAGGTGCCGTCCAGCCACACCTGCCAGGGGTAGATGTCCTTGTGCCAGAAGTTGCCCTCCTTGGTGCGGGGCTGGGTGGCCAGCTGGCTGCGGATGGTGTCGATGGCCTTGCGGTACTTCTCATCCCCAAAGATGTCGTACAGGGTGAACAGGTTCTTGCCCTGGTTCACGTTGTCGAGGTTGTACTCCTTGGGGTCGTAGGTCTTGATGGAGCCGTCCTCCTGCACGAACCAGTCGATGAAGCTCTTGGAGAAGTTCAGATACTTCTCGTCGCCGGTGGTCTTGTACAGGCTCAGGCAGGCCGTGATCATGCAGCCGTCGATGTAGTTCCACTTGTTGGGCTTGCCGCTGCGCACCTTCTCGATGTTCCACATGGGTGCTTCGGCGCTGGAATTGGCGATCAGGTAGTCCACATAATCGCCCAGCATGGCGAGAATTTCTTCATGGGTCATGGTCTTAGTCCTCCTCAAAATGTCCGACGTTGGCAAAGCGCAGCCGTTCGCCCTCGTAGCCCTCAATTTTGACGTTGTGCAGGTCGATCTCCTTCACATTCTCGGCGTAAATGGCCAGCTTCTTCACATGGGGGCGGTTGTCCGCCATGGCGGCCTGACCGGCCTCGGCGTTGGGGTCAAAGGTGATGGTGACGTTCTTCATGGAGACGCGCTCGATGGGCTGTTCCGGCAGACCGTCGAAGTAGCAGCCCGCGAACTGTGCGTCGGTGGCTGCGATGTTCTCCATGGTCAGGCTGCCCAGCTTCGGGGTGTACTCGTCCACCGGCATGGCGTCGCGGCACTGCACATAGGGGCCGTGGCCGTCCGGGTCGCAGAAGTAGAACATATTGATGACAAAGGGTGCCTTGACGCCCCGCATCTCCACATTGCGGAACACCAGCCCGTCAATGACGGCGGTGTTGCCGCGGCCGCGGCGGGTCTTGACGCGCAGACCGCGGTCGGTGTGGTCCATCAGGCACTGGGTCACCACCATTTCCTTCACACCGCCGCTCATCTCGCTGCCGATGACGATGCCGCCGTGGCCCTTGTCCAGCAGGCAGTTGCGGATGACGGTGTGCTCGCAGCTCTTTTTCAGCTTCATGCCCAGGAACACCTTGCTGGCCTTCATGGCAATGCAGTCGTCGCCCACGTGGATGTTCACGCCGATGATGCGGGTGTACTCACAGCTCTCGGGGTCAATGCCGTCGGTGTTGGGTGCGTTGTAGGGATTATTGATGTTGAAGTTGAGCAGGTCGAGGTGCTTGACGAAGATGGGGTGGATGGTCCAGGAGTAGCTGTTCTGCACCGTGATGCCGTGCAGGCAGACGTTCTCGCTGTCCACCATGGCCACGGCGCGGGGACGCCATGCGATGCGCTTGACTTTGGGGTTCACCCACCAGTCGCCGTTTTCGGCGTCGCAGTCCAGGGTGCCCTCACCGGTGACCACCACGTCGTGCACCTGCGTGATGTTCAAAAGGCCCGCAAAGCTGCTCAGCGGGTTGCCTTCCCAGCCGGTGAGGTAGTATTCATCCACCTCATTCTCGCTGGGGATGACCCCGGGCAGGATAGGGTAGTGGGTGCGGTCGTTATCGCCCAGCAGTACGGCACCCTTCTCAAGGTACAGGGTGGTGTTGCTCTTGAGGAACAGGCTGCAGGTGCGGTAGCGGCCTGCGGGCACATACACCGTGCCGCCCTTGGGGCAGGTGGAAAGAGCTGCCTGCAGCTTGCCGGTGTTGTCGGTGGTGCCGTCGGCCACCAGACCGTAGCGGGAGGCATCCACGAAGAAGGTCTCGGCTTCGGTGGTGAAGGTGCAGGAAAGGCTTTCGCCTTCAGCCTGCACACCGACGGTATATTCGGTGCCGGGCAGCAGGCTGAACAGGGAGAACACGTTGGTCTCGCAGGCAGTGTAAACGGTCTCGCCGTTCAGCTGGACGGTGAAGGGATGCGCCGGACGGTAGCACAGGCCGTTTTCCAGCTCGAACACGGCACTGCGGGTCATGGAACGGATCAGGGAAAGCTTCATAAACAGGATGCCTCCTTGGATGTTGAAAGATTTATGGGTTGCCCACAGGTGGCGGGCATGGTACACTGAGAAAAAGAAACTGTTGAATGGGGTGTGCGGATGAAAGCGGAACGGGAAAAATGGAGCGGCCGGGTAACGGCAAAGGCGCTGCGGTTCCAGACCGGCCAGTATGAGTTGGCCGAGGAGGAGGAGATCTGCCGGATCATTCTGGTGTCCGGCGGCAGCTTTACGCTGGTGCGGGGCGGCGAGAGCCTGCTGGTAAACCCGGGCTGTGTGCTGCTGCTGGGCCCCGGCGGGGGCCTGCTGCAGAAGGCGGGCCACATTGCCCCTGAGCTCCTCAGCTGCCGGTTTCCGGCGGGCGTTCTCCCGGTGCTCAAGAACCTGATGCAGCGGGATTTCATGCCGCTGTTCGAGCCGGGAGCACAAACGGCCCTGTACGGCCCGGTGCAGTGGTTCAGCCGCCTGCGCACCCTGCTGGAAATGATGCGCAGCGCCGGTACGGAGCAGGATGACCCCGGCCCGCTGTACCTGCTGCTGATCCTGCACTATGTGGAGCAGGAGTGCATCGCCGAGAGCAGCGCCGCAGCCCGGCCCCGCAACGAGACGGTGGAGCAGATCTGCGCCTACCTTTCTGCCAACTACCAGCAGAAGTTTTCCCTCACCGAGGTGGCGGCCCGGTTCTATATCTCGCCCTATTACCTCAGCCGCCTGTTCCGGCGGGTGACGGGCCAGTCCATTGTGGACTACATCAACAACCGCCGCATCGAGGCCGCGCAGAAGCTGCTGGAGAACACCGAGCTTTCCATCAGCGCGGTGGCCGAGCAGACCGGCTTTGCCAGCGCAGCCCACTTCCGCCGCGTGTTCCGCGAGGTGATGGGCACCGGCCCGCTGCAGTACCGGAAAGGACATAAGAAGAAATGATGTATTCCGCCGTGGGCGGAACATGATGTGTTCTCTTTGAGAACATGATGTGCTTCGCAATGATGAGCCGCTTCGCGGCAATGTGCCGCAAGGCACACATCATCTGCCGCAGGCAGACATCATGGCCCGCAGGGCTGCATCATGTTTCACGCAGTGAAATACATCATAACAAAACACCCCCTGCGCCAACGGGATACGGCACAGGGGGTGTTTCGTCAGTTTCAGGGAATCTTACGCCGTGCGGGGCAGGGGCTTAGCCCTTGACAGCACCGGCAGAGATGCCTTCCACGAACTGGTCCTGTGCGCAGAAGAAGACGATCAGCTGCGGCAGGATGGAAATCAGAGACAGCGCAAGGATCTTGTTCCAGGCAAAACCGGTATCACCGTCCATGGACAGCTTCACGAACAGGGACATCGGGTACTTGCCGGGGGTGCTGACGTAAAGCAGCGGGCCCATGAAGTCGTTGCAGCTCCACATGAACTGGAACAGTGCGCAGGACACCAGAGCGGGGCCCAGCATGGGCACGATGACCTTGTACAGCGTCTGGAAGGAGGAGCAGCCGTCGATGGCGGCAGCCTCGTCCAGATCACGGGGCACATTGCGCATGAACTGGATCAGCTGGTAGACGAAGTAGGTCTCAGTCGCAAAAGCGCAGTGGACCCAGATGGCCAGATAGAAGGGGCTGTCCAGCCAGCCGAACCGGTTGTACAGCAGGTACTGCGGCACGTTCAGAACGACCTGGGGCAGGAACAGGGTGGCCAGCATGATGTTGAACAGCAGCTTGCGGCCGGGGAAGTCGAAACGGCCAAAGCCGTAAGCTGCGATGCAGGCGGACACCACCGTGCAGATCACCTTGGGCAGAACGTAGCTGTAGGTGTTGAGCATGGCCTGCAGGATGTTGATGGAGCCGCCGAAGTTGTTCAGCGCACCGCGGTAGCCGTCCAGCGTGGGGTGCTTGATCCACAGGCCGATGCCTGCAAAGATCTCGCTGTTGTCCTTGAAGGTGGCGCTGATCATCCACAGCAGGGGATAGATCATAATCAGGCCGACCAGGATCAGGACGAAATACTTGAAGAAGGTTGCGATTTTATTCGATGCTTTCATTCCCATACTGGTCACCTTACCTTTCATCCGAGTAGTAGACCCACTTCTTCTGGCTGGTAAATGCGATGATCGTCAGGATGCAGACGATGATGAACATGATCCATGCCAGGGCGGATGCCATACCCATGTCATAAGACTTGAATGCGTAGTTGTAAACCAGCAGAGAGATCAGCGTGGTGGAACCACGAGGGCCGCCGTTGGTGATGATGTAGGGGCCATTGAACTCCTGGAAAGCCTGGCAGATCTGGGTGACCAGGTTGTAGAAGATGATGGGGGTGATCATCGGAACGGTGATGGAGAAGAACTGACGCCACTTGCCGGCACCGTCGATGGTAGCGGCTTCGTACAGGTCTGCAGGCACGCCCTTCAGAGCGGCCAGGAACAGCACCATGGCGGAACCGAACTGCCAGATGCGCAGGAAGCAGATGATCCACAGTGCGTAGCTGGGGTCAGACAGCCACTCCGGACCCTTGAACAGGCCAAAGCTGACAAAGCGCAGCACGGTGTTCAGCAGGCCGTCCTTGCTGAAGACAGCCTTCCACAGCACGGCGATAGCCACAGAGCCGCCCAGAATGGAGGGGATGTAGTACACGGTGCGGAACAGGTTCACGCATGCGATCTTGAAGTTCAGGATGTATGCGATGAACAGCGCGAAGATCAGCTTCAGGGGCACGGTGATGAAGGCGTACTTGAAGGTGATGATCAGGGCCTTGGTGATCTTGGTGGTGGTGAATGCGGTGATGTAGTTGGCCAGACCGACAAAATGTACATCCTTGGCGAAGAAGTTCATATCGGTGAAGCTGTAGTACAGCGACTGGCCGAACGGAACTGCCTTGAAGACGACGAAGCCGATGATCCAGGGGATCAGATAAAACAGACCCTGGTATTTATCCAGCCATTTCTGGAACGGGGTACGCCCAACAGCAGGCGCCTTGCTTTCTTTCATCTGGGAAATCCTCCTTTTTAAGGAATTTCGGAGTATGAGACAGACACAAACCAGATACAGCTTTGTCAAAAATTTGTAATATATCTCTGACAAAAAAGGGGCATCTGCCGGTTGGGCGGCAGGTGCCCCTTGTATCGGTCAAAGGGTGCCTTTTATGTACGATCTTTTACCGCACACAGCGGCACACGAAGCGGGGACTTAGCCGATGGTGTAGCCAACATCCTCCATGCCTTCCAGCAGGGCGCTGACAGCGCTTTCGGGGGTCTCATCGCCGTAGTCGATGCTGTCGAACACTTCCTGATAGATGCCGGTGCCGGAAGCCTTCAGGTCGTTGTTCTCGAACAGGGGATCCAGCTTGTTGGTGGTGAAGGCCATGACCTTGGCGTTAGCCTCTGCAACCAGGCTCTTGACAGCGCCGGCGTCCTGCGCAAACTTCAGGCCAGCCTTGGAAGCGGGGATGCCGCACTCAGAACCCATGATGGAAGCGCCCTTTTCCTCGTTCAGCAGGAAGTTGATCAGGGTAGCAGCCTCGGCAACGTTCTTGCAGGTCTTGGTGATAGCCAGACCCATGGACACCTTGGAGAAGCCGCCGTTGTTGTCGCCGAACTTGATCTCCTCGCCGACGGTGAAGCCGTCCTTGTTGCTGTCATCCAGAGCGGAGGAGTACTTGCTTGCAGCGGAATCCCACTCGAAGATGCCTGCGATCTTACCGGTGATCCACTCGTTGGACTGGTGGGTAGCGGTATCGGAGTTTGCAGAGTAGTAGGTCTTCAGGTTCATCATGACGTGGTTGTCCACCAGGCTCTTGATGAAGGCCAGACCCTCAGCGATCTCGTCCTCGGTGTAGTTCAGGGTGGAGGTAATGGGATCTGCCCAGTCCTTGCCGTACTTGGACTCGAGGTAGAAGACCATCAGGATCATACGGTCGTATGCGCCCAGGTGCATGGGATAGTAGTCATTGCCCAGCTTCTCCTGGAAAGCCTTGCCGGCGGCCTTCAGGTCGTCCAGAGTCTTGGGAACTTCGGTGATGCCAGCCTTGTTGAAGGTGGTCATGTTCCAGAAGAAGATACGGCCGGTCATGGAAACAGGCACGCACTGCTGAGCGTTTGCGACGGTGCAGGCATCCAGAGCAGCCTGGTCGAACTGGGTCAGATCCAGGAAGTTGGTGGTGGTGTTCAGGTCCACGAACTTGCTGCCGTCGGCAGAGTAGTTGTACAGCCAGTTCCAGTTGACCTGGCAGACATCCTGTGCGTTGCCTGCGATGAAGGCAGCAGCCATCTTCTCCTCCCAGCCGGACCATGCGGCGAAGGTGGGCTCGATGGTGATGTTGTCGTGCTCAGACTCGAACTCCTTGATGGCGTTCTGGTAAGCAGCGTGACGGCTGTCACCGCCCCACCAGCTGATGGTCATGGAAACAGGGCCATCGGTCAGGGCCAGGCTGTCATCTGCGGAAGCAGCGGGAGCAGAAGCCACGGAAGAAGCGGTGGAAGAAGCTGCGGTGTTGCCGCCGCAAGCGGACAGCAGGCCGGCAGCGCCCACAGCGCCGGTAGCCAGCAGGAAGTTACGACGAGAAATTGCCATGCTCATTTTTGTTCTCCTCCTAAAATGTAAAAACATCATCTGTGAACGGGGGTTCTGCACACACCCCGTTGTATACAATTATGATAGCAAAAGCCCGCGCAAAAAGAAAGATGCAAATTGCAGATTTGCAGGACAAAAACGAACAAATATTGCTCTTGTTTTTGAACGGGAATTGACGCCTTTGCTGAAATGAATAAACTTCCGCTGAAAAACTGTGCAACTTGTATACTTCGCTGTTTTGCATAGAAAAACCGCCCTCTGCGCAGGCGGAACAGCGATTTTGCAATAAATTTGTAAACATTTCCGCGCGGAGTTCTGCCTGGTTGGATACATTGTAAAAGAACAACAAAGAGAATCTTCATTTTTTTGTTCAAAAAGCAACTGATATATCAATAGTGCAAAAAATGCACTCTCTGATATATCAATCTGAAGCAGAACATGCTTGCACGAGCACTTTCCCCGCATCTGCTGCCGGAAAAAGTGCAAAAAAGGCCGCCGCATCTTTCGATGCAGCAGCCTTGTATACAAGAACGAGACGAAAAAGAATGTGAGATTACGCGTTTTCTGACGCATTCCCGGTTTTTGCGGCGTAGAAGGCGCGCTTTGCCTTGAAGTAGCACTGCGGGCACATGCTGACATACTGCACGTCGTTCTCCAGGTCGATGGCCACCTGCTCACCCTCAAAGACGAACCGGCCGTTCACCTTGCGGCAGTTGCAGATGGCTTTGCGCCCGCAGGTGCAGATGGTCTTCATCTCCTCGATGGTGTGGGCCAGCTCCAGCAGGCGGGTGGAGCCGGGGAAGCCCTTGAGCGAGAAATCCGCCCGCAGGCCGTAGCAGATCACCGGGATGTTCAGGTCCACCGTCACCATGAACAGCTGTTCGGCCTGCTCCGGGGTGAAGAACTGGCTCTCGTCGCACAGCACGCAGGCCAGCGGCTTTTCGCCCGCGGCGGCTTTTTGCACGGCGTCGAACACGTTCAGCTGGGGCGGGATGAGCAGGTCGGCCTTGCGGCGCACGCCCAGGCGGCTGACCAGCTCGTCGCCGCCCTTGGTGTCCACCTGCGGCTTCAGGATCAGCACCCGCATGCCCTGCTCCTCGTAGTTGTGGGCCACCTGCATCAGGGCGGTGCTTTTGCCGCTGTTCATTGCGCCATAGCGGAAATACAGTTTTGCCATGTTCGATCTTCTCCTTACAGAAGAAAAGACTGCTGCTCTTTGTGCAGCAGTCTTTTCTGTTATTACTATAATAGGTATGGCTCAGTCCTGATTGCGCAGGCGGTAGCCCAGGCTCATCAGGCTGTCGCCCAGGTGGACGTTCTCCACCACCACGTCGGGGTAGGGCACCGACAGGTCGTAGTGGGAGAAGTTCCAGAAGCCCTGGATCCCCAGCGCCACCAGACGGCCACTGATCTCCTCTGCGCCGCTGCGGGGCAGACAGAGCACAGCCACCTCGGGGTGGTGCTCGGCGCAGAAAGCTTCCAGCTCCGCAAGCTTTCCGCCGGGAATGGCACTGTGGAGCAGATACACCGTCACGTCCTTCTCCCGGGGATTGCTGGCAAAAAAGGAATCCAGCATGACCTTGCAGGGGAGCAGATAGTTTTCATCCAGGGTAAGCAGTAAATTCATGGGAACCTCCTGATCGCTTCTTCCAAAAAGATGCCTTCATTATATGCCAAAACCGGGAACTTCTCAACGGCTTCACAGAAAAGTTACAAACCGGGCTGCTGCAAACCCTTGCGGCAGCCCGGTTGTTGTCTCCCCGGCAGTGGGATTCCATAAAATTTCCGGTGGATATCTTCCCAGAAATGACCGAAATCCTGCAAATTTGTGGATTTTTTTCGATACAAATCCTGACTGTTGCAAGATAAAACCGTTCCGGAAGCAACACATTTGGAAAAAGTGCAAAAATTTTCGAGAAAATATTTGCATTTTTTTGACGCATATGTTATAATGACCCGGTCACAAATGGATAATTGAATTATGCAATCACATGGGCGAAAATGGTACGTCCATAGATATGGAAAGGGGTAATTGCGAATGTCTCACAAATACGTTTATCTGTTCACCGAGGGCAACGGCAAAATGCGGGAGCTTCTGGGCGGAAAGGGCGCCAATCTGGCGGAAATGACCAACATCGGTCTGCCTGTCCCCCAGGGCTTTACTATTTCTACCGAAGCCTGCACCAAGTACTATGAGGATGGCAAGACCATCAACCCGGAAATCCAGGCGGAAATCATGCGCTATGTGGACAAGCTGGAGGAAATCACCGGCAAGAAGTTCGGCGATCATGAGAACCCGCTGCTGGTTTCCGTCCGCTCCGGCGCCCGTGCCTCCATGCCCGGCATGATGGATACCATCCTGAACCTGGGCCTGAACGACGAGGCT
>ERZ779865.2775-NODE-2775-length-10534-cov-1.824792_pt1 | contig 10534 bp, 9 predicted proteins | sample MGYA00433088_ERZ779865 | MGnify/ENA primary metagenome ERZ779865 (study PRJEB29588, sample SAMEA2151703) | human gut metagenome | biome: human gut; feature: human-associated habitat; material: faeces | place: Denmark | collected 2008/2010 ... | reverse complement strand
GGAATAAGCTGATGTGGGGGGAAGACAGACGCAACGGAATGAAAGACTAGAGTGAAAAATCGGAAATGGAAGTGGGTAAAAAGGTGCTATACGATAGGATAGAACAGAGGGAGTTGCCGAAACGATTCCAGCTATGTTATTGTTTCTTTGCATTTGTTACCCGATTTTTTACCTTTATAAGCTTATTTTTCCCTCTTTTGTTGTTATCTTTGGACGGTTTTTGTCAACCTGAGGGAGAGTTAGGAATTTTAGGAGGAATGGGGTATTATATGGGCGAATATAATCCCAATCGGCACTTTGATCGGAGTCAGCGTTATCTCGGAGGTTTTTGCCGTTATAATCTGAACGATCGTTTTGCTTTACGGCTGAATGCAGGTTTTTCGAAAATAGATATCCGGGAGAGATCCTTGCTGTCCAACGGGGAGACGGTATATCCGGCTGGATTTCATTGTACGGTGAAGGATGTTGCTGCATGGATCGAATTTGATTTCCGCAGTTTTGGGTGCAGAAAGTGAAAGAATTCTCCTGCTGGTCTCCGTATCTTTTTACCGGAGTGGGATATCTCGGAGCCGGCGATGAGAGTAGTGTTTCTATCCCTTGGGGCATCGGAGTAAAGTTTAATCTTTACCGACAATGGTCATGTGGGGGCGAATGGAGTACCCGGAAATTGTTTACCGATAAAATAGATCAGGTGTACGATCTCCGGGGGGGCGGAAGAGACTGATTTTGTAATAAAGATTGTTTTTTTGCGGGAGGAATTACGGTATCTTATCGTTTTCCATTGAACCCAGAATGTCACTTTTGAGTGAAAAACAGAATAATAATGCAAGATATTAAAGAAGAAATTATAGCAGCGGGCTTGCCGGAACATATCGCGATTATCATGGACGGCAACGGACGCTGGGCGGAACAAAGAGGCTTAGACCGGGTGTATGGACACAAACAGGGGGTGGATACGGTGAAGTCGGTTGTAGAAGCTAGTGGGGAAATCGGTTTGAAATACCTTACTTTATATACCTTTTCTATAGAAAACTGGAATCGTCCCAAAGCCGAAGTTGATACGCTGATGGGGTTGATGACCGATGCGATTATCCGCGAAACGCCCGAATTGATGCGGCAGAAAGTGCGGGTGAAAGTGATCGGGAATACCGGTGATTTGCCGGAAGAGGTATGGCATAAGTTGGAAGGGTTGATTCACAGGACGGCTGCAAATACAGGAGTGACCTTGGTGCTGGCTTTAAGTTATGGAGCCCGTTGGGAAATTGTCGAAGCTGCCCGGAGGTTGATGGCCGATTATAAGGCCGGAAAAGTGACGGATACGGAGGAGGTTACGGACGAATTGTTTGCCCGTTATCTGACTACCGCGGGGATTCCTGATCCTGATTTATTGATTCGTACAAGCGGAGAATGCCGGTTGAGTAATTTCCTGTTATGGCAATGTGCTTATACGGAGTTTTATTTTATCGACAAATTTTGGCCTGATTTTGAAAAAGATGATTTATATTTGGCAATCCGTAATTTTCAGCAACGGGAGAGACGTTTTGGAATGACCGGAGAACAGATAAAAGTGAAGGGTGAAAAGGGAGAGGGGATAAACGTAACTGAAAAGTAACTGGTAACGCTGTCTTAGATAGCTAAAAGAATATATATGGTTAGAAAAGTAATTCTTTGTCTTTCAATAATTTTTTTCTGCTTTTGTCGTGTTATGGCGCAGTCGGCTGATACTTTATTCCAGCCTGATATTTATTATTCGAGCCCTAAAACATACGAAATTGCCGGTATCGAGGTCACCGGTATTGGTGAGCAGTACGATCCTGAAACATTGATTCTGGCTACCGGTCTCCGTGTGGGGTCCGAGGTGAAAATACCGGGGGATGCGATAACGAAAGCGATACGCCGTTTGTATGGCCAGGGATTGTTTTCCGATGTGACGATCTCTGTCGACCGGGTAGAAGGACAGAAAGTATTCCTGATTATTAATCTGGCAGAACGTCACCGTTTGTCTGCGATTAACTATATCGGACTCAAAAAATCGGAAGAAAGTAAAATTAAAGAGAAAATCAATCAGTTACCCGGAAGCCAGGTAACCGATAATATGATCGCCGGTGTACAGCGCATCATCGAAAAATATTTTAAAGAAAAAGGATACTACAATATCTCTGTGAAGGTTTTACAGCGGGATGACCCTGAAAGACCGAATTTTGTGTATTTGGATGCGACAGTCGAACGGAAGAATAAAATCAAGATCAGCGATGTGTTTATCACCGGAAACGAAAAAGTGCGTGACAGCAAGCTGAAGGGAGCGATGAAGAAAACCAAAGAAAAGTCGTTGAGGAATTTCTTTAAATCGGCAAAATATATTCAGGAGAGTTATGAAGACGATAAATATAACCTGCTCGATAAATATAACGAACTCGGTTACCGGGATGCCGCTATTATCGCCGACAGCGTTGTACAGGAAAGTCCGAAACGGGTGAAAATCTATATCGACGTCGAAGAAGGAAACAAGTATTATTATAATGATATTACATGGGTCGGAAATACGGTGGTCGATGCCGATAAATTATCCCGATTGTTGAATATTAAGAAAGGTGATGTCTATAATAAGAGTTATTTCGATAAGCGTTTGAATTCGGATGAAGATGCTGTAGCCAATTACTTCTACCTGAACAACGGTTACCTGTTTTTCCGGGCGATGCCGGTAGAGACTGTTGTGGGGAACGATTCGATCAATGTCGAGATTCGTATGGTGGAAGGACCACAGGCGACGATCGATCGGGTAATTATCAAAGGAAACGATCGTACTCACGAGCATGTAATCCGGCGTGAATTGTATACTTATCCGGGAGAATTGTTCAGCCGGGAAGATGTTATCCGGAGTGTACGGGAATTGGCTAATCTGGGACATTTCGATCCCGAAAAAATCAATCCGACTCCACTACCGAACCAGGAAGCCGGAACGGTAGACCTGGAATACAAAGTAGAGGAAAAAGCAAATGATAAGATCGAGATCTCCGGAGGTTGGGGGGCCGGTATGATTATCGGTTCTGTCGGATTGACTTTCACCAATTTCTCTATGAGGAATATTTTTAATTGGGAGTCATATCGTCCTTTGCCTCAGGGTGATGGCCAGACTTTGAGTTTGAAAGCACAGACCAATGGAAAATATTATACCTCTTTCAGTGTTTCTTTCCGGGAGCCCTGGCTGGGAGGTAAAAAACCGAATTCATTGAGTGTGTCGGCTTATTATTCCCGTCAGACCGGTTATAGCCGTAGTTATTATAACTCCTATTATGCCGGAAATAGTGCCAAAGACATGTATGATACCGATCAGTTGATGACCACTTTCGGGTTGAGTGCCGGATTGGGACGACGGATTACCTGGCCGGATGATTTCTTTACCTTATATACCGAGGCTTCCTATCAGCGGTATACCTTGAAAAACTGGCCTTATTATATTTTTTCCGAAGGGAATTCGAACAACCTGTCTTTTGCAGTACAATTGAGAAGAAGCTCTATCGATAATCCGTTGTATACCCGTGAAGGTTCCGACTTTACCCTCGGATTGACGTTTACGCCGCCTTATTCCTGGTTTACCGATAAGAATTATGCCAGTCCGAATATTAAAGATAAAGATAAATACCGTTGGATCGAGTTCCACAAATGGAAATTTCAGGGAAAAGTATTTATGCCTCTGGATAAAAATAAAAAATTTGTGTTGTATACAGGGGTACAGTACGGTTACCTCGGTCACTTCGACAAAAACAAGCGTTCGCCGTTCGAAGGATTCGAAATGGGGGGTGACGGTATGTCGGGATATAGCCTTTACGGACGTGAATATATCGGTTTGAGAGGATATGAAAACGGTTCTCTGACAAATGCAGGCTCTAGCTTTATCGCTCCGAATGCTTCCGATGCCAGCTTGTATTCCAAGCTGACCATGGAGTTGCGTTATCCGATTTCGCTGGCACAGTCGGCGACGATCTATGCGCTGGCGTTTATGGAAGCCGGTAACTCATGGTATGAACTGAAAGATTTCGAACCGTTCAACCTGTATCGGTCTGCCGGTGTCGGTCTGCGTGTATTCCTGCCGATGTTCGGGTTGTTAGGTATCGACTGGGGGTATGGATTCGACTCTGTACCGGGACGTCCGGGAGCTGCCGGTTCACAGATCCACTTCGTATTAGGACAGGAATTCTAAAATGGATTTGCGGTTTACGATTTATGATAGGACATTTTAAATTGAAAAACGGATTTATTTTATTATTTTTGTCTTGCATATGGAGTACTGCACAGGCGCAAAGCGGAACACGCTATGCTTTCGTGAATATGGAATATATTTTCAGCTGTATCCCCGATTATGCAAAAGCCCAGCAGGAACTGGACGATTATTCGCAGAAGTTGCAGGCCGATATCGATGCGGTATACGCGGAAATAGCAGAAATGCAATCCAGATATAATGCCGATAAAGTGTTTCTGACTCCTTCGATGCGCGAAGACCGGGAGAAAGAAATTGCAGCGAAAGAGAATAAAGCCCGTTTGTTGCAGCAACAATATTTCGGCACCGACGGTTATCTGTTCGCAAAGCGCGAAGAACTGGTGAAACCTTTGCAGGACGAAGTTTTAGCGGTCATTAAAGATGTCGCTAAAGAAGGAAATTTTGGTATGATTATCGATGTTGCCGCCGATAATTCAGTTGTCTATTTCGACCCGAAACTCGATAAAAGCAATGTCGTATTGCGGAAATTGGGGTATAGCGTCAAAAAGAAAGAAGAATAAACCGGTCGTCTGAATGAAACAGATCCGGAAGAGTTAGATAATTTAATGATAATATTTATAAACCAGAAAAATGATGAAAAATACCATTAAAGTGTTTGTACTTGTAGCTTTGACATTGGCTGCAATGAGTGTTTCTGCACAGGTAAAACTGGGCCACATTGAAACTCAGAAGTTGATTCAGGCTATGCCGGAATGGACTGCCGCTCAAAAGACTTTCGAAGAGGAACAGAAAAAAGTAAATACAGAGTTGAATGGTTTGAGAGAACAATTCCAGACTAAATTAGCCGAATATTCTGAAAAAATGAAGACTTATTCAGAGGCTATGCGGGCTACAACAGAAGAAGAATTGCAAGGATTGCAGCAAAGAATCCAACGTTTTCAGGAAACGGCTATGGCTCAACTGGAAAAAACACAAAATGATCTGATGCAGCCTGTAATGGAAAAAGCATTGAACGCGATCAAGGAAGTAGGTAAAGAAAATGGGTTTACTTATATCTTCGACATGAATGCCGGTATCCTGTATGCCGCTGAAAATTCACAGGATGTCCTGCCGTTGGTAAAGAAAAAATTAGGATTGCAATAAGGAGTGTAAAAGGATAAAAAGCCGCCTGGGATAGGCGGCTTTTGTCGTTTCTGATTCAAGGATATGGAGCAACACAAAGAGAGTATCGGCGTATTTGATTCCGGCATGGGCGGTCTGACTGTGATGCGTGAGATCATGCGTCAGATCCCCAATGAAAAGGTGATTTATTTTGGAGATACGGCGAGAGTTCCCTATGGAAGTAAGTCAAAGGAGACGGTGACACGCTTTTCCAGGCAGATTGTCCGTTTTTTGCAAAGCAAACAGGTCAAGGCAATTGTTGTTGCCTGCAATACGGCGAGTGCGTTTGCATTAGAGACGATCAAACCGGAGTTAGACATTCCGATTATCGGTGTTGTAAAGCCGGGGGCTAAAGTTGCGGCGCAGACAACACAAAATGGAAAGATCGGAGTCATCGGAACAGAGGGTACGATCCGCAGTGAGATTTATACAAAAACCATACATAGAGAAAATAAGGATGCACAGGTTATGGGCAGGGCATGCCCTTTATTCGTTCCTTTAGTAGAAGAGGGATGGATCAAAGACCCGGTAACCGTTGCCGTGGCAGAACGTTATCTGCAGCCGTTTAAGGAGTCAGATATTGATACACTGATCCTAGGTTGTACCCATTATCCGCTGCTGCGTTCAACCGTAAGGGAAATCATGGGAGAAGGCGTGAATCTGGTCAATCCGGCTTATGAGACAGCCGTGGAATTAAGACGGCTTTTAGCAGAGCAGGGAATTGCCAATGATGGAAAAATTCAGAACCGGGAGGAAAAATACCAGTTCTATGTCAGTGATGCAGCAGAGAAATTCATGCAGTTTGCAAATTCCATTCTGCCATATGATATTGAACAGACACAGCTCATTCCGATAGAGGAGTATTGATATGACAAAAGACGTAATTGTAACCATCAGTGGATTACAGTTTGCACAGGAGACAGAAACAGAGCCGGTCGAGATTGTAACAGCCGGAAGTTATTATAAGAAAAACGGAAAACACTATATCATCTATGATGAAGTTATGGAAGGATTTGAGGGAAGCACGAAAAATATTATTAAGCTGACCGAGGATTCTTTGGATGTTACGAAAAAAGGTGTGACGAATGTCCATATGGTGTTTGAAGAGAATAAGAAAAATATTACCTATTACAATACGCCGTTTGGAAACCTGTTTATCGGCATTGATGCAGAAAAAATACAGGTAGAAGAGTCAGAAGAGAATATTAATGTAAACGTGGCATACGCGTTAGAGGCGAATTATGAGCATTTAGCAGATTGCCGGATACAGATGAATATTAAATCAAAAGATGCAAGAGATTTTAAACTACAGGCATAGGAGGAACAGATATGAAAGTACGAAAAGCGATTATACCGGCAGCAGGATTAGGAACACGTTTTTTGCCGGCAACCAAAGCACAGCCAAAAGAGATGCTTCCAATTGTGGATAAGCCGACGATCCAGTATATTATTGAAGAGGCAGTGGCATCCGGGATTGAAGATATTATCATTATCTCCGGAAGAGGAAAACAGACCATTGAGAACCATTTTGACCGTTCTATCGAGTTAGAGATGGAATTAGAAAAGACCGGAAAGACAGATTATTTAAAAATGGTACGCGACATTGCAGATATGGCAAATGTTCATTATATCCGCCAGAAACAGCCAAGAGGACTTGGACATGCCGTATTAGTAGCAAAACAGTTTATTGGAGATGAACCGTTTGCCGTATTACTCGGCGATGATATCGTAGTATCGAAAACACCATGCTTAGGTCAGATGATCGAGCAGTTTGAGGAATGTCAGTCGAGTATTTTAGGCGTTCAGACGGTACCGGAAGAAGTTGTAAATAAATATGGAATTATTGATGGAGAGCGGGTTTCAGATCGTATGTACCGCGTACATGATATGGTAGAAAAACCGGACCCTGAACATGCACCTTCCCATGTTGCCGTATTAGGACGTTATATCATCACACCGGAGATCTTCCCATTATTAGAGACACAGGGAGCAGGAAAAGGTGGCGAGATCCAGCTTACCGATGCATTAAAACGTCTTGCAAAACAGCAGGAAGTCTATGCATATGACTTCAAGGGACACCGCTATGATGTGGGCAGCAAGATTGGATTCTTACAGGCAAATATTGAATTTGCACTTCGCAATCCGGAAGTTTCCGGAGAGTTGAAAGAATATTTAGACCAGCTTCATGGAAATATGGATGCAATGTTAGATTACGAGTAAAGAGAAACAGATAAAAAAGGAGCTACCACACTGCTGATTTCAATCAGCTGGTGTGGTAGCTCCTTTTTAGCATGTCCTATTTTTTGAAGAATTTCTTTTTCTTCTTCTCATCTTTATTTTCGATTGGACCGCGGAGTCCTTTTACCTCGGTAATATAAAGACCACTGACCACTGCTTTGACTTCTTTTTTCACAGGAATACTGTCATAGATAGAAGCATCACAGATCAATGTCATAACTTTTGGACCAATTTTTGCCTTTATGATAGGCAGTTTGGAACGACGAAGCATTTTTGGAGACTGTTCAATGACAACTGCCGGAAGACCGGAATCCTTCAATCTCATCTTTTTCTTGTCTATGATCAACATTGATACTGTCTGTGCAGTAGCGGCTAACTGTTCATTCTGCTCTTCCTGTCTCTTCTGTGCTTTCTTTCCTACGAAATACAGTGCGATGACGGCAGCTAACATAGCCACGGCGATAACAATTAGTACAACTGTTAATGGGCTCACGATATAGACCTCCTTATCATCAGACTTGATTTTCATTGTATCATTGATTTATAGAAAAAGCAATATGTGAAATCTTTATTAATTTATCGGAAAGAATCTTTTCAATCCCCACAAAGTGTGGTATCGTAAATACTTGTGAAGTTCTAAAATATCGTAAGGAAAGGTAGAGACTATGAGAAAAAAAATGATAGCACTTTTTCTGTGCATTTCTACAGTGGTGGCTTTATCCGGATGTGGTAGCAGCAAAAGCAGTACAAGTACAGGAAATGTGGACAGCACAGAAAAACTGGTAAAACTTGGGGATTATAAGAATATTGAAGTGGAAGTAGATAAGAGCTATGAAATCTCTGATAACAGTGTACAGGAGACCATTGAGAATTATTTCTTAACTGCCCCGATCTATACGGAAAATAAGGAAAAAGACACCGTTGCAGATGGTGATGTTGCAAATATTGATTATGAAGGAACCAAAGACGGAGAGGCTTTTGACGGCGGTTCCGCAAAAGGTTACAATTTAAAGATCGGTTCCGGTACATTTATTGACGGATTTGAGTCCGGTCTGATCGGTAAAAAAGTCGGTGAAACCGTAGATCTGAACCTGACATTCCCGGAAGATTACGGCAGTGAGGACTTAGCAGGAAAAGATGTTGTCTTTAAAGTAACGATCAACTCCATTCAGGATGAGAGTTATCCGACTTATGATACATTGACCGATGAATATGTCAAAGACAATTACAACGATTATTACGGAGTATCTACAGTTGAAGAGTTAAAGAAATATGTATCCGATTCTTTAGAGAACAATAACAATTCAGCAGTAGGAGATGCTTTAACGGATAAGTTAAAAGAGATCAGTAAGATCAGTGATATTCCGGATTCTCTGACCAAAGAGCGTACCAAAGAATTAAAGAGCTATTATAAAGGAATGGCAAAATATCAGGATCAGGAATTTGCAGATTTCTTACAGAACACCTATGGAATGTCAGAAGAAGATTTTGACAAGCAGATCAAAGAACTGATGCCGGACTATATCAAGAGCGATTTAGTATGGGAAGCAGTTGCTGCAAAAGAAGGGATCAAAGCCAGCGGTGAGGATTATGACAAATTCGTAGACAAGATGATGAGTACCCTGAAATTTGATAAAAAGGATGATCTGTTTGACGTCTATCCGGAAACTATGGTAAAACGTATGTATATTGAGCAGGAAGCCAAAGATAAATTGATCAAACAGGCAAAAGTAAAATATGTAGAGACTACTTCCGAGGACACTACAGAACAGACACAGTCTGATGGAAGTGAAGATACAGGTAATACAGACAATACTTCTGAAAATGCAGAAGTAAAGGATACCATTGATACAACGACAGGAAAGTAAGAAATAGAACAGAGGGATTAGAGATGGAATTGGTAAATATACGCGAATTATATCGGAACCAGGAAGAATATCTGGATAAGACAGTGACGATCGGCGGCTGGGTGCGAAGCATCCGAAGCTCTAAGAATTTTGGGTTTATTGTTGTAAATGACGGAACTTTTTTTGAGCCATTACAGATCGTATATGCAGATGGCTTAGAGAATTTTGCAGAGGTAGAGAAGTTAAATGTCGGTGCGGCAATCATCGTTACCGGAAAATTAGTAGCGACCCCACAGGCAAAACAGCCATTTGAGATCCAGGCAGCAGAAGTTACAGTAGAGGGTAATTCTGCACCGGATTACCCACTGCAGAAAAAACGCCACAGTTTTGAGTATTTAAGAACAATTTCTCATCTGCGTGCAAGAACCAATACGTTTGAGGCAGTATTCCGTGTACGTTCTTTAACCGCATATGCAATCCATAAGTTTTTCCAGGAGAGAGACTTTGTATATGTTCACACTCCATTGATCACGGGAAGTGACTGTGAAGGTGCAGGCGAAATGTTCAAAGTAACTACATTGGATTTAGACAATGTGCCGACAAACGAGGACGGTACCGTAGATTATACAAGGGATTTCTTTAATAAGCCGACCAATTTGACGGTAAGCGGACAGTTGAACGGTGAAACGTATGCGATGGCATTTAAAAACATCTATACATTCGGACCGACTTTCCGTGCAGAGAACTCCAACACGACCCGTCATGCAGCAGAGTTCTGGATGATCGAGCCGGAGATCGCATTTGCAGATTTAAAGGATGATATGATTTTAGCAGAGAGCATGTTAAAATATGTGATCCGTTATGTGTTAGAGCATGCACCGGAAGAGATGAATTTCTTCAACAGTTTTGTGGATAAGGGACTGTTAGACCGCCTGAACCATGTGTTAAATTCTGATTTTGGACATGTGACCTATACAGAGGCGATCGAGATCTTAGAGAAGAACAACGACAAGTTTGAATATAAGGTATCCTGGGGCTGTGACCTGCAGACCGAGCATGAGCGTTATCT
>ERZ779865.2755-NODE-2755-length-10595-cov-8.789943_pt1 | contig 10595 bp, 8 predicted proteins | sample MGYA00433088_ERZ779865 | MGnify/ENA primary metagenome ERZ779865 (study PRJEB29588, sample SAMEA2151703) | human gut metagenome | biome: human gut; feature: human-associated habitat; material: faeces | place: Denmark | collected 2008/2010 ... | reverse complement strand
ACAGGAAAGGGACAGCTAATCTGGCTGTCCTTTTCAGAAAGGACGAAAAATGGCGAGATTTTTAGTGATTGCAGAAAAACCGAGTGTAGCACAAAGTTATGCGAAAAATTTGTCTGCATATAAAAAACAGGACGGGTATATGGAGGGGGAAAACTGCCTTGTGAGCTGGTGTCTTGGACATCTGGCAGAATATGCACGACCGGAAGAATATGATGAAAGGTATGCGAAATGGCAGTTTGATGACCTGCCGATCATTCCTGAAAAGTGGAAATTACAGGTATCAGCAGATAAAAAGAAGCAGTTTTCAGTATTAAAGGAGCTGATGAACCGGGAAGATATAGAGTATCTGGTAAATGGCTGTGATGCAGGACGGGAAGGTGAATTGATCTTCCAGAGAGTATATGACCTGTCCGGATGTAGAAAACCAGTCAGACGTTTATGGATCAGCTCTATGGAAGATGAAGCAATAAGAAATGGTTTCCATGAGATGAAAGATGCCGGCTTTTACAGCAACCTTTGCATGGCGGCGGTATGCAGGGCACAGGCAGACTGGCTGATTGGAATGAACGCTACCAGAGCTTATACGACAAAGTATTATAAAAAGCTGGTAGTTGGAAGAGTACAGACACCAACTCTTGCCATGCTGACGGAACGGCAGGACAGGATTGAGCATTTTCAGAAAGAAACCTTTTACAGAGTGGAACTGACAGATGGAAAGCTCGTTGCCGTATCAGAGAACATTACCAATAAAGCAGACGCAGAACTTCTGGCAGCATTATGTGACGGTTCTGAGGTAATTATTACAGAGCTAAAAAGAGAACAGAAGAAAGTATCCCCTCCTAAATTATATGATCTGACAAGCCTGCAGAGGGAAGCGAACCGGTATTTTGGATTTACGGCAAAGAAAACGCTTGATCTTTTACAGGAATTATATGAAGAAAAGCTGGTAACGTATCCAAGGACAGACAGCCGCTTTGTTACAGAAGATATGATTGGAACAGTAGAAGAACTGGCAGGTAAAATGCCGTTGATGCTGCCTTTTGTAGAATATGGGCAGTTAGGACATAACATAAAAAGAGTTGTAAATAATGAAAAGGTATCTGACCATCACGCTATTCTTCCGACAAAAGAGGCTGTGGAAAAAGGAATTATGGATTTGTCAGTGGATAAAAAGAATCTGATGATACTGATTGGACAGCAGGTACTTCAGGCAGTCGGGGAAGATTATCTGTATGAACAGACAGATGTTACTGTGAATTGTCAGAAAAATGAGTTTACTGCCAGAGGAAAAACAGCGGTGCAGATGGGATTTAAAGACGTGGAAAAAGCCTTTCGCAGTCATTGTGTAAAAACGGAGAAAGAGGATTCAGACAGACAGTTGGAAATTCCATACGGATACCAGAAAGGTATGCAGCTTTTTAATGTCAAGGCAGAAACAAGTATCCATTATACTTCTCCACCGAAATCATTCAATGAAGATACGCTTCTTGCAGCAATGGAAACAGCAGGTAATAAAGAATTTGATGAAAAGACAGAGAAAAAAGGGCTTGGAACACCTGCAACGAGAGCCAGCACCATTGAAAAACTGGTGGCATCCGGATATGCACAGCGAAAGGGGAAACAGATTATTCCAACAGCAGAAGGCAGGGAACTCATTCGTGTAATGCCAGAGAATTTAAAATCTGCAGGACTGACAGCCGAATGGGAGAACAGGCTTTTGCTGATGGAACGAGGGGAGCTTAATGGAGAACAGTTCATGGATGATATTGTAGCCATGCTGGAAGAAATCCTGAATGGCTGCAGAAAAATCCCAGAGGAAGAAAGAAATCGTTTTCAGACAGCGAAAGAATTAATCGGGAAATGCCCGGTCTGTGGTTCTGATATTTTTGAGGGGAAAAGGAATTTTTACTGCTCGAACCGCCAGTGTGATTTTGCTCTTTGGAAGGATAACCGATTTTTAGAAGGTATGGAGAAGAAACTGGACAAGAAAATGGCAAAAGAACTTCTGGATAAGGCTTGTACCCATATAAAAGGGTTATATTCCAAAAAGAAAGATGCCAGGTTTGATGCAGATCTTCTGATGACATTGGAAAATGGAAAACCGAAATTTCATTTGGAATTTCCGAAAAGAAAGCATAAAGGATAAAGCAAAAATTAAAGATTGGAGGAAGAGACATGGCAAGAGTACAGGAGATTCGTGGCATGGCAGAATGGTATGCCACTGACATAGCCAGTTCCCCGGCAGACTGGATGAAATATCTGGATACTGCCGCCAGATTATACCGTTATTCCTTTACTGACCAGCTTCTCATTTATGCACAGCGTCCACAGGCAACTGCATGTGCATCCCTGGAATTGTGGAATGAGAAGATGATGAGATGGGTAAACCGAGGGGCAAAAGGAATTGCTCTGCTGGATGAAACAGGGACAAAAGCAAAAATCCGGTATGTGTTCGATATAAAAGATACCCATATGGTACAGGGCGGCAGATCCCCATACCTGTGGCAGCTTCAGGAACATCAGAGGGGAGAAGTGCTTGCACATCTTTCTGATGTTTATAATCTGGAAGAAAAAGATACGGCAGATCTGGCAGATGCGTTGATGTCTGTGGCAAAAGAGATGGTCAATGAAAATCTGGAGGATTATCTGGATGGCTTATCGTATGCAGCAGAAGGAACCTATCTGGAAGACCTGGATGAAGGGACGATTCGGAACGATTTCCGGCAGCTTGCAACGGACAGTGTATATTATATGCTTGCAAGAAGATGCGGACTTGATCCTATGTTGCTTCTTGAAGAAGAGGATTTCATGCACATCACCGATTATAACAGGCTTTCCGTATTGACTTTTCTAGGAAATGCTGCAAGCCAGCTCACCGAGAGTGTACTGATTGATATTGGAAAAACGGTACATAAAATTTCTCTGGAAGAAATCAGGAAAGGTCTTGAAAATTCTGAAGAGAGGAATTATAATAACTTTAACACGTTAATGCGTGAAAACAAAATACAGGACACAGAAGAGAGAATAAATGATATTGAGGATAATGAAGGAGGAACTGACTATGGAACTGACCTATCATCGCAAGGGGGACTACCTGTTTCCGAACCTGACCGTAGAGGAGGAAGAAGTGACAATCGGGAAATACGGGATGCTGAGGAGAACATTTCTGAAGGAACACAAGAACAGCCTTTACCAGAGCCTTTTCCTGACAGGGAAGCTGAACCAGCATCTTATGGAGATCGAGAAAGCGGCTCAGGAGAGAATGGAGAGCCAGATGGAGAAATTGCTGAAGAACAAACCGGCACCGGACAAGGAAGCCGATCCGATGGCATGGACAGCACATATGAACGCACTGACAGCAATAGCAGAAGAGAGCATCTTGACGGAATTGGTATACAGTTAGTTACAGATACAGGAGAAGATGGATTGAGTGAAGCAGAGGAAGAAATAGCCTCTGCTTTATCTTTGCCCGAATTACCAACTGTAAATCAGCAGATCCGGAAGATTGAGGAGTATATGTCTGCCCTGTATGCCGGGGAAATCCCAATTCCGGAAGAAGTTGTGGATGAAATCCTCCGTACCGGAAGTAATAAGAGTAAAAGCCAGTTACGGCTTATCTACAATTTTATGAGTGAACAGTCAGCAGAAGATTATACAGAATTTGTGAAGCGTGAATATGGCATCGGTGGCAAAGGTCTTAAAATTAATGGAAACGAGTATTCTGTGTGGTTTGATGAAACAGGGATGCAGATTGCCGTAGGACATACGGTGAACGATCGACTTTTAGATAAGGCTTTTTTATCCTGGGAGGACGTAAGTGGACGTATTCATCAGCTTCTGAAGCAGGGAGAATATGCACCACAGTCTGTGTTGGATGTGGCAAGAAGTAACGCTGTAAAGGAACATGCACAGACATTAGCATACATGAAAGGTGACATGGCGGAAGGTGTGGCAGAGCTTGTTTTTGATGAAGAAGATTTACCACATCTTACCAGCATTTATCCGGAGATTACGGATTATCTGGAAGAAAAAATTGCAGATCCAGAGTGGCTTGCGGATTTGAATGAACGACTGGAAGGACTGGCAATTGCTTACGAGGAAGATAAAAGCATTATGCGTTTTCGGACGTATAATCCGATCAGAGTATCCGGAGAATTTCAAAAATTTGCTGCAGAGGTTGTGCCTTATACTGCCAGAGATGATTTTGCATGGCAGGAACATCCGGTATTTATTACACAAGATGAAATAGATGCGTTTCTGGCTGGTGGCGGCCCGTATTCAGATGGAAGACTGTCAACTTATTCTTTTTATCTTCTGAATGAGGATGATAAGGCGAGAACAGACTTTATTAAAGAAAAATATGGTGTGGAGTGTGTATCAGCCCTGCACCACAACAAACGGAAAACCAACTATCATATCCATCTCATCTTTTCCGAAAGGGAGCTGTTACCGGAACCCATAGAAAAGATTGCAACACGCAATATGTTCTACAATGAACAGAAAAAGCATGTACGCACCAAGAAAGAGATACTCGATGATAGCGGGAATGTCCGCAAAGGCTGTAAGATTGTCAAGAATGGCGAAGTTTATGAGCGAACCTTATTTACCGCCAAGAACAAGCTGTTCAAGCAGGAGCATTATCTGGACGAGGCAAAACGCTTCTATACCGACCTTATCAATCTTCTGATAGAGGACGATAAGAATAAGCACCATGTATTCGATAGAAACGGATTGTATCTTGCAACCAAGAAAATCGGTAAGAATAATCCCAAAGCGGAACAGATAAAGGAAGATAACGAGGTGCGTATGCAGTGGAATCACGAAGTAGACCGAGCCATAGTCAGCCAAGTGCTGGTGGATGAGATACGGCAGATAAAGAATGAGTTTATCACAGACCGTATCCGTAATTCCATTAAAGTATGGGGAAACTGACCGGAGTTGCTGTTAAATATTATATTTACCGCAACAAAGACGTTAGCACTTTTAACTTCCAAGGTACTGACCGCCGCAAGGAAACTGAAAAACACTTTGTTCCATGAGGCTCTTGAAAAAGAATATGGTAACAAGGCTGTTATAAAAGCTGAGGACACCGTAGATATTGTTACTGCTCTGGCTAAGAAAACAATAACAGAGCCCGAGCTACCAGTAAGCCCAATTACTGCAACTGTTCCAAAACCAGAGGTTGCTGAACAGCCCAAGACACAGATACCTCCAAGACCGGTTATGCCACCGGAAGCAGCAGCTTTTTCTAAGCTTTTAAAGGTCAAAACTGCTTTGGATAAGCAAAATAATCTTATCTTTGAAGCAGAGAGTGAACGGAATAAGCTAGAGATTAAATTAAACGATTTAAAGGGACTTGCAAGACTTACCAAGAAAAAGGAGCTTGAAAGCAGAATTGCCATCAAAAACGAGGAAATCCGAACCTTCAAAGCCGGATTATCGGGAATCGTCAGACTGCATGGATTTGCAACGGTACAGGACTTCTACACAGCATTCTATACCGCACAGCATGCCACAGACACATACGAAAAAGCATGTACCAAGTGGGAAGAAGCCTACGGAGAAAAGTCTCCGAAACCTGAAACCATACACGAAAAGATACAACGATATCAAGAAAAGGCTGACAAGCAGAACGTCAACCGACCTTACCAAAGCAGAGATAAAGGGGCGAGATAAAATCGCCCCTCTGCATTGTGTTAAATATTACAATTTGAAACAAAGAAAGAAGTTATGATTATATCATTTTCAAACATACTTGATACATATTAAACAAATGCATATTATCTACTGTCTCTATTGTCTTCCAAATACACACCTCAACTCGACCATACACATAAACTGACATATCTCCAGCAAACCCCAATAGTCTAGGTCTATTTACACCATGAAGTTTCTTTGGTTTTGATAAGTAGCCCCAATATATGTTGGGATTATTCTTAATAAATACTTCTCCAAAATATGCCGAAATATCAACTGCTATCATAATTGTATTTAGAGACAGCTTTCGTCTATCGCTCATAATATGTGCTTTTATCCAATCTGGACGCATAGCTGATTCCAACATTAATTCTTGTTCATCCTTTGTACACACCTCAATATGATTTGAAAACCAATCCCATAATTCAATTAATGAATTGGGTGTTTTATCCAATACCATACGCGTTCCCGTTAAATTAATATACTTTTCTAAATTCTGTATCCTCTGCTCTATGGTATCAATATACCATACAAAATATTGTTCAGCTTGCTTTTTCTTCATATCTTCAAATGATATAAGTTCAAACGGCGGGGTCATTCCATTATATTGCATACATGTCACCTCTTATAACTGTTAATGAATAACATACTGGATTCCATTTTGTGTCAAGAAATCAAGTAATTGTTGAGTTGCACCACCCCGACCAGTAATATCACTTCTAAAAAACTCCCAAACAACAGCGGTAACATCTCCATTTTTCATTAAATATGCATCTTTCAATATCTGCGTTTTTATTCTTCGGCTCAGACAGGTTGGCTTCATATGCAACTCTATTTCAATATTGGCCCACATACCTTCCACCTTTTACACATTAACAAATGTCTGAAAATATTTTTGTGAATTACCTGAGTGTGATATTGCCAAAGCTTGTTCTCCAGTTTGTCTATCTCATATTATTTTCTACGATTTCAATATCCGTCTCACCTACGGTTAAGATGTCTAATGTTTCGTAGTCATCGTTGACAAACTCTACTTCATATCCTCTCTTTTCTTCAAAATATACATATAAAATTGTACCAATACATCCCATCTTAACTTTGTCTGATAAATTTTTTGTCGCTTTTACTACTTGCAATTCTTCATACATAAATGCGTTCACCTTTTCTTACAATACTCAAAGATCTCAATCTGCTCAATAGAACTAAATCTTTATATATTTATCCTACTTCTTTGTTGGTATCGCAGTAACCAATCTTACAAATCCATCGTTGTTTTTTATCCACACAAATACAACATCTATCTTCTTCCCATTCGCTCCTACTATAGATATCAACTGATTGTATTTAATTCCATGTTCCGTAACAGCCGTCTGGACAGCCACATTTTCATCAAATACAATCTGTTTTGCAAGTTGTCCTGCATTTTCTTTTGTAAAACCTAATGCTTTTTCAAACCAATTCGCTTTAGAACCTCCTACAGGATGATCTTTATTTAATAAGTAAGTGTCCAATTTCTTTTCTACACTTTCTTTTTGAATGGCTAATGCAACATCATCTACAGAACTGTCTCCATCTGCCATATCCATTTGCAACCATGAAATTACACCGTTTGGCAAGTTCTGAATTCCCAAATACCGATACATTTGAATTCCTTGAACAATTCCAAATGTTTTTACATAATATGCCAGCCCTTGAATATTGGCAAGAACAACAGGTGTAACCTCGGCCACTACCACAATTGCAATGACTAACGCACCAACTTGTGCTACTGTTGTTAATACTGTATATACATCACATACACAATATATTTCCCAAGATAGATTAATATCTGCTTCCGATAAAACCGTTCCTTTAAAGAAACCACTTTCAGTTCCTTTTGGAACTTCACTCCAATTTTCATTCCACCATATACCGCTATGCTTATAATAACGACTTTCTCTACCAGCAATTTTCTGGAATACATTTTCCCTTGTGACTGACGACAAATCATGCATATATAACTTGGAACCTTCATTGTTAATGATAGCAATATACGTCAGTTCATCAATGGTAAAAGCTTGCTTTTCATTATTCGTTACATTTTGAATAATCTGCTGAAATTGCTCTAGCGGAATTGGGTTGTCCACTTTTCCATCTACCATCTGCATTAAATTGTCTAAATAATCAAAAGATGTGCAACTTACATTGTACCATGTTCTCCCTGTATTGAACACAATAGATGAATCATTTTCCTCTACCACAACAGTATCGTATTTTGTGGGTGCCAAATCATCCAAATCACTTAAAGAATCGCCATCTGTATCGCGTTTTACCGGATTACTATAAAAAGACCATGTATCAATCTCCTGCACTTCTTCCGTGTACGGATTATATGCATGTACCTTGTAACTGGATTTTAATTCAATGATATCTGGTATACCATCACCATCCGTATCAATAGTCTCATCCCCTAAAGCAGGGTCTTTGTCCAATGATACAACAGAACCGTTGGATAATCTTATCCAGCATCCCTGATTTACCTGTTCACCCATTTTAGTAATTAATGGAGTAAGTGCGGATGCAAAATTCTGATTAATGTTAGCAGTAACTCCGTCGGTCTGGCTAACAAGACTATTGTAAGTATAATAATAAGATGGCGTTGTAACCACCGATACAACAATCTCTTCTTCTACAAGTTTTTTTATTTCATCTGTAAGGGTTGCACCGGAATCTACAGATGTACCATTCTTATAATTTGCATCTGTCAAAAGTATAATATACTTTTTAACTCCCGTCCGATATTCCATATTTCTTGCACAATACAATGCATCTACTACGGACTCCGGAGTGTCTCCACCACCACTTACACCCAAAGAGGACAACTCACTTTTAAAGGAAGATACACTTGTATACCAATCATAACTTTTGGTGGAACCAATTCCATCGGCATAAATATCTCTATATTCTACTAGACCCAAGCGGATATCAACCTTATTTTCTTCCAGATTAGACACAGCTGTCTCTATGTTATTTTTGACATTTTGTATTTCATTTCCCATAGAACCAGTAGTATCAATCACAAATACAACATCGGCTTTGCCTGCTTCAATAATACTATCTTCATTTTCCCAATCAATATTAAAAAAATAATCAGGCACCGATACTACCATATAAGTACTATAGTGACTAACTTCTGCTGATATTGTGCAATTGTCCATATTATGTGTTGTGTCTAATAATTCAAGTGCATTCTCTTCTTCGTTGTACCAAGCAATCGCTAAGTCGGTTAATTTATTTTTTTTCAAAATTTCATTACTGATTATAAATGTTAATTGACTATTTTCAAAAGACAAGTCTTCATCATGAATAAAATCAAACGCAGTTCCTACAAGACAGTCAATATCCATTATTGTAGCATCATTTTCCAATGCCGTTGCATATATTTTTTGACTATAATCTCCTTTTCCCGTTATTTGAATATTGGGTAATGTTCCAACTTCTTGAAGCTGATATTGTTCCACCGTGTCTATTCTAACCGCTTGTGTTACGATTTCTTGGCTATCTATAACTCCATTTCCATCTGTATCAGAACTTAAAGGATTCAATCCACAAGCGATTTCTGTTCCGTCACTCATTCCATCCTCGTCTGAATCATAATTTATAGGATTTGTCTTATATAGATTAATCTCTTCGTAATCATTTAATCCGTCTTCATCCGTATCTTTTGAAAATGGATTGGTATCATATTCATATTCCTGTGATAATGTCAAACCATCTTCATCGTAATCATCCGCCAACCGGATATTATCAATCGGCAAACCTTGTAACAATAAATTTGTGTATATTGCTCTTTCCAAATAATTTTTTTCAATCTTGCCATCAGAAAGTTCTACATATTCAGTAGTATCTATTTCCCATGAATATAATACACAATTTTCTGCTACATTATTTGCTGAACCACCATGTCCATTAAATCCAAACAAAACACTCTGTCCGGCAGTAATATTTGCATTATATCCGGCATTTCTTATTACATAATGATTTCCTTCGTGGGACTCAATAACAGCATTCCAAATATTTGTTATTTCTCTTTCAAAATCAAACTCTAACACCCAATCTTCTAATGTCTTGTCCGTATTATTCGTAATCTGAATGCTACCTGTGAAACCACTTCCCCAATCACTATCAACCTGATATTGTACAGAATAATCTTCCTCTTGAACCTCTTTATTTTCTCCTACAACATTAAAATTTTCTGGGAACTCATTAAATGCTGTACTACCTGAAATACCAAATTCTATGCTTCCTCCAACAACAATATCCTGATTCCAGTCGGCATTCTTAATAATATATTGACTTTCTTCATGTGTAGAAATCTCTGCATTCCAAATATTGGTAATTTGATCATCATATTCAAATGATAAATACCAGTTCTGTATCGTATCATTTCCTGTGTTTTCAACCTTGACATTTGCATTATAACCGGATTCCCAAGAAGATGTTACCGAAAATGTAACATTATAATTTTCACCTTCATAAACTTTTTCATTCGCCACTTTTTTATGCTTTTTATTACGTGGCTTATCTTCAACTGGTTCCACGTTATTTCCCGAAACAGAAGTATCTGTTATTTCAATATTTTCTGTCGATGCTTCATTTTCACTTCCCGCTTCGCTAATTGCAATAATTTCCTGACTTTTACTGGTCGTTTCATTTTCCTGAGCGAATGCAGTTACATTTACTGTACTAATACACATTACGAATGCAAGCACCCCTGCTAAGATTCGTTGTTTTAATCTCTTCACAATACATTAACCTTCCTATTCTGTCAAGCCTAAATCTATTGATTTTACTGGCTTTGACAATTTTTATTTTACCTCAAACAAAAGCTGAGGGTGATGGATATCGTAGTATCATGT
>ERZ779865.2754-NODE-2754-length-10597-cov-2.308765_pt1 | contig 10597 bp, 9 predicted proteins | sample MGYA00433088_ERZ779865 | MGnify/ENA primary metagenome ERZ779865 (study PRJEB29588, sample SAMEA2151703) | human gut metagenome | biome: human gut; feature: human-associated habitat; material: faeces | place: Denmark | collected 2008/2010 ... | reverse complement strand
CGTCATACATCATCGGTTTTGCCGACACAGATTCGCGGCAGAGTTCTTCAACCGTGTATTCGCGCGAGGACAGAACGAGACTGCCGTTCGGCTTCAGGCAGGTGCGGTCGGCGCATGAACGGCATTTTGAGCGGTCGAAATCCTTGCAGACCCATTCGGGAATGACGCTTGTCTTTTGCAGAAGCACCGGCTCTCGCGACATTCCCTCCGGGTTCGCACACCACGGACAGCGCAAGTCGCAACCCTGTAAATGAAAGACAAGCCGGTTTCCGATGCCGTCCCTTGAATACTGAAATCCCTTTCCGAAGATAAGGAGCTTATGCGCGCTCATTTGCCGTCACCCTTATCCGAGATCCACGAACCGAGCAGAGCGGTGAGTTCTGCCGCGTCGTTGCATCCGGCGGCGGCACAAAGCTTTTTCAACCGATAGCCGACCGCGCGCTCAGATATGAAGACAGATTCGGCTACCGCGGCGCGCGTCAGCTTGTTGTGCAGTCCGCGTATAATCAATATGTCGATACGGTCGCAGACCGAAAGGCAGCGTTCGACACGGAGAATTTCGTTTGCGAGCAGGTCTTCGGACAGTGTCTCGAGGCTCATAACCTCGTCATCCCTGTCGATTATGTCGTCGTCCGGGGTGCTTATGCTCATCGGAACTCGGATCGTCGCGGAGACCTCAATGTCGTTCTTTTGCAGCCATGAGCAGAGCTTGACCGCCTGCCGCCCGAACTCGCGATGCTCGGTCGAGAGCGTGATTACCCCGGGGACGAGTACCGTGAAATCCGAGATCATACGGTCGACGAATCCGGCGAGCGTTATCTTTCCTCTCTGTTCGCCGAGCGCGCGGTTTAGCGCGACAGCGGCGAGGTCGTTGCAGCAGATTACCGAGTCGTATCTGTCGCTCACGGTCAGAAAGTCGGACACGCACTCGCCGAGATCCTTTGAGACCGTGAAAACATCATTTTCGGGTGACGCGGCACCGAGACGCGACATTTCGGAGAGAAAGCTCTTTAATTTGATCTTGTCAGGTCCGGAGTCGGGATAGACGCCGAAAAGCGCGGTTCTCGTCCGTCCGCCGTCGCGCAGGGTGCATATGCCCTGTATAACCGCATCGGCATAATCCATGATTATGACACTCGAGTGCGGCGACGGAATATCAGACGTGAAATTTACGAGAATTGTGTGGATTCCGGCATCCCACATCCTTTTCAGCGGCTCACCGAGTGCCGCCGCAGAGTTTCCGGCGACGATAATCACCGGATTCAGATTGCTTTCGGAGACATCATCCGCGCTGCGCGGAATCTCGTCGAGGAGTACGAGCTGACAGTGCCGCTTTTCCGCCTCCTCGGCGATGCCGCGCAGGATGTGCATGAACCAGAGAGTCTTCCTGAAGGAAGAGTCTGTGTATACGTACAGATTCATTTTTTGCTCCTGAGAATTGTTTGTCCCATTGTATCATATTTTCCGCCGGAATGCAAGGAAGTCTTTTTCGTGGTTTTGTGGAATTCGCTTCCGGAAAACTTCAGCAATTCTTAAAATCAGGCACTATAACCGTCAGATGATCTCAATTCTTTAATTCCAAAGAATATTTCGCCGCTGTGCCAACCGTATACATCTTGTACACTGACTTACTTTTCCGGAGTACAGATTCCAAAATCGACGGATGTCTTTCCCGGAAAGCAAGAACCATTCTGTCAGAATGTATTTGGTATTTACAAAAAGCAATAAATAACAATTGGTCAAGAAATGTCTTTGTCCATAAGACTGAAAGCGGTTTGTATAAACGGCAGGTATCTGCCGAAAAGGTTTCAAACTTTGAACGTCGTCTTACGTCCCCGCAAAGTGAGTTGACTGTTCGGGCTATGAAAGATCCGTATGTATTTGACTTTACTCCATTCCGCCAGGATATGCCGGATGATCTCGATGATCAGCTTCCTTCTATTGAGGGACATACAGGATGCTCTGCATGATCTTCTCGGCGGAACAATCCAGGGGATGATGGAATGCGAAATGGAAGTGCAGAAAGAGGAACGTCAGACATCCGTGTTCCCCAGGACCGCAACAGCGATTACGAACCGCGGATAGTCCCGAAATACAGCCGTGACATCTCCGAAATCGACGAAAAAATCATAAGAATGTACACCGGAGGTATGTCAACAAGATAAATCTCCGACCATTATATCATGTAAATCGGGAGTTTACAGAAAATTCTGAACATAGCCTTTCATTAAAGCTGTACTTTCCTATTCCGCGTCATAGAACGCGTTTTTTTTCGTGAGTCCTTGCAGTTCCTTCAGTAATTCCGCGAGTGTTTCCGGGCAGAGCTTCCTGTCGTACCGATAAGCCGCTTCGCTTCCGATATTCCTGTATTTGCGCAGCCCAAGTGGGTGATACGGTTCAAGTTCGACCGATTTCACCGAAGAATGAGAATCCGCTGTTCCCGCGATCAGTTCGATGTGTCCGCTGTTGTCGTTCACGCCGGGTATTATCGGACAGCGGAGCCTTACATCCGCCCCGGCTTCGTCGAGAACGGAAAGTCCGGAAACAAGCCTTTCAAAATCTGCGCCGACATATTCGCGGCTGTTTTGACCGAGTTTCAGATCGTATAGGAAGAGGTCGCAGAACTTCGCCGCCATCCGGAGATTTTCCGGAGAGGCGCAGCCTGACGTTTCGACCGCGGTGTTGTATCCGACAACCTTCAGAGCTTGCAGAAGTTCAATGAGACTATCCGCCTGCGCGAAGGGTTCGCCGCCCGAAATCGTCACTCCGCCGTCGTCTCCGTAGAAAATATCGTCTTTTCCGACCTCGCGGAGAAGTTCGCCGACTGAATATTCCCGCCCGATCACCTCGAGCGCGCCGACCGGACAGACTTCGGCGCATTTTCCGCAGACAACGCATTTCGTCCGGTCGAGAACATGAACGCCGTCAAACGAGTGCGCGCCGTTCGGACAGATTCCGCATTTTTGGCACCCGACGCATCTCGCCGCGTCAAAACTCAGCTCCGGATAAAAGCCCTTTCCCTCGGGGTTGTGACACCACGCGCAGGAGAGCGGACAGCCCTTCATGAAGATCACCGTCCGTATCCCCGGTCCGTCGTGAGTCGAGAAGTGCTGTATGTTGAACACGAGCATTTTTAGTTACCCATGCTGCGTGAGATCACGTCGTCCTGCAAGAACTTAGGAATCCGCGTGAAGTAGTCACTGTAGCCGCCGATCCTGACTATCAGGTCGCCGTGGTTCTCGGGGTGAAGTTGCGCGTCAAGAAGCTCCTCGGTGTTCACAATGTTGAACTGCGTCTGAACGTCCCCGGTCTTCAGGGTCCCGCGGATCAGAGCCTTTATCGCACTCACCGGAGTGTTTCTGTTCAGCTTGACATTCAGTGCCGTACCGCCGAGGAATCTCGACGGGTTCCACGCCGCCGACGAGCAGAGACTCATCGTAGGTCCGAGCCGGTCGTAGCCTTGAACCGGGTCTGAGCCTGCCGCAAGAGGTGTCCCGGATAGTCTTCCGTCCGGCGACGCCATAGTGTTTTTTCCGTTCGACGCGTGGTCGCGGTAGGAGAACGCACCGGGAATGACTTTCGCGCCGCGGAAGGTCGTGTAGCGCGAGAAGATACCGAGAACCATGTCCGAGACGCGCTTTGCGAGTTCATTCGTCTCCTTGGTGTTGTTCCCGAAGTGCCCGACGCGGTTTATAATCGTGTCGCGAAGCTCCTCGTGACCCTTGTAATTGTCGGAAATAGCCTTTCTGAACTCCGCGATTGTCAGCTTCTTTTCGTTATAGACAAGCTCGCGGATGACATTGAGGCTTTCGATGACGTTTGTCATACCGAGCATATTCGGTTCGATGAAGTTGTATTTCGCGCCGCCCGCGTCGCTGGAAATTCCGCGCCCGACACAGTCGTCGATGAGCGCGGATATGCGTGCCGGGTCAGCTCCGTTTCGCGCGCGCTCGAGCTGCCAGAGGTTTTCGTTAAAGATCGCTTTGTCGCAGCAATCCGTAAAGTCGCGTCTGTAGTTTTCAAAAAGCTCATCAAAGCCGATATTCTCAGGGCATTTCATGAAGGTGGCGGTGAAGACCTTCAGCATATTTATGTACGGACTCGTGATTGAGACGCCCGAGCAGCCGATCGGCGTGATCTCGACGCAGGTTGAGTGCGTGAAATTGTTCGCGTCGCGCCTGTCATAGCCGTATCTGATCATCGACGCTGTGACCTTGTCGGAGTTCCAGATCTGCGGATTTCCGTGTCCCTCGCGTATTATCTCCGCCGCGCAGGTGAGAATCTCGTCGCTCGTCTCTGAGGTCACGCAGAAACCGATGTTCGGATCGGGTGTGTGAGTGTGCCTGATCGCGGTCAGAAAATGCCAGGTCAGCTCGTTTTCGACCGGATTTCCGTCCGGGTCGCGCCCGCCGATCATGAATCCCGCCGCCGCCCACGCGCTCATGTTGTTCATATACTGGAGGCAGAAGCTGTCGATAATTTCCTGAGCCGATGATTCGTCGAGAATCCCCGCCTCAATGTCGCGGCGGTAGTAAGGCAGCAGATACTGATCCGGACGCCCGGCGGAATAGATGCCATAGAGACTGTACAGAAAGAGATGCACGCTCTGCAGAGCCTCGCGAAAGGTCCTCGCGGGCTTTGCCGGGACATGGTCGAGCGTTTCGGCAAGTTTAAGAAAATCTTCACGCTCACTTCCGTCCGATTCAGAAGCGAGACGGCGCGCCTCGTCGGCATAGTTTTTCTGGAGCGTCAGTAACCCTTCAAGCTCGGTTATGCAGCTCTGGAAGAATTCATATTTCCCGGCATTACGACCGTCGATAAGGTCGAGCGAGTCGCGGTGAGTTTTCAGTTCGTCAATAAGTCCCTCAACGCCGAGATTCAGCAGCTTCGGATAATCGAGAGCCATGTGATCGAGCCGTCCGCGCGCCGGAGGTACAGCGGACCAGAGTTCGCTGTATTTCGCGAACCTTTCGGCTTCCTCACCCTCGAACTCAGAGAAATCCGGCTGACCGGCGATAAGCTCTCCGGGTATTATGACCGGCTTCGTGTTTTCGAGCATATAGCGTTCGGCTTCGGCGCGGCGGAGTCTCAAAGTCGGAGAATTCTCGTTTTTCAGCCAGCCCTCGATGTAGAGACAGAGCGAGTGAGAGCATTTCCACGGCACAAGGTCGCGGTTTATGACCATCGGCGAGTTTTCGGAATAATACTTCCTAAGTTTTCTTATCCGCGCTGACGGCAGGGACAGTTTTTTGATATCCGGTTTCAAAAATAACACCTCACATATTTTTTTGGTCTTGATTGACATGGGAACACGTCTGTGTTATAATAATTATAGCACGTATTGCTCAGTGCTTATATATATTTATAACACAAAAAATAGTCAAAAATGAAACCGGAGGCAGATATGTTCATTGCGAAAAAAATTTCCCCCGTAGTCGGTATCTGGGAGTATGAGATAGTGTATTCGGTTGAGGATCACCCGAAGTCCGACAATGGAGTACGGATCTACACGAAGCAGAAGTTTTCGATACTTCTGACCGATGATCTCGCCGCGGTGGTCGGAGAAAATGTCTACAATACTGTACGCGGCGATTTCTTTGTGTTCAGTCCGGACGAGATACATTTCGGGCGTTTTCTGCGCGCGGGGACGCACAGGTATCTTGACCTGTGGATGCCGATTGACTTTCCCAATCACGGATTCGACGAAAAATGTATCGGAAGCAATCTTCGCGCGCTGTTCAGGCAATCGGACGGTACGGCGGTCAATTATGTGACCCCGGACGAAAAGCTGCGCGGCGAGATACTGACAGCCGCCGAGAAATGCACCGCGATTCTTTGTGAGTCGCCACCGGACGACCACACGAAGAACCTTACGCTCTTCGCGCTGACGCTCGAACTGCTGGGACTCCTTGCCGCAGCGTACAAAAAGCAGTCGTCGCACCCGGATAAGTCGTCGGTTCCGCCGGTCGTCTCAAAGACGCTCAGATTCATAAACGAGAACTACACCGACGAGCTTGTGCTTGAAGCCATCGCAGATAACGCTGGGTGCAGCGTCACCTACCTCGCGAAGATATTCAGGCGTCACACCGGCAAGACGATACACGGATACCTGACCGAGCGTCGGATCGCAGCTGCCGAGCGGCTGTTAAGGGGCGGCGCGACCGTGACCGAGGCATGCTTCGGAGCAGGATTCGGCAGTTGCTCGGGGTTCATAAAGCTTTTTAGACGATATGTCGGGACAACGCCGGGAGATTACCGCGGGGAATATTTGTCAAGTAAAACCTACATACCGTCTCAGATGCCGCGTCTTACGTCGCGCGGAGATTTACCCGTTATTTTTTTGAAAAGACGCGAAAAATAGTTCTGATCGGCAAATCCGACCGCCTCCGCTATCTCACGCACCGACAGATCTGTCGCAAGAAGAAGCTCCCGCGCCCTGTCGATCCGCATAGCCTGCGTGAACGAAAGCACGGATTTTCCCGTGACCTCGCGGAAAAGGTGTGTAAATCGACTGACGCTGAGGTGACATTCGGCGGCAAGAGTTTCCGTAGGCGGAGGATACGGGAGCGATTCGTAAATGCGAACGCAGGAAGCGTTAATCCTCTGTACCGAGCTGCGACTTATGCTCTGCCCGCGCGACATCGCGTGTTTTCTGCCGACAAGGCTCAGAAGTTCATAAAGGTACGATGCGCAGAACTGCTCGTAAAACGGTCTTTTCATCGTAAATTCGCGTACCATTTTCTCGGAAATCTCCTCGTAAGTACCGCTAATCCCCATATCGAATACTCGAAGATTGTCAATTCCGAGCTTTTCAAGAATTTCCCCGACTCCGCGTCCCGTAAAATGTATATAATGCGAAACGGAATTTTCACCCGCAAGATACCGATATTCCTGCGGTTCGTGCGGACGAAAAATAATTATATTTCCCGCTCCTATCTCTTTCTCGACGCCGTCCCGAACAAGGTGGCATATACCGCGCGCAACGTAAAGAATGTGATAATCAATCCGCCCGCTTTTTCGCACGCTTCCGCGTTCGTGTTCGTTGATTTTCTGAATACCGCAGCTATTGACGCAAAGATATTCGCCTGATAACCGCTCGGTTGAGATCTCCGTAAGATCTATTTTCTCCATAACAATGACACCACCTCTATAAAGATTATACAGCACGCAAGCGCGCTTGTCAACAGCGTTTTTGTGCTAATATTCGGCGATACGGTACATATACATTTGAAAAAATTTCCGCTATAATTGCGGTAATGGCATACAATGCCGAATACGCAAACAAAAAGGAGAATAACTATGGATATCAACCGTATTCCCGAATCAGAGCTCGGAAAAGGCAGCGGCATAAAGCTTGCCGTATGCGACACCGAGCATGATCTCTATTGGAGAATGGCTATCGAAATGCTCGAAGTCATTACCGAAAACAACAAAAAAGGCGAGGACACAATTATGGTCATTCCCTACGGTCCTCTCGGTCCTTACAGCCGAATCGTCTATCTTGTAAACAAGTATCGCATAAGTCTCAGGCACTGCACCTTCATCAATATGGACGAATACCTCACGGACGAGCATACTTACATAAAAATGAATGACCCGCTTTCGTTCCGCGGCGGTATGGAACGCATTTTTTACAGTCAAATCGACGACGAACTTAACGTTCTTCCCGAAAACAGACACTTCCCTATTCCCGGTGAAGAGTGGCGTGTTGCCGACCTTATAAAGAAAGCGGGAAAACTCGATATGGCTTGGGGCGGTGTCGGAATCAACGGTCATTTCGCCTTCAACGAACCGCCGGAACCCGGTGAAATCTGCACTCCCGAAGAATTTCTCGACCGTCCGACGCGCGTTCTGCACATTTCGCGTGAGACAAAAACTATCAATGCCTATATGAACTGCGGCGGTGACCTTAGCGGCATTCCTCCGTACTGCATAACGGTCGGAATGAAGGAGATGTTCGGCGCAAAGCGCGTCAGAATGTGCATGCCGCGCGACTGGAACGCGGGCGCACTCCGCAAAATTCTTCACGGGCCGCAGACAGCTGCCGTTCCCTGCTCGCTGTTCAACCGTCACCCCGATGCAGTACTTTATGCAGCACGCGTTGCGCTCGCTTCTCCCGTACCCGAAATACGCGTTTACAATAAATAATGAATCGTTCTCTTCTGCGCGGAAAGATAGTCCGCAGAGATAACACAAAGCAAGGTGCGATCCTTATCGAAAACGGCATTATCATTGACTCCGACTATCACGGCGACGTTCCCGAAAACACCAAAGTTACGGATTTCGGCGAGCGTTACATTTTGCCGGGATTTGTCGAACTGCATGCGCACGGCGGAGGCGGTGACGACTTCGGCGACTGCACCGCCGAGGCTTTTACAAGGATATGCGACCTTCATCTGTCGCACGGTGTTACGCGCATTTGTCCGACGCTCACCGCCTGCGACTGGGAAAACACACTTACATTCCTGCGTCTTTGCAAAACCATGCGGACGCACCCGATGTTTGCGGGCGCACACCTTGAAGGACCGTTTCTTTCCCCGAAAATGAGCGGTGCGCAGAACACCGCCCGCCTAAGACTTCCGAACGAAAAGGACGCCGAAACGCTTTGCTCGTACGGCGACGTTATCAGTCGTGTAACGCTTGCGCCCGAACTTGCGGGTGCGGACGATTTTGCACGCAGACTTCTTTCTGCGGGAATTGCTCTTTCGATAGGTCACAGCGATGCGGACGCAGACACCGTACGGCGTGCCGTTGTGCTCGGCTACACGCAGGTGACACACCTGTATTGCAGTACCGCATCGCGCAGAAAAAAAGGCAGCTACGTCGTCGGCGGTCTTGTCGAAGCGGCACTCACCGAGGACGCTCTGACGGTAGAACTTATCGGAGACGGGCATCACATATGCCGCGAAAGTTTTCTTCTTACCATGCGATGCAAAGGAGCAGACGGTGTATGCGTTGTTTCTGACGCAATGCGCGCCGCAGGGCAAACCGACGTAAAAGAAAGCTATCTCGGTGCAAAACAGCCCGAAAATCGCGTCATTATCGAGGACGGCGTAGCAAAATTGCCCGACAGATCGAGCTTTGCGGGAAGCGTCGCGGCAGGCGACACCATGGTAAACGCTCTTTGCGGCAGATACGGTATTGACATCTGCACGGTATCGGGAATGATGAGCCGCGTCCCATCGCGACTGCTTTACGGCAAAGGCAAATACGGTGAGATCGCGAGCGGCTTTGCCGCAGACCTTGCCGTGCTTGACACCGATTACAAAACCTATGCCGTATATCTTGACGGAAAACGTGTGAGATAAAAAGCGTTTGCTAAATACAAAAAGGGTGTAAAACTCCGAATGAGTTTTTTACACCCTTTTCAAATTGCAGTCTGCCGGAGACCCGTCACACCTTCAAAATAAAGTGGCTTTTATGAAAGTCCAGAAGCCCGTCCCTCTTCATTTTTCCGAGTTCGAGCGACAGACCGCTGCGTTCGACCGCAAGATAATCCGCGAGCTGTTGCCGCGAAAACGGAATATCAAATTCGTACTTTCCGAGCCGTCTTGCCTCAGCCGAAAGATATGACATCAGTTTATCTCTTGTCGTCCGCTGTCCCATATGCGTGAGTTTTTCACTGAGACGCAGGTTTTTCTCGGCAAGCTCGCCGAGCAGATTCCGAATAATACGGGTGTGATACGTACAGGCGGACGGACAAACGTTAAGAACGCGCTTAATGCTTACAAACATCGCCGTAACGGGCGTTTCCGCTATCACGCTCACATTCAGAGCCGAGCAGGAGGCACAGGCATACGCCGCCAAAAAAGTCTGCCCCCGCCCAACCTTTGAAAGAATGTTGCGGTTGCCCCAAATATCCTCCTGTATGACCAGAACGCTTCCAGACAGCACAAGACCTATCGCATCCGCCGCATCTCCGATGTGCATAAGAAACGTGTCCTTCGGAAAATCCTCCTTTCGCGCGCCGAGACAGGAAAGTACCGAGGGAAGCTCGTCCTCGGAAATGCCCGAAAAAAGCCCCGATAAACGTATGACCGAAAAAAATTTTTTCATAAAAATCCTCTTTCGTTGAAATTTCAACCGACTTGTCGATTTTATTATACTATAATATATGCAGAAAAGCAAGGAGGAACTGCTATGAAAAAACAGAAAAAGAACTTTAACCGCCTACGGCGGTCTGAAATATGCACGGCATATTTATTTATCTTGCCCATGTTTGGGGGACTGCTACTGTTCAGCATTATTCCATTTATTCAAAATATCCTCTACAGCTTTCGTAAAATGGGTACATTTGGAGATGGAACCTTTGTTGGACTTGCCAATTACCGCAAGCTGCTGACAGATGACACTTTCTGGCTGGCATTGAAGAATACGGTATTTTATGCGGTAGTAGGTGTACCCCTGGTGATTGTGCTTTCCATCTATCTGGCGCACCTGCTGAATAAGAAGCTACGCGGCCGGACGTTGTACCGCACACTGCTGTTTATTCCTGCTGTTACCATTCCGGCGGCCATCGGTATCCTCTGGCGCTGGATCCTTAATTATCAGTACGGCATTTTTAACTGGCTTCTAGAGAAGCTGGGGCTACCGCGGG
>ERZ779865.2753-NODE-2753-length-10600-cov-13.511522_pt1 | contig 10600 bp, 7 predicted proteins | sample MGYA00433088_ERZ779865 | MGnify/ENA primary metagenome ERZ779865 (study PRJEB29588, sample SAMEA2151703) | human gut metagenome | biome: human gut; feature: human-associated habitat; material: faeces | place: Denmark | collected 2008/2010 ... | reverse complement strand
GCTTTCGGTTTTTATTTTTGTCAAAAACGAGAAAAACGAAAAAGCCGCAGTTTTTATTGGCTGTTTTTCCGTCTGCTAACAGAATTTATGACTGCTGTCGTCCGCCTTTCGGGCGGATTTTTTTATGTTATCCGTTGCGTATTTTTATGATTGAAAAATTTAAAACGTGCAAAAGTGCGCATTTACGGTTCGATAATATTGCATATTAGATAACAAAACGGGCACACTATAAGCACAAACGCTGAATTTTATTGCGCGATATTGACTGCATTTGAACGTTTCTGTATAATTAAGGCACAACAGAGATATCGGAGGTGTGAATATGCTTACAACCGACAGAAGAGCGCAGATACTTGAAGTTCTGCGTCAGAACGGCTCGGTTACCGTTTCAAAGCTTGCCGAAGAATTCGAAACAAGCGAATCTACGATAAGGCGTGACCTTTTGGCTCTTTCCCAGCTCGGGAAAATAAACAAGGTTCACGGCGGAGCGACTGTTCTCGGGCAGGAATTTCTCCACAACGAGGAGGATTTCGACAAAAAATCGCTGATGAACATAAACGAAAAGGAAGCAATAGCAAAATATGCCGCATCGCAGATAAATGATGACGATTTCGTTTTTATCGACGCAGGCACGACCACCTTTCTTATGACCAAATATATTTCCTCTTCCAAAGCAACCTTTGTAACCAACGGAATCGCCCACGCAAAGGAGCTGACGGCCAATGGCTGCAAGGTTTTTGTTATCGGCGGTGAATTAAAAAGCACAACCGAGGCAATCATAGGCTTAGTAGCCGCTTCAAATCTTCAGAAATATAACTTTTCAAAAGCGTTCATCGGAACAAACGGAGTCAGCGAAAAACAGGGATTTACAACCCCGGACACCGAGGAGGCAATGCTGAAAGCCGTTGCCATAGAGCGCAGCTTTGTAACCTATGTGCTTTGCGACCACACAAAGTTCGGAAAGGTTTCGGCGGTATCATTTTCACCGGTTGCGGCGGCGTGTATAGTCTGCGACAAATGCGATGACGAACAGCTTAAATCAAAAACGGTAGTGAAGGAGGTAACTGCTTAATGGTTTACACCGTTACTCTGAATCCGGCTCTCGACTATGTGATGAAGCTCAAAGCTCTCAGAACCGACGACATAAACCGTACTGACGGCGAAGAAATCTATTACGGCGGAAAAGGCATCAACGTGTCGGTCATACTCACACAGCTCGGAATTCCCAACACGGCACTCGGCTTTCTCGGAGGCTTTACCGGAAAAAAGCTTGAAGAAATGCTCAAAAACGACAATGTTAGCTGCGACTTTAATTATCTTAAAAACGGCGATACGAGAATAAACGTCAAAATCAAGGCCGACAAGGAAATTGATTTGAACGCCTGCGGCCCCGAAATCACAAAAGAGGATATGCAGAGCTTTTTAAGAAAGCTTGACGGCATAAAGAGCGGAGATTATCTTATCCTCGCAGGCTCTATCCCGAATACCCTCCCCGATGACATTTACGAGCAAATGCTTGAGAGAGTCGGCGACAGAAATATAAACTGCGTGGTTGACGCAACGGGCGATTTGCTCAAAAACGTGCTCAAATACAAACCGTTTTTAATAAAGCCGAATCATCACGAGCTCGGCGACCTGTTCTCGGTCCAAATTAAAAGCGACGATGACATTGTAAAATATTCGAAAAAGCTTCAGGAAATGGGTGCTAAAAACGTGCTTGTTTCAATGGCAAAAGACGGCGCAATGCTTACGGACGAAAACGGAAGCGTCCACAAGATAGGCAACGCAAAGGGCAAGCTCATAAACTCCGTCGGTTGCGGAGACAGTATGGTGGCAGGCTTTACGGCAGGATATATCAAGACCGCCGACTATTCCTACGCTTTAAGACTCGGCTCGGCGTGCGGAAACGCAACGGCCTTTTCCGAAAAGCTTGCAACCCGTGAAGAAATTGAACGCGTCTTTAACGCGGAGTATAAATAAGGAGGAATACTTATGAAAATCATCGACTTATTAAAAAAGGATGCGATTGCTCTTAATGTTTCTCTCACCGACAAGGAAGAGGCAATCGACAAGCTGATTTCCCTGCACGAAAAGGCAGGAAATCTTGCCGACAAGGCGGCGTACAAGGAGGCTATCCTTGCAAGAGAGGCTCAGGGCTCGACCGCAATCGGAGAAGGAATTGCCGTTCCGCACGCAAAATCGGACAGCGTAAAGACTCCCGGTCTTTCGGCGATAACGGTTCCGAACGGCGTTGATTACGGTGCTCCCGACTCCAAGCCCTCGGACATTTTGTTTATGATTGCCGCTCCCGTTGACGGAGATTTACATCTCGAAATACTCTCCCGTCTTATGGTAATGCTTATGGAACCGGAATTTTGCGCGGCTCTACGGGGCGCAAAAACGACGGACGAATTTTTAGAAATAATCGACAAAAAGGAAGCGGAGAAATACCCCGAGGAAGCGGTAAAACCCGAAGTAAAGCCGAAGGGTTACAGAATACTCGCAGTTACAGCCTGTCCGACGGGCATAGCGCATACCTATATGGCGGCAGAGGCACTTGAAAAAGCGGGCGAAAAATTAGGCTATCCGCTCAAAGCCGAAACCAACGGCTCCGGCGGTGCTAAAAACGTGCTCACAAAAAAGGAAATCGAAGAATGCGACGGAATAATCGTTGCCGCAGATAAAAACGTCGAAATGGCACGTTTCGACGGCAAGCCGGTTGTAAAGACCTCGGTTTCAAACGGAATAAACAAGCCCGAGGAGCTTATCAAAAGAATCGTTGACGGAAAAGCCGCGATATATCACGCCGACGAAAGTGAAAAGCAGCCTATTGATGACGACGAAAAGGAAAGCGGCTGGCACAAACTTTATAAGCATCTCATGAACGGTGTTTCCCATATGCTCCCGTTCGTTGTCGGCGGCGGAGTTCTCATAGCTCTCGGCTTCCTGTTCGATACGCTTGCAGGCAATGCCGATGTCGGCGGAACCTTCGGCTTCACAAGTCCCGTTGCGGCAATTGTATTCTGGATAGGCAAAGCGGCATTTGCGCTTATGCTCCCCATTCTTTCGGCTTATATCGCATCGTCCGTTGCCGACAGACCGGGTCTTTTGCCAGGTATGATAGGCGGCGTATTTGCGGCAAACGGTTACACCTTCAGCTCGCTGATTGAAAACCAAAGCCTTACCGGAGACGACAAAGCGGTGTCGGGCTTCCTCGGTGCTCTGCTCGCAGGCTTCCTTGCCGGTATTATTGTAAATCTCCTCAAAAAGGCATTTTCTTGGCTTCCGAAATCAATGGACGGAATAAAGCCCGTATTTATCTATCCTCTTTTCGGCACGCTTATCATGGGCCTTCTTATGTGTCTTGTAAACCCCGTTATAGGCGTTGTCAACTCCGCTCTTTCCTCATTTCTCTCGTCGCTCGGCGATACAAGCAAAATACTCCTTTCCATAGTACTTGCGGCAATGATGGCAACGGATATGGGCGGCCCGTTCAACAAGGCGGCTTATGTTTTCGGCACGGCTGCAATAGCCGACGGCAACACATGGATTATGGCGGCTGTTATGATAGGCGGTATGGTTCCCCCGATTGCAATTGCACTTTCGACAACCTTCAACAAGAAAAAGTGGACATCGGAAGAACTCAAATCAGGTCCCGTAAACTATCTTATGGGTCTGTGCTTCATTACGGAGGGTGCTATCCCCTACGCCGCTTCCGACCCGGTCAGAGTTATCCCCTCATGCTTAGTAGGCTCTGCTGTCGCAGGTGCTCTTACATCGCTGTTCAACGTTACATGCCCCGCACCTCACGGCGGAATCTTCACATTTATAGTATGCGACCATCCGCTTCTCTATATCGTAGCCCTTATTGCAGGCTCGGTTGTCGGAGCGCTGATGCTCGGTCTTCTTAAAAAGAATCGTAAAGAATCCGTATAACAAACAATCAGAAACCGTGCCGAGAGGCATCGTCCTCTCGGCAGGTATCAAACATAAGGAGAATTATTATGGTACAGAAAACTTTTACAATCACTAATAAAATGGGACTTCATATGCGTCCGGCAAACACCTTTGTAACGGAAATGTCTAAATTCTCTTCGGAAGTTGACATTGTTTTCGGAGGTAAAAGAATCAACGGCAAGAGCATTATGAATATAATGGCAGGCTGCATCAAATGCGGAAGCGAAATCACCGTAGAGTGCAGCGGCGCAGACGAAAACGAAATGCTCAAAAAAGCCGAAGAGCTTATCACATCGGGCTTCGGCGAAGAATAATATTGCCGCGGCTTAATGAAAGGGTGGGTTTAATGCTTAAAGGAATCGGCGCATCTCAAGGCTTCGGAATCGGCAAGGCCGTTGTTATAAGGGACACAAACCTTGACTATTCATCCGTAAAATTTACCGATTCGGATCATCAAAAAAAGCGTCTGCACTCGGCAGTCGCCGACTTTTCCGACGAAACAAAATCACTTGTGGCGGAGCTTAAAAAGGCTGCCGGAAATAAAGAGGCGGAGATACTCGAGGGACATCTTGTTATGCTTGAGGACCCGTTTATGCTCGCACAGATGGAAGAAGCAATCGACAACGGCTCTGTTGCCGAAGCGGCGGTTGACAGCATATGCACGATGTTTATCAATATGTTCTCCGGCGTTGACGACGAGCTTACGCGTCAACGCGCCTCGGATGTAAAGGATATAAGAGACAGCCTTTTGCGCATTCTTCTGGGTGTAAAAAGTGTGGATATTTCATCCGTACCGAAGGGCTCTGTTCTCATCGCCAAGGATTTCACCCCGTCCATGACGTCACAAATAAACAGGGAAAATGTTTCCGCAATTATCACCGAGGTCGGCGGCGTTACGAGTCACAGCGCAATACTCGCCCGTGCCATGGGCATACCTGCCGTTTTGTCGGTCGTCAATGCGGTTGAAAAAATCTCGGACGGCAATATGATTATTGCAGACGGCTTCAAGGGAAAAGTATTTACCGACCCCACAGAGGAAGAGCTTGAAGAATACAGAACCAAGCAGGCGGCATATCTGAAGGAAAAAGAAAGCCTCAACGAATACTTCTCAAAAGAAACCGTTACAAAATCCGGCGTAAAAAAGCATGTTTACGGCAACATCGGCAAGGCTGAGGACGCACAGAACGTATTGCAAAACGGCGGCGAGGGCATAGGGCTCTTCAGAACGGAATTTCTGTTTATGGACAGAGCCTCTCTTCCCACGGAGCAGGAGCAGTACGAAGCATATTCAACCGTCGCAAAGATAACGGACGGCAAGGAAGTTATCATTCGCACACTCGATATAGGCGGAGATAAAGCGATAGATTACCTTAAAATCGAAAAAGAGGACAACCCGTTTCTCGGACACCGCGCGATAAGATACTGCCTTGACAACCCTAAAATTTTCAAAATTCAGCTTCGTGCAATTCTCCGCGCAGCGGTTTTCGGAAACATAAAGGTTATGCTTCCGCTTGTAACGACACTTGACGAGGTTCGCAGAGCAAAAGCCCTTATCGAAGAATGCAAAGATGAGCTTAAAAATGAGGGTCTTAAATTCGCCGACATTCCCGTGGGCGTTATGATAGAAACTCCGTCGGCGGCAATAATTTCCGATTTGCTTGCAAAAGAGGTTGATTTCTTTTCCATCGGCACAAACGACCTGACGGGCTACACCATGGCTGTTGACAGAGGAAACGCCGCTGTTTCAAAGCTGTATGACCCGATTCAGCCTGCGGTTCTGCGCCTTATCGAAACGACGATTAAAAACGCCAAAAAGGCAGGCATCCCCGTCGGAATGTGCGGAGAAGCGGCAGCCGATACACGTCTTATTCCCTTGCTTTGCAAATGGGGGCTTGACGAATTTTCGGTAACGCCCTCTTCGATTTTGCACACAAGAAAAAGTATATGCGAATGCGAATAACGGTAAATCTCCCGCATCTTATTTTATATAATCAAGCAGCAAAGCCCTAGTAAAGCACCTCAAAACAATATATTTTGATACAGAAACAGATTAACCCCTCGAATATGCGTCTGCATTATCCGAGGGGTTAAGTGCATTATTATATAAAAAACCGTTTATTTTAAGCAAAACCTACTCATAACGGGCTAATAATCAACATTATCTTGCTTTTTTGTATGCTATATGATATTATTGGTATACATACTAATAATATTATAAACAGGTGATATATTTGCGTAGAAACAGCAGTGAAACAAAAAGAAAAATCTTAACGGCGTGCGTTCGGTTGTTTTTGGAGGAGGGCTACAAAAGCACCTCCGTCAGTCGAATAGTCGAGGAAGCAGGCGTCGCAAGGGGCAGCTATTTAAATCTGTTTCCGACCAAGGACAAAATCTTGCTGGATTTGACCGAATCGATGTTCGGCGGTCAATTTGACGTGGCGAGGAGCATTGCGGACAAAAAGCTGCCGCCCGTATACGCCTATGCGGTGGAAACGTCTCTTCAGCTCACGCTAACGGAGCTTAACGAGAACCTGCGAGAAATCTATATTGAAGCATATTCTCAGCCCGACACGGCGGAATTCATCTATCTGCACACCACGGCGGAATTAAAGCAGATTTTCGGAGCAAATTTCCCCGATTACAGCGAAAGTGACTTTTACGAAATGGAAATCGGCACGGCAGGACTTATGCGTAACTATATGGCTCGCAAATGTGATATTCATTTCCCGTTGGAGCGCAAGCTCAGCAGGTTTCTGGTGGCATCAATGAGAGTATATCGTGTCCCGGAGGAAGAACAGGCAAAGGTGCTTACTTTTATCGGCTCGATTGATATTCGGGAGCTTGCCGTTACGGTTATGCATAAGCTGTTTGCCATGCTTGAAATGAAATATGACTTTAAGCTGTCTACGGACGGCGAAACGGAGGAAAGAAGATGAGAACAGGGAAAAAACTGCTCACAGGTATGCTTTTGGTGCTTTTCATTGTTTTTGTCGCAGGATGCGGCAAAGTGAAAAAAACCGGTGCCGTGTTGCCGGAGGTGCGCAACAGCGGCACGGCGGTTCAGTGGAAATACAGCGATGAAGCCGACTGGCGCGACCTTGTGGCACTTACCGAGCTGCGTGGTGCCTCCGGAGAAAACGGCAAGGACGGAATTAACGGAGTTGACGGGAAAGACGGTAAGAACGGAACAAACGGCGAGAACGGAAAAGACGGCGTTAACGGCACCGACGGAAAGAACGGTCTTGACGGCAAAGACGGCATTAACGGAATTGACGGTGCCGACGGCAAAGACGGTAAAGACGGTATAAACGGAAAGGACGGCAAAGACGGCAAAGACGGTGTCGACGGCATTAACGCCAAAAACATAGAGGTGCAGCGAACCGAAACCCACATACAGTGGCGATATGAGGGCGACGAGTGGCAGAATCTCGTTGCGATAGCCGATATAGAGGGCCCTGCCGGACAGAACGGAACGGACGGTGCAAACGGAAAAACTCCGGAATTTCGCGTAAGCGAAAATATCCTGCAATGGCGTTATGTCGGCGACGAAATATGGCTGAACCTATACGACCTTACCGCATTAAAAGGTGCGGATGGCAGAGACGGCGCTGATGGTAAAGACGGAGCCGACGGTAAGGACGGAAAAGACGGAATAAACGGGCAAAACGGCTCTGACGGCAAAGACGGTAAAACACCTTTTATCGGCGAAAACGGCAACTGGTGGTTCGGAGAAATCGACACCGGTGTAAAAGCCGCAGGTGTTGACGGCACAGACGGTGTTGACGGCACAGACGGCGAAAAGGGAGAAAAGGGCGACAAAGGCGACAAAGGCGATAAGGGTGACAAAGGCGACAAGGGCGATAAAGGCGACAAGGGCGACGCCGGTCAGAACGGCAGCTGCCCGGGCTATTTTTATGCAGAAACAAGAATTCCGAGAGTATTTCTCAATAACGGCAACGCAGCTTTAAGCGTCTATGAAAAGGTAAACAGCGGAGACCTGATATCCACTTATCTTGATAAGATTACGCTCAAAAAAGGTCATGTTTACAGCGTCACCATAAGCGGCTCTCTCCAGGTGGTATCAAACGAGTCCAACAACAGCGGTAATTACTCCATCCAGATGACAGACGGCTATGACGACGACCTTTGCCGTGAGGTTACACGCATAAAACGTGACGGCACAAAAATAGCGCAGACAAACGACCAACATTCCTTTAATTTCACCAGAATTTACGACGCCTCGGACGAGGATATAACGCTGTACTTCATGTTTGAACAGTCGGCATACAATACCCGTCTCGAGAGCTTCAAAGGCACGATCACCATCACCGCTCTTGACTGAGCCGACATACACGAAAACGGAGGTAATAGAATATGAAAAAACGAATACTTAGTATCCTGCTCGCCTTTTGTATGATGATGAGCTTTGTACCGATGATGGCAAGCGCAATTGAGATTTACATTGACTTGACCATTGTCGGTCAGGCAAACTTAACGCTCGAGGTTGTGTCGGGCGACAGCATTGACAATATCAAGGAGAAAATTCAGGAAAAAACAGGCTTTTCTCCCGATGCGCAAAGACTGTTTTTTGGCGAAAAAGAGCTTGAGAACGGGCGCACGCTGGCAGATTACAATATTCAGAAGGAAAGCACGCTGCGCTTGCGTTTGCAAAAGACGATACAGCTCGGCACAGACGCACTAAGTAAAAATGTAAACACAGCGACCGCACCGACCGTGTATTTCGGGCAAGACCATGAAAATAATCCCGGTGCATGGCGCGTCATCGACTATGACGGAAACAGTGCAGCCGGCATAGCCGGGAATATGACCCTGCTTGCGGCAAATAACATGGGGTTGTCAAAGTTCGGTGCGAGCAACGCTTATGCGGACAGCGCGTTGAAAGAGGCAATAGACGCGCTTGCGGATAAGCTGACGGCGAAAGAAACCGATGCTGTTGAAAAACGGACCCTTGCAAGCGGAAACTACGATGAGGAAAATACCGACGGTGTAGCGGGTTCTGCGGTAAGCAATGCTGTTTTTTGGCCGCTTTCCTCAAAAGAGGCTAATGCGGTAAACAACGATTTGCGTGTCGTGGATCCCGAGCATCCGGGTTGGGCGTCAAGCTATTGGTGGCTGCGCTCCCCAGACGAAGACTATTCCACTGCCTTTGTGGCTGGTAGAGGTGAAGTCCGCTACTATGGTGGATACTCTACTTCCAAGGAGTTTGGCGTTCGTCCCGCTTTCGACTTGAATTTGGACTCTGTCCTCTTTGCATCCGCCGCCGTGGGCGGCAAGCCCGACGGAGGGCTGCAGCCCGTTTCCCCAAATTACACCGGAAACGAATGGAAGCTGACCCTTTATGACAGCAAGCGCAACGATTTCAGCAGAACTACCTGGGAGGTTTCCGCTTCCACCAAGGGCGGCACCGTAGAGATATCCTATACCGACGCAAAAACCGGCGCAAACGAATATATTTCCGCTCTGATCTTTGATGATGTCGGTAATGTAATCTATTACGGCCGCAGCAACGCCTCCCTCACAGAAAAAGACGGTACGGCACAGCTTACCATTCCTGCCGGCTTTGCCGAGGGTACCTATACCCTGAAGGTCTTCAACGAGCAGTACAACGGCGACCGCAAAACCGACCTTGCAAGCGGTTTCGCGGATGTTACGCTGACGGTTGAAAAGCGGGTCGACGAACAGTTCACCCTTGCCCCCGGCGGCAGATACTATTTTGACCTTTCGGCAATGGATATTCCCGGAACGGTAAACAGCAATTTGCCTGACAGCACCCTGCATTATGTGCCTTTTACCTATGCAGGCACGGTGGACGCTTATTCACTGAAAAATGAAGCCGACACAGATACTACCTCCTACGAGCATAGCTTGTTTATTGCTGACTACGCTATGACCCACACTGTGAGCTGGGACAGTCTGAACATCCAAGGGTTGATCTTTGGCAAGGAATATACAAGCGACGGTATCGACTATACTCTTCGCGCCCCATCTGTGGGGAGCGGTTGGACCGATAACGGTGAAGACGAGCGTGGAACGCCGACCAATAATGAGTGGGACACGATTTTGGATAAGGCGAATCAAACAGGTGGTCATATCAAGAATTGGACGGATTTCATGAGTTGGGGGCAGGACTCATCCGTTCGGGTTCGCACATTCCGCACATCCCGTGGGCTTGCCTCTGCCCGTTTTTGGAGCAGCTGGCCGTGTACGCAACCCGATGATTACAATGCTTACCGCCCCGTCCTTGAAGTCCTGAACCCCGGCACGCTGGGCTCTGACGGGCTGAAGGTCGTTACTCTCGACCTTGGCGGCGGGAAATTGGGCAGCAACTCGGATCATATCCAGATCATCGTAAAAAAAGGCGAGAGCTTTACCGCACCTGCCTCCAATGGCCTGACCCGCCCGGACGGGAATACCGGCAGCTACTTTATGTGGCGCGGCAGCGACGGTGCGCTCTACGCACCGGGTGACAGCGTCCCGGCAAACGTGAACAAGCTGACGGCGCAGTTTGATTACATAGAGCAGTTCACCCTCGATCCCGGCGGCACGTATTACTTTGACCTCTCCGGCGTGAACATTCCCGGCACGGTGAACGACGCTCTGCCGGACAAAACAATGCACTATG
>ERZ779865.2751-NODE-2751-length-10603-cov-2.355518_pt1 | contig 10603 bp, 10 predicted proteins | sample MGYA00433088_ERZ779865 | MGnify/ENA primary metagenome ERZ779865 (study PRJEB29588, sample SAMEA2151703) | human gut metagenome | biome: human gut; feature: human-associated habitat; material: faeces | place: Denmark | collected 2008/2010 ... | reverse complement strand
AGGTGAATTCACCATGATATTTCGATTTGTCGACCTGTTCGACAAAAGTTGCAAACTCGTGCTGAAGTGTGATAGGTGGCAAATAAATCGAAATACTTCTCAATTCTTGTGCGTTTATGTTTGCCTGGTTTACCGCACCTTTTGCCATGCTCCGCAACTGTTCTTTCATAACGGTTGAATTAAGATAACTCGAAAGGATAACGGGAAGTACACGGTCATCAATTCTGACACGGATAATGTAACCGGCAATTATCATGTCAGAATCAAGATTATAAACACAAGTTTTTCCTACAAGTTCTACGCTGTTTGTGCGATTGAAAAGGACATCTCCATTTCTAACTACACACTTTTCAATCTCGTTATCGGGAATATCAATATGTTTCAAATCGGTTAGATCTAAATGGCCCTCATAGGTAAGATTGTTCATGCGTAAATACGGATATTTTCCACCCTCAGTGGCAGGTCTACTTGTCCCATATCTCACATCTGTTGCAATATCTCCAATGGTTACCATATCCCATTTTCGAGGATTAAGTTTCGGGTCGCCGAACATCTCGATAAATCGGGATTTTATGATTTCATCAAACAAATTGAGCTGCTTTTTCTTGTCGGCAATTAACTGAGTCAAATGCTTTAATTTATCGACAAGGATTCCTTGTTCGGAGAGCGGAGGCACACTGATTTCAATTTTTGCCATGCCGCCATTTGTGATAGCCTTCTGTGTAGCACCTGAGCAATTCTTATCTTTTTGTGCAAGGAACAGTTCACTATCGATAAGATAGTACAGGCATTCTGTTGTAATTACCTCGGGATTTGCTCTTACGGCATAAAATCCTGTCGAATATATATTTTTCTCTGTTTCGGAATCCAAAAGAAGAGTTTTTCTTGTGCCTTGCATTTTTGCAAACAAGATATCGCCAGCTTCAGCAGATAGGTTGGCGCGAGAAGGTCTATCCTCATATGTCACTTCAACAACCTCTGATTCATCAATCTCGGTTGTTGCAACCGCACCTGTGCTGATATATTTCTTTGTTCCATGAAATTTGCTCGGCGTTGCTCCGACAATAGAAATGCAATCAAGGAACTTTTTCATTACAGTATTCTCCTTAATTCATTGATTCCCGCGTTGATCTTCGCTTCCAATTCCTCAATTTGTGTAAGGAGTTCATCGGTGGAGGGATACTCAACAACTTCGTACTCGGTTTCTTTATACTTGTTTATAGAGAGATCGTAACCATTATCCACGATTTCCTTCTTGGGTATAAAGAAGCTCTGCTCTGTGCGTTCACGGCTTTCCTCCGCATCAAGGTTATGGAATCGAGCAATTATGTCGGGAATGTCATTCTCGTTAATAGGACTTCGCTTATCATCAAGGCTAAAACCATCAGCCTTCATATCGTAAAACCAAACTTTATCAGTTCCGCCATGTCCGGTTTTGGTGAAGATAAGGATTGCCGTGGAAACACCTGCATAGGGCTTGAATACACCGGAGGGCATGGAGATCACAGCTTCAAGTCTGTTTTTCTCCACGATTTCCTGTCTAATAGCCTTATGTGCTGTGGAAGAGCCGAAGAGTACTCCATCGGGAACTATACACGCACAGCGACCACCTATTTTCAACATACGGAGGAATAGAGCCAAAAACAGCAATTCGGTTTTCTTGGTTTTGCAAACCTTGAGTAAGTCAGTTGATACCGTATCAGCATCGAGACTTCCTTTGAACGGAGGGTTGGCAAGGATGATGGAGTATCTGTTGGAGTCGGGATTTTGATCAGACAGACTATCTCTGTATTCAATGTTGGGATTATCAACTCCGTGAGTCATCATATTCATTGCGCCAACACGGAGCATTGTTCTATCCATATCGTACCCATAGAACATATGGTTGTTGTAGTGGTCTTTCTTTTCTCTGTTATAGAAGATATCGTCCTTGTATTTTCCCTTGAGATATTCACCCGCAGCAACAAGGAATCCCGAAGTACCACATGCCGGATCACAGATTGTATCATCGGGTTTGGGGTCAAGCATCTCTACCATCATGCGAATGATGTGGCGAGGCGTTCTAAACTGACCGTTTACGCCCGCGGTTGCAAGTTTGGAGAGCAAACTCTCGTAAACATCGCCCTTGGTGTCTGTTTCAATTTCTTTTGCCATCTCTTGATACATCTCATCAATTGCATCAACAATTTTTGAAAGCAATTGGGGAGTAGGAATCTTAAAGATTGCATCAGACATATATTTTGCGTAAGTGCTTTCTTTGCTGCCATGAAGATTTTTGATAAACGGGAATATCTCACCTTGCATAAGTTCGTACATTCTCTCGGCAGGATAGTCACGAAAACACGACCATTTGTATTCTTCATGACCCTCAAACATACTTGTGTAAGGCAGTTCAAGCATCATACTACTTTTTGCTCTCTTTGCATCGGTTTCATCCAAATCGTGAATGAACATAAGATAAGTCATCTGTTCTACGACATCGAGGGGGTTTGTTATTCCGCCCGTCCAGAACATTTCCCAAATTGAATCCACTTTATTTTTTAATGCACCTGTTAACATTGCTTTTCCTCCACTATTCAGTCCTCAACTACTTCCATTATGTCGCCAATATCGCAATGAAAAATTTTGCAAAGGCGGAGCATAACATCCATAGACACAACGCGGTCCTGATTCAGTTTTGTCATTGTGCTTTGAGATATTTCTGCAGCTTTTGCAAGTTCACTTTTTTTCATCTTGTTTGTCTTCATGAGACTCCATAATTTATCGTATCTTACGGTCATAACTTTCCTCCAAGGCACTTTTTATACTGCATATAAAGATACACACTATATTATAGCATATTTCATCCGTTCGCGCAATAGATTTCGGCAGAAAGCAAAGGGAACGGCTGATAGGTGTTGATTTGGGTCGTCACCTACAAATAAAAAATGCAGTGCGCTTATAGAAAAGAATTAAGGGAGGCATTGCTGTGCCTCCCTTAATCGATCTTATTCATTGCGTCTCTATACAGAGTTATGCAATTAGTAGCATTTTTTGCAAGGCTCGTATCCGCGGCTTATAGCGTCGGATTTTGATATTTGCGATGGATTCTTCATGTTGCTGCAACTGCTTTTTCTGTGATATTTCTTGCCCGTTGCAGATACCCATACCGTTTCGGTGTTGCCGGGTTGGGCAGGGGGCTGTGTTGTAGATTCGGTTTGCGCAGGTGCTTTTGCCTGCGAAGTATTCTCACTTGCAGGTCCGGAACTGTTACCGGTCGCATAGTCGATAGTTATACCCGGCTGAACATTGTAGCAATAAACATTGAAACAGATTCCTTCCCCGTTATCCTCTACAGAATATGCTTCGATTTGTACACCACTGCACACGAGATTGTTCCCCTCAAATATGGGGGTGACCCTGTATGCGACATGATGGTTCGTTTCTTTTATGTAGTCCGCAACCATGTTTTCAAACGGGAGCATTCCTTCGATGTTCATGTATCGAGTGCCTGTAATCAAGTTTTTTCTATTGGCATTTTCGGCGGATAGTTGCCATCCGATCAAATGACAGCGATTCCACAAGTATCCGCCGGAGATGCCATTATATTTTGCCTGAATCCATCCGGAGGGCTTAATGCTGCTGATGCTTCCACGGGTTTCGTTTGCTCCCGGCATTGTATCCCTGCCGCACGAAGCAAGCGCAATACCGCATCTTCCGAGCGAATCAAGGTCTGAGTATTTCTCATAACCTGTTGTAGTTAATTCGGTCGCAGAAAAGTTCGGCTGATTGTTATTGATAACCACATATGCAGTTCCCGCATAGGCGCCGACAGATGCGGGCTTAACAGGAGTAGCCGATCCTGAGCCGACACCTGATGGTTTGCTGCTCGGACTTGTGGTTTCCTCTTGCTTATTGGATTCCGAGCATTCGTCAACAGTTTCTGTTAGACCGGCAGTTTCTGATCTATCATCGATAATTGAACTTTCAGAATCGGTGCTTCTACCCGAGATAGATGTCGGACTGTCACTCACTATCGAATCCAAGCCACAGCCGGCAAGGGAAAACAACATCGCAAGAGACAGTAATACCGCTAATAACTTCTGTGATACTTTCATCGTCGTTACCTCCTGTATGTTTCGATTGTTATCTTCTCATGTGAGGTTCCGGCGATATCTTCCGTCTTGACCTTCTTGAAGCCCAAGGCTTTTAGGTCGGTATCAAAGAACTTATCCGCAGGATAGTGTCGATTCCATTTGCATAGCACGATTTCATTCGCGCTATCGGTCGAATACGAACCATCCTCAATAAAGCAAACATCATTTTCTTCTGCCTTGCCCATATAATCATCATCAGCCAATACAGAAGCGTTGTTTCCAAACTGTTTGGCGGAGTAAGGACTCATCCATAGTTTTGAGCCTTGCGCATAGTTGAGTATCCATTCTCTTAGATTTTGATCCTGGCTTTGCCTTTTTCCGAAAAACATCATCCCGCTCTTGTCATCAATACAAAAAATCAGTTTCATACCATATACCTCTCTCATCTTTTGTTCCATTTTAGAGAACGGAAAAATAATAAAAGTCTACTAATACGGAACAATAATATTATAGCGCTTACTCATACGAAACGCAAGTGTATTAAAATATTACTGAAATAGAACTACAGGAGGTGTACAGGTTGTTCGATTTCGGAATACGATTACAGCAACTTCGCATGAGTCGGAATATGTCTCAAGCGGCGTTGGGAAAGAAAATAAATCGCAGCAAGTCCGTGATTTGCGCCTATGAAAATAATTTACGAATCCCGCCATTGGAGGTTCTTACTGATATTGCCGTATTCTTCAATGTTTCGCTTGATTACCTCGTTGGTATCGACAAGGAAGAGATGGTTTCTGTGGACGGATTATCAAACGAGCAGAAAGAAATAATACACGCCATGATTCACGAGTTTAAGAGCGGCACAAGCAATTGCCCGGGGCTTACGGCACAACAGCAAGACATTCTCAATAAACTCATGGTCGAGTTTTATCGCAAACATAAGCAATAAAAGACCGAACAGCAACGGCAGGTTTATCCACCGTTGCTGTTCTTTTGTTACTGTCTTCTATTCTTCTGCTGTAATATATCTTAGAGTGGGTACTTCCTTGGCCTACCAAAATGGGAGAGGGCTACTGACACATAGTAAGCAGACCAATCCCTTGGCGAATCACAGTAAAAAATAACGGTTGCTTGTAAAGCCGTTTTTTCGCTTTGCATATTCCTTGCGAATAAGCCCCGCTTTTTCCAAGTCCTTTATTGCTCGACGGACGGTCTTATCGGAAATAGACAACTCTTTGGCAATGGTTTTAACGCTCGGCCATGCCTTTCTTTCCTTATCGCATCTGTCGTAAAGATAAATATAGACGAGCTTTGCCCTTGAGGGAAGCTCGTCTCGATCATATAATTTGCGGTAATATGCCATAAGAAATCACCGCCTTTAATCTGTTCGGACGCTCTGCTCCGGTTCTCTGAACAGAGGTTCATTGCTTTGCGACAAGGCTTGTCCGCCTGAGGCTGATCTACGAGCGGAACGGGACTGCGGATAGTAGGAGTCCGGATATTGTTCGAGCATATTATTCTCGATAATCTCCTTGTTCGTATAGTATACTTTACGAGCACCTTTATCGGGGACGGTGTACTTCTCTGTATCAAACTCGATACCCCATTTGAAGAACAGTTTCAGTTTTGATACAAATGGGTGAGTGCCTGTTTTCATAACGATGAAGTTGCCTTTCTTCAGCGATTTGAGTTCGTCTGCGGTCATGAGCGGTCTTTCGGTCATTTGTAGGCTCTGTGAAGGATCGTTTTTGCTTCTTGAGACCGAGCCTGTCATAACGGTCCGAGTGCCGAGGGATTTGGAGATTTCATCAGCCGTTCCGGAGGTTGGCGCAAAACCGCCTGCAATAGTTACCTGACAGTTATCCTTGATAATATCTGCGCCTTCGTTTCCGTAATTCTTTTCAAGCTGCTTATATGACTGAATAATGCTGACAAGTGACAGCTTTCGGGAACGGGATGCAGAGTACATCATCTCGGCGGAACTGATGGCCGGCAAAGTTCCAAACTCGTCCATGTAGAACATTACACGGTTTTTCAATGCGCCGCCGTGTTCGTCTGCAACGGTAAGTATTTCTCTGTATAACTGTTGCAGAAGCAGTGACACCATAAAGTAAGTTGCGGGATTTTCCTCGGGTAAAACAATAAAAATAGCACACTTGCTTGAACAAAACTTTTCGGCATCAATCGCCGTATCAAAGCAAAGGATTTGTTCAAGTTCCGAATCAAGAAAGGCGTTAAGCCGCGACATCGCAGTCGACATGATAGAAGCCATTGCTTGGTCGCTTGTGTTTAGCGCGGCACCGGCAAACCAACGCGTTTTATGTTCGGGCGGCAGTTTTTCTATAAGTAGTTGGAATTGGTTCTTTCCCTTCACACCGCTTGGTGCAAGCAAATCCTGTATCAGTTTAAATACAGACACAATATGCCTCTGCTCGGGCGGCGCAAACTCGGCAATCAATAGAATGACCGCAGTCATCAGACCTTCAGCCGCATCATAAAAGAATGCATTTTGGCCATAGGATGCCGCATCACCATCACTGAATATCAGAGTCTTCGCAATTATTTTTGCGTATTTTTCGGCTTTTGCTTTCAGCGCTATGTTTTCGGGATGGGTCTTATACTCGTCCATGTACTTATTTACGAGGTGCAAAAGATTATTGCCATCCGATTTTGTCGGGTTGCGCAGATCGATAATAGCCACATCGTAACCGTAGTACTGCTTTGCAATATTTCCGTAATTACGATACAGGTCGCCCTTTGTATCGGTTGTTAAAAACGACATGCCCGCAGCACAGGCGTATTCCAAATTGGGGTAAAGCCAGAAAGCGGTTTTACCGCAGCCTGCAGCACCGATCATAAGAGTATGCACATCGTCATCATCAACCATTGCGTAATCAATGCCGTTCTTTTTCTTTACTCCCAATATCACTCCCTGCGGTAAATTGAGATTTTCCTTCTTAGCTTTCTTTCTCCAAACTTTCGGTTCATACGGAATGTATTTATAGGTTCGTCTCAGTTCAGAGTTTGTGGAGAACCGCGCAGTACCATGCTGCCCGTCTCCGACGGTTTTGGATTTGATACTGTTAAGATTATAGATGTGAGAAGCGAGAGTAACGCCGCCGATAACGGCGAACATAATTGTTGCCACAATAGTCAGTATGATTGTTCCGTCCACGCTTGTTCACCTTCCTTCTGCATAATTAAATCCTCGTTCCAATCCTTTTTTGTCGGAACGAGGATTTCTGATTTATAGCCTTGCGCAAACAGTTTATCCGAAATTCTCTTTGCTGCTGATTGGCCTGCGGTATCACTGTCAAAGCACAAATACACATCTGTTAAATTTGGATTGTCTTTAAGGCATTGAAAAAGCACCCTGTCTGCTACGGAGCAGGATGCCGCATAAGTATTTTGCTGCCAGCCGTTCGGGTTCATCGTAATGTATGACAGCATATCAATCGGAGCTTCAAAAAGAAAGACTCGGTTACTCGTACCGTTCCAGTGAAAACTGTACTCCGGAAGACTTCCGTCTGCGTTTCCTTTGTAGGTACTTTGTGAGCCGGTCCCGCGCTTGTGCGCATGACGCGCTACTCCGTTAGTATCATAGCCGACGAATACAGCGTTATGATGGGGGAGCGATTCGTATATCATTTGCTTATGGGCAAATGCATTTATAACATCCCTGCTGATTCCTCTGCGTGAGAGAAGGTAAGCATATACTCTGCGCATGTTATCATTTTTCTCAGGCAGGTTAAATGCTTTTTCTTTTTGCTCGATGGGCAGTGCCGCAGTCAGAGTCCCGCCGTAGCCGTTAAGCAGGTATTCCATTGCCTCAGGATAATTCTTATTATAGAATTTGCGGACAAAGTCTATAGCATCGCCGCCAACTTCTTCATACTGGTGAAACCACAGGTTTCCCCGAATCGTTACCTTCTCAGACCCGTCGCGCCATTGATATTCTTTGCCTGACCGTTTCAGTCGTTCACCTTGCCGTTCCAATAAATCTACAATATCGGTTGTCCTTGCACGATCCTTTTGTTCCTGTGTGTAGTGAATATAGTTTGCCATAGCAACTCCTTTCATTGATTATCAGCCCATTTTTTGACCTTGAGCCATTTTCTTTTCCTCAATCTTTCGCATGAGTTTGCGGTCAATGGTACGGCTGTTTGTATTCCTTTTTTCTGCATCATCACGGATGATTTGCGAAAGCCTCGCCAAGAGACGCATAGACGCCAATACCGTTGCCGAACTACTGTGCGTGTACGGATGGTAGTTATCAAGAATATGTTGAGCATACTCGTTTCCTTTGCTTGCGGAGGAGGTCAATAACTGTACGGCGAGTTCGTAATCCTTATCAACTCTCTGACCGTAGAGGTACATCTTTCCGAGTTGATACTCTGCCCATTGGTTTCCCCGTTTTGCTGCTTCTGAGAGCAATCGGACGGCATAGTAAATATCGCTGTATTTCGCCGTGCCTTGAAGATGCATCTTTGCAAGCGAGTACATCGCGTATGCATTGCCCTGGCGTACTGACTTTTCAAACATTCTTTGTGCAGTCACATAATTTGCCGACACATCCTCGCCTTTAAGATAGATTTTTCCAAGCTGATACTGTGCATAGGGATTGTCCTTTGCATCCGCTTCCCAAAACCATTGGAGTGCTTCACCAACATTTTTCTCAACCACTTCGCCCTGTAAGTACAGTTTCCCGAGCCGATACATTGCAACATCAAATCCCTGCATTGCAGAAAGAGTCAACAGCCGAACACCTTCTTCGGGATCGAAATTCTCGGAGTCAATATCCAATAGTTCACGCCCCATAATATATTGGCAATGCACATCGTTGGGGTCAGTCCACGGATTTCTCCTGGAGGTGGTTTCACTTGTATAGGTCATTGTTTCCTCGGGAGTTTCCGTTTCCTGCTGCATATCTTCCTCAAAGGTAATTCTGTTGTGCAGGATGTTGAGCGCTTCCTGGATAACCGCATTCTTAATAGGGGTGAACTCTTTGTTTGCGGATAGCGGGATACGCTTTGGCATCGTATCCTGATAAGTACGAAAAACATTTTCTTTCTGCTCATACCATAGATTATAGAGTTCTGCAATTCGGGCATCCTTGGCGAGTTCATCGATGACACCGTTAATCAGATTCTTAGCCGCCTTGGGCATATAACCATAGACCATCTTGCCCTCGTAATTTTCAAGCGTCTTTGACAGTTCCAGAAGCATCGTTACAACAGTTTCATTTTCATATGCGCTGTTATTGATCTGCTGAACAATTTCCGCAATTTTATCTCTGCCGGTCCTGCGCAGTTCGTTCCTGTGTGCGGTCATGTCCCGGTATGTGTGATAAAGGTCGTTCTTGAAAATCTCTCGGGCAAAGTCCGATTTGAATGTTTGTAATGCCTGCTCGGTCATATACGGTTCTTTCCCTACCGAGTATGAAATCAAGTGGATATGCGGATGGCTGCCCTCATTATGGAATGCTGCATACCAACGCAGGTCGCCGAGAGGAATGCCCATGGCTTTTGCCAATTTGTTTGCCTGACCTCGAAGCAGGTCACGCCATGCCTTTGCATTATCATAACCAAGTTTCGCTGCGTCCTCTCTGCGAAGAGACATGATAGTTGTCCATACCGCGCCCTCGTGTTCCGCAACCTCTTTTGATACGGCAGAAAGATCTATCGGTCTGTCCGTTTGCGAAAACAAACCGTGAGCACCTTGTTTCTCAACTCTCGGCCGCATAGCAATGTACCCGACATAGTTTTCTTTCTTACCGATGAGGTCGAGATTTTCTTCGATAGTTCTGCTTATAAATTCCGAGGCTGTGCTTTTTGTTTGAGCATTGATATAGTCCTGGTACTCAAAACTATTTACCGCATCGGGAAAGTCCTCGGTAAGCTGCTTGATAAGACGCTGCTGTTCCGTCGTCGCAGACTGATGTTTCCATGATTCATCGCATTTTTCCACGCCTTCTCGAGTGGCAATATATTTTACAAGATTCGTACCGTGTTTTGCTGAACCTGATTTTATATATCTCCACTTCAAAATAAATCTCGCCATCATTATCTGCCTTTCTGATAGCGGACAGCGTCATCGAATGAAATTTTGCCGTTGAGTCTCTTGACTTCATTGACACACTTTCCTCTGAGCCGGGCAAGTGTATCTTCATCCACGCGGAAGTTTGCAGCCGATACATGCATCGTCATTGCAAGTTCTACAGCATACTTAAACAGCAAGGATGCCATTCTATTTTCGAAAGAGTCAAGCGACCCTTGGATTGTACTGACGATGGCTTCCGGAAAGTATTCGCGACAGTCCTCTGTGCAAACATATCCGGCATAAAATAAAACTGCCTTTTCTATGAACTCTGATTTGCTTCGGCAGTTATCCAAACGATACAAGCGTTCCACCTTTTCCAGTGTGGTAGGGTATGCCCACAGAGCAAATTTCTTTTTTGTTTCGTCCATTTTTCATCATCTCCTTCTGTTGAAAAACCGCATAAAATAAGGCTTTTTATTACTTTTCTA
>ERZ779865.2750-NODE-2750-length-10614-cov-4.315655_pt1 | contig 10614 bp, 10 predicted proteins | sample MGYA00433088_ERZ779865 | MGnify/ENA primary metagenome ERZ779865 (study PRJEB29588, sample SAMEA2151703) | human gut metagenome | biome: human gut; feature: human-associated habitat; material: faeces | place: Denmark | collected 2008/2010 ... | reverse complement strand
CACGAAGGTAAAGGAAAGGGACATACTAGTCAATACGCCAATTTTGGAAGTTTACCTATTTTCTATTTTGAGACAGCCTCTTTATTCTATTAATTCAATCTTCCCAAGATGTCTACTTTATCCGTAATATTTCTTGTGCCATGCTTTTTGTTTCAAGACATAATGCCCTTTTTTATTGCTGATACAGTATCTTTTTAAAGACAATAAATCTTAAATGTCTTTTAAAATTTGCATACCTGAATACCGTAATCCTCCAAATCCTTTTTCAATTCATCCAATTCTTTTTTCCCTACTAACAACAAAGTGTAGTCTTTCGTGATATACCCTCGTTTAATACCCAGTTTGCATCCGTCAATGAAGGAATACTCTAAATTTACAGAGTCTATTTCTGATAAATAAATGACCGTTTCATTTTTTGGATTCTTCTGATGCCGAATAATCAAAGATACGTCTGTAAGGGTTACATACTGCAAAGAGCGGCGGAATGATAATGTAACGTAAAGCACACAAACGAATCCCGGGATTGAAAGAATTGGTAACTTACCTATGATAAAGGGGGTAATAACCAGAGCAAGTCCCAACAGTATACTACTTGCTTTCATAAAATCGTAGAACAGGCATCTTTTTTTTCGATAATTTTTCATACTATCCATTCTATTTGAAGTATCAGACACATCTTATTAATTTTCGTTTCATATTACTTCACTTGAAAAAACGTGCCGCTATACTCTCACTAACCTCCACATTTATCTTTTTCCGAAGTAGTTCTTCCGTTATTTGTTTTACATCATGGCGGTGGTCGATACTTGACACAAGATACTTATGTGATTTCTTTCCGTTTGAAACAAATTGAAAATACACATAATTGTACTGACCTAAATCATCTTTTATCATAATCTTTTCTATGTCTTGGTACATAAATGTCCGACTCCAAAACCTATAAATTCTGTTTTTCAGCACGATACGATTGTCGTATAAGATTAGATAATTGAAATAAATGGCCCATACTAAAAAAGCTAACATATAAACAATTATAAAATAGATAATTGCGAGTTTGATGATTATTTGCTGCCTATAAATCTCAATAAACATATATATAACACTTGGAAAAACAAATCCCCAAATCAAAATCTCTTTCCAAGGATTTTTAATGTACACTTTCATAGACGAACTTATTGTAACGTGAATAACGATAACTATATTTTACCGATAATTAGAGACATAGCAATAAAATCATGAATTTATAATGCTCAATTATCACACTTAAACGATTACCACTCTGTTCCCAATCCTAAAGTTACAAAAATTTTGGTATAGCTAATGATTTTTGCAGGAAATTTGTACTACAGCAGAAAATATATTATCAGAAGATAAAAACAGAAGCATTGCACAGAACAGATAGAACACTCACGACCTCATTTATTCAGTAATTTCATTGCCAATTCATTGTCAATTATCGCAGCCTATTGTTTCTTTAAAAAGAAACCCGCCATTGAAGTGAACTTTATCAATGACGGGCAACTTGCTATTTTTTGATTTTATGTCGGACTCACATTAATAAGCGCGGGCAAACAGCACACGGCGTGCAGAAGGTTTGCCGGTCAGCATATCCACACCCGGAGTCAGACTTTCTTCGTCGGCTTCGAAAGGCAGACAGCGGATAGTAGCCTTGGTTTCTTCCTTGATGCGGTCTTCCGTTTCCGGTGTACCGTCCCAGTGAGCCAGGATGAATCCACCCTTCTCAATCTGTTCCTTGAATTCTTCGTAAGTATCTACCTTGTAGATGTGTTCGTTACGGTACTTCAACGCCTTCTGGTAGATGTTCTGCTGGATTTCTTCCAACAGGTTCTTTACGTATTCTTCGATGCCTTCGCAAGAACGAGTTTCCTTTTCCAGCGTATCACGACGCATGATTTCCATCGTGTTGTTTTCCAAGTCGCGGCCACCCATTACCAAACGTACAGGTACACCCTTCAGTTCATAGTCTGCAAACTTGAATCCCGGACGCTTGTTGTCGGCGTTGTCGTATTTCACGGAGATGCCCATGCTGCGGAGCTTGTTGACAATGCCTTCCACCTTGGCGTCAATCTGCTTCAGCTGCTCATCGTTCTTATAGATAGGCACTACTACTACCTGAATCGGAGCCAAGTGCGGTGGAAGTACCAGACCGTTGTCGTCGGAGTGAGTCATGATCAAGGCACCCATCAAGCGGGTAGATACCCCCCAAGAGGTAGCCCATACATAATCCAACTTGTTGTTCTTGTCGACGAACTGTACGTTGAAGGCCTTGGCAAAGTTCTGTCCCAGGAAGTGAGACGTACCGCACTGCAATGCCTTTCCGTCCTGCATCAGTCCTTCGATGGTATACGTATCCAAGGCACCGGCAAAACGTTCGTTGGCTGATTTCACACCCTTGATGACCGGCACGGCCATGTATTTTTCAGCGAAATCACCGTACACGTGCAACATCTTCTGTGCTTCTGCTTCTGCTTCTTCACGAGTGGCATGTGCGGTGTGACCTTCCTGCCACAAGAACTCAGCGGTACGCAGGAACAGACGGGTACGCATTTCCCAACGAACTACATTTGCCCACTGGTTGCACAGGATAGGCAGGTCGCGGTAAGAGTTAATCCAGTTCTTATAGGTACTCCAGATGATGGTTTCAGAAGTCGGACGGATAATCAGTTCCTCTTCCAGTTTGGCAGCCGGGTCTACAATCACACCCGAACCGTCTTCCGCATTTTTCAGACGATAGTGTGTCACCACCGCACATTCCTTGGCGAAACCTTCCACGTGTTCTGCCTCACGGCTCAGGTAAGATTTCGGAATCAACAGCGGGAAATAGGCGTTCACATGTCCTGTAGCCTTGAACATATCGTCCAGGATGCGCTGCATCTTTTCCCAGATAGCATATCCGTAAGGCTTGATTACCATACAGCCACGCACCGGAGACTGTTCAGCCAAGTCGGCCTTTACCACCAAATCATTATACCATTGTGAATAGTTCTCACTTCTTTTGGTAAGTTCTTTTAATTCTTTTGCCATAACTTTATGTAGTTATTTTATTTTTAATATCAATTGAGACCGCAAAATTAGTAAAAAAGATTCGTTTGCCTCTGATTTTGAAACAGGATTTATTCAAAACGAATGGATTTTGCGGGATGAATGTGACTAATCAGATAAGACGGACCCACCAGCATGGCCACAGACACCAGCAGGGTGCAGACGTTCAGCAGCACAATCCAACCCAGATGAAGCTCCACGGGAACCGCACTGACATAGTATGTGGCCGGATCCAGCTTGAAAGGCTCAAAGAAATACTGGATGACGCAGAACGCCAGTCCGATAACATTCCCCCAGCACATGCCCCTCCCGATGAGGAAGACAGAGAACGACAAGAATATCTTCCGAATGGAAGCATTGTCGGCCCCCAGCGCTTTCAGGATTCCAATCATCTGCGTACGTTCGAGAATGATAATCAGCAAGCCCGAAATCATAGTAAAGCCCGCCACTCCGGTCATCAGAATCAGGATGACCCACACGTTCGTGTCGAGCAAGTCCAGCCAGGCAAAAATCTGCGGATAGAGTTCTTCCGACGTGCGTGAGCAATACACCGCCCCGTAACGGTCGATCCGTTCCTGGATATGTGCCCGGATGGCATCGTTCACCGTATTCAAGTCGTCGTAATCTGATACGGCCACTTCCACGCCCCCTACCTGGTCCGGTTCCCATCCGTTCAGGCGGTTCACGGTGTACATGTCCGTCACCAAGAAATAATCGTCGAAAGCTGAGAAATGGGTTTGGAAAATCCCGCTCACCGTCAGCCGGCGTGCCCGCACATTGTCTTCAATGTAATAGGTGTACAGCTTGTCGCCCACCTTCAAGGAAAGCTTGTCGGCCATGGAACGGGAAATCAACACGCGGTTGCTGGCCACGGAATCCGTGAGCACCGGAATCTCCCCTTCCTGCAAATGCGCCTTCAGGTAAGTCCAGTCGTATTCCTGGGCCACCCCCTTCACAATCATTCCCTGAAAATTATCGGCCGTCATAATCATGCCCGGCTTCGTGGAGTAACGCTGCACATGACTCACCTCCGGAATCTGCCGTATCACCGAAAGCAGGCTGTCGTTGCCCACCACCGGGTTCATCTGGTAAAGCTGTGCCCCGTCGATGCTGGAGACCACAATGTCGGACCCCATGCCGATGACCTTGTCGCGCACCTGATGCTTGAAGCCGATGACCACGGCCACCGATACCAGCATCCCCGCCAGCCCGATGGCAATACCGGCCATCGCAATCCGGATGGCCGGCTTCGAGACCTCCTTCCCTCCTTCCCGGCTGCGGTAAATCCGCCGTGCGATAAAAAATTTCCAGTTGTTCATCATTCATCCACTCTTCCCGGATAGGCTTCGAGTGCTTTACGCAGGATGAACAGCGCCCGTACCAGGTCTTCTTTCTTCAGTACATAGGCCACACGCACCTCGTTCTTGCCGCCGCCTGGCGTGGTATAGAAACCACTGGCCGGAGCCAGCATGACGGTTTCCCCCTCGTAGTTGAAGTCGGACAAGCACCAGGCACAGAACTTCTCACAGTCGTCGACCGGCAGTTTGGCCACCGTATAGAAAGCCCCCATCGGTATCGGCGAATACACGCCCGGGATACGGTTCAGTCCGTCAATCAGGCACTTACGTCGTTCCACATACTCGTCGTACGTTTCGCGGGCATATTCTTCCGGTTCGTCGAGCGAAGCCTCTGCTGCAATCTGTCCGATGAGCGGAGGACTCAAACGGGCCTGACAGAATTTCATCACGGCCTTGCGCACTTCCGGGTTCTTCGTAATCAAAGCTCCGATGCGGATACCGCACTCCGAATACCGTTTCGACACGGAGTCAATCAGCACCACGTTCTGTTCAATGCCTTCCAGATGGCAGGCAGAGATATAAGGAGAACCCGTATAGATAAATTCACGATACACTTCGTCGGAGAACAGGAAGAGGTCGTACTTCTTCACCAGGTCCCGAATCTGGTTCATCTCCCGGCGAGTGTACAAGTAGCCGGTCGGGTTGTTCGGGTTACAAATCAGGATACCCTTCGTGCGTTCATTGATCAGTTCCTCGAACTTCTCCACCTTCGGCAAAGAGAACCCCTCGTCGATGGTCGTCGTCACCGTACGGATAATTGCGCCGGCAGAGATGGCAAAGGCCATGTAGTTGGCATAGGCCGGTTCCGGCACAATAATCTCATCACCCGGGTTCAGGCAACTCATGAACGCGAACAACACCGCCTCCGACCCCCCGGTCGTGATGATGATGTCGTCGGCATCCAAGTGAATGTCATACTTCTCGTAATACCCCACCAGCCGCTCGCGGTAGCTACGGTAACCCTGGCTGGGACTGTATTCCAGCACCTTCCGGTCGATATTTCGAATCGCATCGAGGGCCGCTCGCGGAGTAGGCAGGTCAGGCTGACCGATATTCAAGTGATACACATGAATTCCTCTCTCTTTCGCAGCTTCAGCCAGGGGAGCCAGTTTACGAATCGGCGACTCCGGCATTTCAGTTCCTCTGATGGATATTTGTGGCATATTTTATGTTTTTAAAAAATTCTGAATTGCAAAGATAAAGCGATTGCCGAAATAAACCAACTTTGTGTCCAGAAAAAACAGCAGTTTGCTATCCGTAAAAAAAGCCCTCCAAGTAAAGTTTAACGCCTTTTCAGGCATTTTCCATGTCTTCAACCCAAAAAATCCGTATGTTTGCTCTCGATAACCAAACATCCAATCTATATGAATCTTTACCTAATTATATTTACCGCCGGAACCTACCGGGCAGAGCAAGTTTACGACAAGCACAAAGATCTGTTTGTCGAACTGGAGAAACACTTCACGCTCCACCTGGTCAACTATACTGAAGCTGATAGCATCCCCAGCAACGAATACAAAATGGCATTCATCGCCAGTGGAGGTGTGGAAAATGCCGTAGTACGCTTTTTCAGCATCCTACCCTATCCCATCACCCTGCTCACTGACGGCCTGAACAACTCGCTGGCCGCCGCCCTTGAAATCTCTGCATGGATACAATCGAGAGACATGAAAGTGAGAATCATTCACGGACTGGCGCCCGACATGGCCAACCAGGTACTTCTGCACCATCAGGCCTTTGCCGCCAAACGGGCCCTGAAAAAGAAACGCATCGGTGTCATCGGTACCCCAGCTTCCTGGCTGGTAGCCAGCCATGTGGACTACCTGCTGGCCGGACAGCGCTGGGGAGTGATTTATACCGACATTCCCATCGAGCATGTGGAAAAAGCCTTCCACGAGATTACCGAAGACGAGATAGGAGTGGAAGCCTCCTTGTTTGCCAACCGTGCCAAGGGAATTCAGGAAGCGACCCTTGAAGAGCTGCTGCGAGCCATGCGCTTGTACAAGGCCATCCGCCGCGTATGTGAAGAAGAAAAACTGGACGCCCTTACCCTTTCCTGCTTCTCGCTCATCCAGAGCCTGAAGACCACGGGATGCCTGGCCCTCTCCCTGCTGAACGACGAAGGCATCCCTGCCGGATGCGAAGGCGACCTCCAGTCCATCATGACCTTGCTGATGGTGAAAGAACTCATCGGCCAGCCGGCCTTCATGGCCAACCCTTCGTTTGTCGACCTGACCCGCAACGAGGTGCTCCTGGCCCACTGCTCCATCCCCACACGAATGGCCGAGCAGTTCATCATCCGCAACCATTTCGAAACGGAAAGCGGCATCGCCATCCAAGGCATCGTGCATGCAGGTGAAGTAACCCTCTTCAAATGCGGCGGCGAGTGCCTGGACGAATACTACCTGTCGTCGGGCCACCTCATTGAAAATACGAACCTGGTGACCTGCTGTCGTACCCAGCTAAAGGTACGGCTGGACAAACCAGTCGGCTATTTCCTGCACAACCCGCTGGGCAACCATCACATCCTGATACAGGGAAACTATGCCGACGTCATTCAGGAATTCATGCAACAAAACCGGTGCAAATTGCGAATTGACTGATTTTTCAAAACCATTTATTCTCTCATTCAATTTATAATCGTATCTTTGTGTGAATAATTACAAATTGAAAAGCAAGAAAAATTATGATGCATAACTGGTTTGAATGCAAAATCCGTTACGAAAAAGTAGTCGAAAACGGCATGAACAAGAAAGTAACGGAACCCTATCTGGTGGACGCACTCAGCTTCACCGAGGCTGAATCGCGTATTATCGAAGAAATCACTCCCTTCATCAGCGGAGAATTTACTGTATCCGACATCAAACGCGCCAACTACAGCGAACTCTTCCCTAGCGAAGAGGAAGCAGCCGACCGCTGGTTCAAGTGCAAGCTCTATTTCATCACCCTCGACGAGAAAAGCGGTGCTGAAAAGAAAACGGCTACCAACGTGCTGGTACAGGCTGCCGACCTGCGCGACGCGGTAAAGAAACTGGACGAAGGCATGAAGGGCACAATGGCCGACTACGTGATTGCTTCCGTAGCCGAAACCGCCCTGATGGATGTATATCCTTACTCGGCAGAGCCCGACGTGAAACCGGAATTCCCGGATGCAGACAAACGATGAACAAACACTTATCAAAACCATGGATATTCAGTCTAATTTAAATGAGGTACGGACACAACTTCCTCCCCAAGTGCGCCTGGTAGCTGTATCCAAGTTCCATCCCAACGAAGCCATCCTGGCGGCCTACGAAGCCGGACAGCGCATCTTCGGGGAAAGCAAGGAACAGGAGTTGAGCAAGAAGCAGGCTTCCCTGCCCGCCGACATCCAGTGGCATTTCATCGGCCACCTGCAGACCAACAAGGTGAAGTACATTGCGCCCTACATCGCCATGATTCATGCGGTAGACACCTACAAGCTGCTGGCCGAAATCGACAAACAGGCCGCCAAATGCAACCGCGTGATTCCCTGCCTGCTGGAAATCCATATCGCCGAAGAAGACAGCAAATACGGATTTTCTTTCCAGGAATGTCGCGAGATGCTCGACACCGAGCCGTGGCGGGAACTGACCCATGTGGCCATCAGCGGCGTGATGGGCATGGCCACCAATACGGACGACCAAGCGGAAATTACCCAGGAATTTGAAAGTCTGCACCGCTTCTTCACGGAACTGAAAGACACGTATTTCGCGCACGACGACCGCTTCAAGGAGATTTCCATGGGCATGTCGCACGACTACCAGCTGGCCGTGAAAGCCGGCAGCACGATGGTACGCGTAGGCAGCAAGATTTTCGGAGAAAGAGTATATTAAAAACGAGAAGAATATGGCACAACTAAAAACAACTTTTGCGGGGTTAACCCTGAACAACCCGATTATCATCAGCAGTTCGGGCCTGACGAACAGCCTGGCCAAAATCCAGAAACTGGAAGAAGCCGGAGCGGGTGCAGTGGTACTGAAATCAGTTTTCGAAGAACAAATCAATATGCAGGCAGGCAGCATGCAGGGCTACGGTTCTCCCGAAGCCGACGACTACCTGGGAGCTTACGTGCGCTCTCATGCCCTGAACGAGCACATCGCCCTGATTGAGGACGTGAAGAAGCACTGCAAGATTCCGGTCATCGCCAGCATCAACTGCTACAGCGACAGCGAATGGACCGACTTTGCACGCCTGATGGAACAGGCCGGAGCCGATGCACTGGAAGTGAACATCCTGTCTTTGCAGACCAGCAAGGACTACAAGCCGGGCAGCTTCGAACAGCGCCACATCGACATCCTGCGCCACATCAAGAAGGTGGTCCGCATCCCGGTCATCCTGAAACTGGGCAGCAACCTGACCAACCCGATAGCCCTCATCAACCAGCTCTATGCCAATGGAGCAGCTGCCGTGGTCTTGTTCAACCGTTTCTACCAGCCGGACATCCAGATTGACAACCTGACCTTCACCACCGCCAGTGTGATGAGTTCTCCTTCCGAACTGGCCGACCGCATCCGCTGGGCAGCCATTGCTTCGGCTGAAGTGCCGCAACTGGACTATGCCGTTTCGGGCGGTGTGCATTGCGGAAAAGGTGTCATCAAGTCCCTGCTGGCCGGAGCTTCTGCCGTAGAAATATGCAGCGTCATCTACCAGCACGGCAACCAGATGATTGAGACCATGAAGAAGGAACTGGCAGAATGGATGGACGACAAAGGCTACACGACCATCGCACAGTTCAAGGGCAAGATGAACGCAGCAGCCGCCGGCGAAGTGAACCCCTTCGAACGTACCCAGTTCATGAGATACTACAGCAACCACGAAGAATAAAACGGCTTCGCGGAAACGCATAAAAAAGCGGATGCTTCCTTCCTTTTCCAGGTAGAAGCATCCGCTTTTTTCGTCTTCATCTATCCGGCCTCAGCGTTTCAGCAGACCGATTTTCAGGTTCAGCTTGAAATAATACACCCCGTTTTCACGCTCCAGGTAGCCGTACTTGTCTTTCTCGGTGGAGCCTTTCTCCAGGCGGCTGTTCTGGAACAGGAAGTCGGCAAAGGTCTGGCGGAACGCCCGCTGGTAGCACAACACCTCGCCGTCGCCCGTCACGAACAGGAAACCGGCGATGGCCGAGTCGGTACCGTTGTACAGCTTGGCCGGACGCATGCCCATGGCCAGCGCCAGCAGCAGTTCCTTCACCTTGTATTCATAGAAGCGGTGCTTCGTAATCAGTTCATCCTTGATTTTCAGCGGATTCAGTTTCTTGAGTTCCTCCGTCAGGTCCGACACCTTCGTGATGCCGTCCAACCACATCAGGCGGGTCATTTCGGCCAACAGACGCCCCATGTGCAGGTCAATCATCGACAGGTTGCTGCGGAAAATCTTGTCGGCCACGTCGCTGTACTTCAGCACGCCGCCCAGCCGCTCAATCATCAGCATCCGCGACACCACGTCGTCTTCCTCCCCTTCCGCATTGATTTTGTTGACGGTAGGCGTGGCAAACTTCACTCCCGTCTGCTCAAACTTGAAATTGGCCGTGCGTCCGCCGTCGAGCAGCGGAATCATCATCCCCAGCCGGGAACGTACGCAGAAACCCGTGAGCGGGGCATCCACCGAATAGAAAGCCACACTGAAATCCGTACGGTCGCCCGTCTTGGCCTCCAGGTCGAAAATAGCCACCTCGTCGAGGAACTCCTCCACCCCGTCGGGCGAGGTCACGTCGTCTTCCCGACTCTGACGGATGGCGGCATAGATGAGTTCGGCCACCGTGGCAAAGTCCTCGCGCGGAATCCGCTTGTCAATATTCTCCCCTTTCAAATGGATAAAATCTTTCTCCAGAATATACTGACGCGTACCGTCGTGCTCCTCACGCTGCACCATCGCCACCGGAAGACGGAGCGTTTCATCCTTCTTCACGTCGGGAGTTCCGCCGTACACGTAGCCGTCGGCCAGCAGCCGGAAAAACGCATACAGTTCCCCCCATTCTCTTTTCGTCGCTTCAAATGCCATAATCTCTTTATTTTTTAAGTGCAAAGGTAGTAAAGGAAGCGTTAACAAAAACGTTTCCGACAAAAGCAAATCCTAATAGATGTTATTAAACAGATTTTTCCGGGCATTTTGCTTGCAGAGAACCAGAAAATACGTACCTTTGCAATGTGTTTTTCATAGTATTAGATTTAAG
>ERZ779865.2744-NODE-2744-length-10633-cov-3.111552_pt1 | contig 10633 bp, 10 predicted proteins | sample MGYA00433088_ERZ779865 | MGnify/ENA primary metagenome ERZ779865 (study PRJEB29588, sample SAMEA2151703) | human gut metagenome | biome: human gut; feature: human-associated habitat; material: faeces | place: Denmark | collected 2008/2010 ... | reverse complement strand
CTGTTCAACATTTCCATGGATACGTTTTGTATCCGGACACGGAAATTAAGCAACTTCTTCGTTCTTTTCAGCGATCTGCTTAATAACACGAGCAAAGTTTGTAATAGGTGACTGGATGCTTCCAAGGAACTTAGCAAGAAGTTCATCTCTTGAAGGAATGTTAGCAATAGCTGCGATTCCAGTAGCATCATAGTAAGTACCTTCAACAACACCACACTTAAGTTCAAGCGCATCTGCTGTCTTAGCAAAGTTAGCTAAAACTCTTGCTGGAGCTGTAGCATCTTCCTTGCAGATTGCAATAGCGTTAGGTCCTTCAAGAACTTCTGCCATTGGCTCGAACTCTGTACCTGCAATTGCTCTCTTTACTAAAGTATTCTTATAAACCTTGTAAACAACACCAGCTTCTCTTAACTGCTTACGAAGCTGTGTATCCTGCTCAACAGTTAAGCCACGGTAGTCAACTACCACAACGCCCTGAGCGCCTTCTAAGCTTGCTTTGATTTCGTCTACGATAGGCTGCTTAAGTTCTACTTTTGCCATGAATATTTACCTCCTGTTAGATTATATCTGTCGCCAGATAATATTCTGCCCAGACGTACATGTATCAGGCTCATTCAACAACAACCATAACACTTTAAGTATTATGCTTCATTGCTCTAACAAAAAAGTCCTTCTATCTATAAGACAGAAGGACTGAATAAACTGATAATCAATGCTTTACGCATTAAGTCTGTCCTCGGTAGGCGTATTACCTTTAACCCTTTCGGGACCTGCTGTCTTAGGCAAAATGTGAAATCACTTTCACTTTAATTATATTATGAAACCATCGCATCAATCTGATACAGATTATAAATCTATATCCAAATCAACCAGATAGTAACACAAACATTGATAGTATACTATCATAATATATTGGTTGTCAACCGTTATTCACAAAGAATATATTAATTCTTCGTAATATTGCGTTGTATAACCCAAATCCTGCAATAAGCTAATCCATTCATCAGCTTACATATGATTAATTAATTATAATTAACCAACGTACTTAGCTGTGCTAACCTTTACACCAGGACCCATAGTAGCTGTAAGAACAACACTCTTTAAATACTGTCCCTTAAGTGAAGTTGGTTTAGCCTTAACGATTGCATCCATAATAGCCTGGAAGTTGTCTGATAACTGCTCCTCTGTGAATGAAGCCTTACCAATTGGCACATGAATGATATTTGTCTTATCAAGTCTGTACTCGATCTTACCAGCTTTGATTTCCTGGATAGCTTTTGTAACGTCCATTGTTACTGTACCAGCCTTCGGGTTTGGCATTAAACCTTTTGGTCCAAGTACACGTCCGAGACGTCCAACAACACCCATCATATCCGGTGTAGCTACAACTACATCGAATTCGAACCAGTTTTCATTCTGGATCTTCGGAATGAGTTCATCTCCACCTACGTAATCTGCTCCGGCAGCTTCTGCTTCTGCTACCTTGTCGCCCTTAGCGAAAACCAGAACCTTAACGGTCTTACCGGTTCCGTTGGGAAGAACTACTGCGCCACGGATCTGCTGTTCAGCATGACGTCCGTCACAGCCTGTTCTGATGTGTACCTCGATTGTCTCGTCAAACTTTGCTGTTGCTGATTTCTTTACTAATGCTACTGCTTCTGCAGGATCATAGAGATTTCCTCTTTCGATCAGTTTTGCAGCTTCGATATATTTTTTTCCTCGTTTCATTTTACAATAACCTCCTTGTGGTATTGGCGGGAACTTGCCCCTCCCACTTTATGAATTTACTAAACAATTGAACTCTCAGCGCTCTCTCCCCCGAGGACACCGGAAAAGGTCGGCTGGAAGAATCCTGCAATAAGGTAGTTACATCTGATTCAATGCCCGCAGGCATCTTCTCCTGTATTCTACTCCTCTACAACTACACCCATGGAACGGCATGTTCCAGCGATCATGCTCTCAGCAGCCTCTACTGTAGCTGCGTTCAGGTCTGGCATCTTCAGTTCAGCGATTTCTTTAACCTGAGCTTTTGTGATTGTAGCTACTTTTGTCTTGTTCGGTACACCAGAACCGGACTGAATCTTACAAGCTTTCTTAATAAGAACTGCTGCCGGTGGAGTCTTTGTGATAAAGCTGAAGCTCTTATCCTGATATACAGTGATAACAACAGGAATAATCATTCCTTCCTGTCCAGCCGTCTTAGCATTGAACTCCTTTGTGAACTGTACGATATTAACTCCGTGCTGACCAAGAGCAGGACCAACAGGTGGTGCTGGTGTTGCCTTTGCTGCAGGAATCTGTAATTTTATATATCCTTCGACTTTCTTAGCCATTTTTAATTTACCTCCTAAATAATAAATACATGGTAACAATCTGAAACTGCATTGCTTTAATTAGTCACAAACTTTTACATCATTAAAGCTCAATTCAGTTGGTGTCTCACGACCAAACATATCAATATTTATCGTGACTGTTTTGTTCTTGAGATCTATCTGGCGAACAATACCAACCGTATCTTCCCAGATGCCCGATGTGACGATTACAGAATCGCCTATGCTAAATGGAGCTTCAGCTACTGAGCTCATAAGTCCCATGCTTGCCACTTCCTCATCCGTAAGTGGAACCGGCTTTGATCCCGGACCAACGAATCCTGTAACACCGCGAGTATTTCTGACAACATACCATGTATCATCATTCATAAACATCTTTATCAAAACATATGCAGGGAACATTTTCTGCTGAACAAGCTTTTTGCTGTCCTTTCCTTCCCTTTCAACCTCTTGCATAGGTACATATACCTCTAAAATCTGATCTTGAAGATTACGATTTACGATAGTATTCTCTATGTCTGCTTTTACTTTATTCTCATACCCTGAATAAGTATGAGCCACATACCAACGCGCTTCTGTATCTGCCATAATCTATCACCTTAACCCATCTGAATAATCTTATCAAGGCCTGTCTTGATAACAAAATCAAGCAGAGCAATGATTGCGCCCAAAATAACTGTTACAATAACTACCGCAGTAGTTTCTTTGATGGTTGTCTCCTTGTCAGGCCATACGATTTTCTTGAACTCTGACTTTAATGAACGGAAAAAACCACCTTTTTTTCTCACAGATTTATCTGTTGCAGATTTATCTTTTACAGGCTTGTCTGCTTTTTTTGTATCAACAGCATTGTCTGCCTGTTTATTTTCTGCAACTGCTTCATTCTGTAATACTTCTTTGTTTTCGGAATCTCCCATAACTGCCTCCTACTGTAACAAGCATTGCTTGCATATTTACTAAGACTTATTTTGTCTCTTTGTGCATTGTGTGCTTTCTACAGAATCTGCAATACTTCTTTGTTTCCATTCTGTCAGGATGATTTCTCTTTTCCTTAGTAGTATCATAGTTACGCTGCTTACATTCTGTACATGCTAATGTAATTTTTACTCTCACAGGTTTCACCTCCATATAATATTTTGTGTTACGATTAGTTCTGTTTTCATGGCTTTTTACCATGACCTTTTTCTTAATATCGCTAAAGAATTTTAGGCATAAAAAAAAGACCTGTTACATCGCTTATCAAATATATCACAAAAATGCCCCCCTCGTCAAGTGGTTTTTGGGGAATTTCATTGTGCAATTAACTGACGCTTAGAATGGAATTCTATTCTAAACTGACCATAACACATTTAAATTTAAACTGTAACGATTATTTTTCTCTTTTTAGTACAAATCTTTTCTTTCACTCTTTTATATAGATATTTTTTTGTATATAATAATACTTGCTTTTTGTTATACGCTTAATATTAAAATAGTATTTGTTATCTTTGTGCAATTAACACAATATATAAGTAGTTTCGCAATTCCATTATTTATAATCTCAACAAATAACTGATATATAATAATATCAACTGCCGCCAGTGCAATCATCAGCACATACATCTCCCGGTTAATCCCTCCGCTGACGGCATTTACATATATGTATCTTGTAAGAAAATTATGTCCCGCAAGCGTTGCAGCTATGATAACATTAAGCTTCAGATATGTACTGTTTCTTACATACTGCCTGTCCTCAATCCGATTATGAAGCAGATATTCCGTAAATATCAGATATATAATCTGTGCAAGCGCAACAAGCACAACCCTGCTCACGCCAAAGCTCGCATATCCATTGTCATCGTACTTAATCCATCCGGCAAACAGTCCTGTAAGCATTATGCTCGAGACCGCCGACACAATAGATGTCATCTGCACAATAAGTAATTTTTCAAGTGCCCTTCCTCTAAGGAAAATTAATGTCATTGCAAATATAACAGCATCAATAACAAATTCCTGGGCAACGCTTATATATTCAATAAAATTAAACGCGGACACTGTTGTTGCAAGCACCGCTATCATCAGAATAATAACCGGAAGTCCGGCTTTTCTGGCTCTTACGCCAAAATAGCGCACCAGAAACTGTATTATAATAACTGCTTCAATAACATTGGCAAATATCTCAAATCCGTAATTCATGCTGCAGTCAGGCTCCTCATCCCCTATTAACTGTTAATATATTTTATAAACATACTTCTTATCTCTGTTGCTTTGTATCTGCTTAACGGAATTACTTTTCTGTCCTCTGTCTTCAGATGCAGTTCCCGCTGTCCCAGCATATCTATATAACCGCAATTAACAAGAAATCCTTTATACGGTTGTACAAAATCATACTGATGCAGTCTCTGTTCAAGTTCACTCAGAGTTCCCTTAACATTATACACTCCGTCATTGCAGTACAGCTCAAGCGTGTGACCTCTGACTTCCGCATATATCAGGTCGGTGACCATTTTGCGGAAGCATCTGCCGTCTTTGGTAACAAACTCAAATTCCTTCTTCTTATCCTCCCAAGCCTTTACAAAACGCTGCATTGCCTCCTGCATATCATTTTCGATATGCGTCTTCCTGACAAAACCAAGCACATGATATCTGAACACATCAAAAACCGCTCTCTCACTGACCGACACAAAAAGTATGTCCGGTGTTCTGCCACGCATCCTGCGTATTTTTTCAGCAAGCTGGAATCCATCAATTCCCGGCATCTCTACATCAAGGCAGTACAATTCATAATCCATTGCACTCTCAAGAACCGCCTCTGCACTGTCATATGTATCAACAGTATAATCCATGTCAGTCCCATTCATGAATTCCTCAGTCATGCTCTTATATTTTATTAAAAATCCCTTATCATCATCTATTATCGCAATCTTTATCATAATGCTCTTCCCCGGTAATCATCTTGCGTTCTTTTTACCATTGTACATTAACATAAATATAACTGCAAATATTACCAGCCAGCGGCAGTCGGTGATATGCCAGAAGCAAGTAATTTGAGTGCTGTTGATGACATATTTTACCTCTTTTACTGTTAGTATGTCTGCAATTATGAATCAAGCATTCTTATATATATGCTCCACTTCTTTATGTAAGGTTTGAGTGTAAGATAATTTACTTCTATGCTTAAAACATGTTTTACATCATATTTAACGCCATCCACCTCTAAGGTCTCATGGTAATCCCCCTGTCTAAAACTTTCATTAGACCAATATGAATATTTTTCAGGATTTTTAGTCAAGCTCTGCACTTTTCTATAAAGTGCAAGCCGTTTGGAGTCTGTATTGGCATCATTAAACTCTTCTTCACTGATTGAACGCTTATATACCCTTGACAACTTATCATAGTCCACTAAACTTGGGAAATAATCGTCTTGCGTTATTGACAACGCCACTATTTGTTCCAGCTTGTTGTCAAAATACTGCTCTGCTGCCGTAAATCCTATTTTCCAATACATTAGCCAGTACACAAACAGGATAAACAATGTTAATACAATTACACTGAATATTGCTATTTTCTTCTTTATCTTTTCTTCCATATTTCCTCTCAATCTTACAGCTACGCGGTTACAATTATGAATCAAGCTCTAATATATCTATGCTCCACTTTTTTATGTAAGGTTTGAAGGTAAGATGATTTACTTCTATGCTTAAAACATGATTTGCCCTATACCTGACACCATCGACCTCCAATACTTCATAATAATTTCCCAGCCGAAAGCTGGCATTCGACATATATGAATACTGTTTAGGGTTTTTGGTTAACCGTTGAACTTTCCTGTAAAGTGCAAGACGTTTGGCATCTGTATTGGCATCATTAAACTCCTCTTCACTGATTGAGCGCTTATATACTCTCGCTAACTTATCATAATCCACTACACTTGGAAAATAATCGTCTTGTGTTATTGACAGTGTCACTATTTGCCCCAGTTTCTTCTCAAAGTAGTTGTCCATAACATTAGCCTCGACAACACATACAAAATAAATATGATAGACTCCAAGCATAAATATAAGTATTAATACTGCTATTATTATGTGTTGGATGCTTCTTTTTTTACTCATGACAATCGGTTCCTCAATCCATTAATTGTATTTCTTTACTCTTAACATCATAGCGAATATTTAAAGCATTTTCTTCCCTTATAACATTCTGTCCATATATGTCCCATGGCTTTGTATTATCATCTGTTTTAAAAGAAAATACATATTCACTAACATTACTCTCTATACAATCCCCCTTCAAATTATATACACTCTTTTCAACCTCTGACAACCTGATTACATTGCTTGTATTGATATCAAGATTGTTGTTTGTCAGGTATTTATCTACTTCATTTATCGCTACCTGCACTCCACTGATTGTTGATAATTCATCTATATCATAATCGTTATTCACATCTATTATATTTGTTATCTTAAAATATTGTATTGTATCGTTTTTTGCTTCACTATCATCACTTAATACTTCTCCCAATGACAATTTCTCATAGTTAGGTCTTACAAGTAAGCCCACATTAAATTTTCTAAGATCTAACTTTTTTGTATTAGCCTTAACCCACGAATTATATATGCTATTGCGCTGATCGTTTCCTGATGTTGTAGACTCTAAAAAGTCAGTTATTACAACATCATCATGAATCCAATGATTATCAGCCGATGGTGCCGTTCCGTAATAGCCCAGCATACATTTCAGCTTTTTATTTGACTTCATCAACTCTATCCAGCGCTGAAGACTTGACTCACTTATAGGCTCCTGTGGAAAATGTCCCCAGTTTTCTGTCTGCTCACTTAGCTGGCTGCAGGCTGCCGCAATTATTACCTTCAGATTTTCATTAACACCATCATTAACATGGTCCTTCATATTAAGACTGAATGTATTATCTTCCGATACAGCCTCTCCACCATATCTGTGAAAGTCACGTCCCATATTCCTGTCTGTTGTCAATATTTTGTCATATGACCATACACCTGCACCTTTATAATTAGTTTCATCGTATGCACTTCTATATATCGGTATAACACCTCCATCAAATCCATGACCGCTGACATATAATATGTCTGATTCAAGAATAGCCTTAAGGTTATCATTGGTAAAATTCAATGCATTGTCAGTTATATTCTCACCTGTGGCATATTCATTATATTTCTCTCCATCAAACAGATTCTCAAATCTGTCACAGAACGCATTATAGTCTCCAATATTATACTCCTCAACTTTTCCTTCCCCAAGCTTGAATGCAGAATATGCAGGCTTATACTTAGGTCTGCGTCCGAATATTATATCAATCCATTCACGGATACCGGAGGCTGTGTACCTTGTATCCACTACTATATTCTTTGCCTCGCGCATTCCGACTGTGCAATTATTAATTACCGCAGCACGCGCCATGCTGCTAAAGGTCTGTAGCTCCGGCTCCTGCTCTGTTACATCGTCACGATATGAATGGTCATTTTCAAGTGTATAATCACCTGCCGCCCAGCCTGCATTGTATACCTGTATATTGAGGTCTATATAATCTTCAAAGTTAAGTATTCCCGTGTCCTGTGCAAACTTTACCGACACATATGTGTCTGCATATCTCATTCTTTGAGGCATTGCAACAGCATTTACAATAGCTTTGTCTGTTATTCCTATATAATTATTATTGATTCTTCCACCGATGTAACTGCCGGCAACAGACTGCTCAAGTCCGTTGTCATTGGTATAATAGTATTTTATCTCTGTCTGTCCCAGATCAATAGGAAGAAGCCCATTATTAGTTATACGAATATTGAGATTCATATATCCCTTTCCTCCGACTGCTGACGGGTCGAGTTCCACAAGCAGATCCGGCTTCATCCCTGTTGTGTCCGGTTCCGGTGCATTGCCCCATATAGGCATTTTTGCATCTGATGATGAATATACCGGCATATATTTCCATGACACATAGTCCGGAGCAGCCGGCGAATCATCACCTACGGCAGAATAATCGTTTGATGCCACTATCCTTGACCATGATGCATTATTAATTCCAGCATTAACGTATACTTCCTGTCCCGGCTGAAGCTTCTCATCTGAGTTAAATGCAAATTCAAAATAAGCTGTGGCATTGGTATACTGTGCATCCAATATATGTTTTGTCATAGATACGGTATTGCCCGGAAGATATTCATATGGTTTATCCATATTAACACAATAGCTGTTAAACTGCTTTTCTGCATCAGGGGATTCATCAATATAATAATATCTCGGATGAAGCTGATTTAATGCTATCGGCGTATCACTTATATTAATAAGGCGGAATTTAAGATTAATATTACTTCCGTCAGTGATTGTGCTTCTGTCAAGCTGCAATTCTATGCTGCTTCCTTTCATTGCCGGTATTTCTATCTGCCTTTCAAGCACCTTATCTTCTGTATTATCTGCCTTTACGATAACAGAATATGTCTTTTTTTCTGCCGTATAGCATGGGTCAGCACTTACCTTCCATGATATCTGTCTTTGTGCGCTTCCCGGTTCAATATCTCCAATCGACACATTTTCTTCGCCCTCAGCTATATGTAATCCGTCAGGCAGAACAAGCTGTATGCTGGAATTATGTGCTGTTCCGTTTCCTATATTCTGCACATAAGCTGTAACACTGAAAGGATTTGGTGAATATATTTCTGCACCACTATCATCTTTCGTAACCTCAAGCTTGGTTGTACCGGATAACGCAACTGCCAATGGTGGTCTGTTATCCCTCTGCATTGAAGCAAGTCCATAATATGTCCTGCATGATATTGTATCGCCCTTTGCTATCGCTTTTGGATTCCAATAAAGACATACTGCACTGTCACCGTTATAGCTTCCGGCAGCGCTTGAGTAATCCCAGCTATATGAATTTGCCATTCTCCAATTAGTAAACCTTACCCTGTCAGGAGCTGTTATATTCTCAGCCCTCAGCGTTCCCTGTGAAATAACTGACGGATTGGTAAGTGAATCAAATGCCTGCCAGTACTCCGGTATTGCATCGCCCGTAAGATCTGTCTCCCCTGTAACATCACCTATTCCCGGAACTCTGAACGGTGCGCTGTCATTACTGCCAAGCATAGTGTCAAACATTATTCTTACACCTATGCTATGTTCCTTATCTCCCGTATTCTCTGCTGAATATGAGAATTCTACCGCATCCTCTCTTCCTGTGTACTGATTAGCAACTATATTAAAGTATGCCGTTACAATAACGTCACCGATAGTATCCGTACATATAATAGAGTTATCACGTACCGTCATTGTCTCAGGCTGAAATATTGTATTAACTCCATCTACCTGAATTGTTGTATATGATGTACCACCATACGGATATCCGTAAAGCAGACGGGAATAATTATCTGACTCCAGCTCCGGATCTCCTCCCGTTGTTCCGAATGTAAAATTCGTTCCTCCTATAATCCTGATATAATCATTTTCCACGCTGTTGTCGTTACTGTTAATCGAATATGTTGATACCTCATTATTACTGCTATTCACGTATTCTGCTTTCCAATCATCATATTCCTCCGCCCTTACGATAGCTGAAGGTGTTGATGTGAACATTACCAGCGCTGATATACATGCTGCGACACAGCGCTTAACCTTATTTAATCTCATTGTACTCTCCTTTCCCGCCTGTTTTTCAGGCATCCCAACACACCACACCATATACTAACTTACATTTTTTTACAATACACTTTGCGCAAGTGGTCGTTTTTCTTCCCAAGTGGTAATTTTTTCCACATTTTTATTGACCTTTAGCGCACTCCAAGTGCTATTCTATATATAGTAAAATTTAAAATCAGGAGGCAAATGGATATGAGTAAGATTTTAGTTGCATATTTTTCTGCAAGCGGAGTAACCGCCAAAGCAGCCAAGGCTCTTGCAAGCGCATCCGGTGCTGATTTATTTGAGATTGTGCCTGAGACTCCTTATACAAAGGCAGACCTTAATTGGATGGATAAGCAGAGCCGAAGCTCTGTAGAGATGGCTGACCAGAGCTCACGCCCTGCAATCGCAAGCCATGTAGATAATATGGAGCAGTACGATACTGTATTTGTCGGCTACCCAATCTGGTGGTATGTTGCGCCTACAATAATTAATACATTTCTTGAAAGCTATGACTTCTCAGGAAAGACAGTCATTCCTTTCTGCACATCAGGCGGAAGTGGAACAGGCAAGATGGATGAAGTGCTTCATAAGCTCTTCCCTGCAACAGTTAATTGGAAGCCTGCCAAGCTTGTTAACGGCTTTAATGAAGCTAAGTTCAAGGGCTGGAT
>ERZ779865.2742-NODE-2742-length-10637-cov-14.400208_pt1 | contig 10637 bp, 8 predicted proteins | sample MGYA00433088_ERZ779865 | MGnify/ENA primary metagenome ERZ779865 (study PRJEB29588, sample SAMEA2151703) | human gut metagenome | biome: human gut; feature: human-associated habitat; material: faeces | place: Denmark | collected 2008/2010 ... | reverse complement strand
AAATCTATAAATTCCTGCTTATACTGCTCCATTATATCCTCCTTATTCAGCCCCGCTGTCCGGCGGTGCTGCTTCATATTCAATATTGATTTTTATTTTATCATAAATGTTTTCCCGTTTCAATGCGTCTTTGGAACATTACAAATACATATTAAAATCTGAATATCAACATACTATGTATGCCTTTTCCTGATTATCTGGCAGCCGGAAATCCCTAAACCCCACTAACCATTGTCAAGCTCATAATTTAGTAGGTTATTTCAGGCAGCCTCTTTTCATTCTCCCGCCAGTTCACCTACCAATCTGTTAAAATGTTTCTCCTTAGTAGGTCTTTTTCCTGCTTTCCAGAGGAATGAACATTCATTTTATACTTATAAAACCTACTAAAAAGGCTTCTTCCTGCCTGATTAGTAGGTCTTGTTACTGTCAATTATCTTGAATATGTGCCAAAATAATATACCAAATTTACATCGAACACTGAATTAATAGGTTTCCACACCTTTTATCAAAACTTTATGTATATCTCTCCCCAATCGTTTGGAAAACAAAAGTTACACCTTCAAACTTAAAAACACGATTTTTATATTTCTAATCACATATGAGATATTCCAGCCTATATTCTCTTATTTCATTTTCTTTTAATTCTCAATTAATAAAGCTCAAAATTCTTCCACTATCATCTCATCATCTATAAAAATCCTATTTTTTATAATTCTGAACCAAGCAGCAGAACTATGTATATATTTTGAAAGCATCTTACATATTTCATTTTTATATCCACAGTTTCTTAAAAAGCTTAAATCAATTGTGTTATATTGTTTCATTTTTTCTGTATTTATATTAAACCCCGGATCATTATTGGGATATTCATCCTTTTCCATCCAATTTTCATCAGGTATCTCTATATTCATATATTTATCACCATATATGAATATATATCTTTCTTTTCCAATATCTGATGAACTCGTTTCTTCTATTTGTTGCCTAAGACAAAGTGTATCTGCTAAATTATTCCATAACAAAAGATGCTCATCCTTACTTTTAACAACTCTACCTGTCGGAATCTTTAAATACCCTGTACGCTGATATGTATCAACAATATTCATATCTGCTATTTCTTTTTTTCTTTCTTCTGAAATATAGTCATATATATAATTCATAATTTTACCCCACATCTCTTTATTAAAGCACATTAATAATTAATGCCATATCAACGCTACAGCTAATGAAGCAGCTATTATTGCTGTCATACATTTTTTCTCTTTATACCGAACCCGTGATATATTAATCATCGTGTTCCATTTCTGCTTTTTTCTTTTTATTTCTTTCACAAAATTCCATAAACAATTCTATATCTTCCTTAGACAATCCACCCCAAGCGCTATTTCTCTCAAATATCTGATCAATAACCTGAGAAAAATCATTTGTTCTATATGTAATATCTCCTTCATAATATCCTATGAATTCCCCATTATCATTTGAAAAGCATACTACTTCTCCATCTCCTGACATTTCTCCTATAACCGTCAGATTATCTGGCATAAAATTATGATGAAAATCATCTGTTCCCCAAAACATCGCACTCGTTCCATCAATCAGACATTTTTCTGTAAATCTGAGCCATTCCTTATATGTCTCTGGAATCTTTACGCCATTTGCCTCCTCCCATTTATTTAATTTATCTTCATCTATTGGTTCATTAAAATATGTTTTTCCAAGTTCATCATCATTATCCCGCTTGTCACACCACTCATATAATTCTTCAATCTTACTCTTTAAACTGTTATTTTCTGGTATCTCTATCTTTGTATACATATTTATTATCCTCTCTTTCCTCCAAAAACAAAAAAGCAGACAACATCACATTCCGTGACATCATCTGCAACTCAACCATCTTATATCTTCAATATATCCAATACTCCCCAGACCACTGAATCAACTTAGACTTGTAGCTTTGTGTCCCTGCATTTCTGCAGGTTTACCCCTCTTTTGTTTTGAAATCTACTCATTTGTTATTTTATCAAGGATATCAGGGAATTTCAATCGTACAAGTATCAATTTCTTAACGCTGTAATCGGCACAACAAATACTCCATCAGGTCTTTGATATGCAGCATTAGATAATCCACATATAACACATAACGAATCTGGCGCAATTCCTCCACTTGCTTTAATTTCATTTTTTATTTTTATAAGATTCTCTGCCGCCATATCTATTTGGTTTGCACCCAATTTGATTTCGAATCCACACCATTTTCCATCAGGCATTGCTATAACTGCATCCATTTCATTGTTATTATAATCCTGATAATGATACAATTCTGCATCAAATGACTCAGCATATATTTTCAAATCTCTTTCACACAATGCTTCGAATAAGAATCCCAATGTATTTAAATCATTCAGTAACATTTCAGGTGTCGCATTTAACAATGCGGCTGCTAATGATGGGTCTGACAAATGTCTCTTTTCTGCCTGCTTAATACGGATTGATGATCTAAGCTTAGCCTCAAAAGGTTTCTGATTGTCTGTGAGGAAAAGTCTTTGGAAAACATCTAGATAAGCAGAAACTGTTTCCACATCAATATCTTCATCATCTATTTCCTTAATGTCATTTTTTAATTTCTTATTTGTTACAGTTGTTGCCTCATTTCTTGCAAGTGAACGAAGAAGCAGCTCCATTTTATGCTTATCTCTTTTTACATTATCAATTCTATAAACATCATCGTCTAATACAGCCCTGATGTACTGTATAGGAAGATATGCCGCCTGTTTTAATGTTGTCTCCTGATTAGCAGGCCAGCCTCCTCTTATAATGAAATCAATAAGTTTTCTCAAGTCAACCTCACCTGATATTTTAGGTTCTATTCTACCCTCACATATATCTTTTAAAGAAATATCTCCACTGGAATTTCCACTTTCAAATAATGACATTGGTCTCATTCTCAATTTTGCAATTCTTCCAGCTCCGCTATGCAATATTCCTTTATGATTTGGTGTCGCAGAGCCTGTCAATATAAACTGCCCTTTATTACCGCTTTGGTCAACCTTATACCTGACAGCATCCCATAACTGAGGAACTTCCTGCCATTCATCAATTAATCTTGGAGTCTCTCCCTCCAAAACCAGCGATGGACTCATCTGCGCCAATTGTCTATTCTGGAAATTACCATCTGGATTGCCAAGCATAATTTCACTTTTACAATGATATGATGATGTCCAGGTTTTTCCACACCACTTCGGTCCCTCCACACATACTGCACCAAATGCCTCTAAATAACTATCAATTATATTGTCAATCAGTCTTGGTCTGTAATCCTCTCTTTCCATATTCTCTCCATTCTATTCTTATATATCATTAATATTATTGATTTAAGCTTAACCTATATACATATTTATATTCATCATTATAATTCAATACGATTAATTTTTCAATTTCAATCCGACAGATTTTTGATTTCCAATCCGATTGTTTTTGCATTTTCAATCCGATAGATTTTTAAATTTCAACCCGATTGTTTTTGCATCATCATTTCCTTATAACAAATAGTATAAAACTCCCAACACATTCCTCTTGACCTAAACCTGACTTTAGGTGCTATGATATAAAATGTATTAAAATATAAGATAAGGAGTATCAGAAAACATGTATATTGAGAATATTAACAGTCCTGCTGATGTGAAGACATTAAACATCATGCAGCTTAATGTCCTTGCAGAAGAAATGCGTCACGCCCTTCTTACAAGAGCCAGCAAACACGGCGGACATTTTGGTCCTAACTTCGGTATGGTAGAAGCAATCATCGCCATGCATTATGTATTTGATTCGCCTAAAGATAAAATCGTATTTGATGTATCACACCAGTGCTATCCTCACAAAATGCTCACTGGAAGAAAAGATGCATATCTTTATGAGGAGCATTATGATGATGTGTCAGGATACACTAATCCGGACGAAAGCGAGCATGATTTCTTCACTGTAGGCCACACTTCAACTTCTATAAGTCTTGCCTGCGGGCTTGCCAAGGCAAGAGATTTAAACGGTGAAGACGGCAATGTAATCGCTGTTATAGGTGATGGTTCTTTAAGCGGCGGTGAGGCTTTGGAAGGTCTTGATTTCGCTTCTGAATTAGATGGCAACATGATTATTGTTGCTAACGATAACGACATGTCTATTGCTGAGAATCACGGTGGTCTTTATGCCAACTTAAAGCTTCTTCGTGAAACAAATGGACAGGCTGAATGTAATCTTTTCAAAGCAATGAACCTTGATTACATCTATGTTGATAAGGGTAATGATATCGCTTCTTTAATTGAAGCATTTGAAAAGGTTAAAGACACTAAAAAAGCTGTTGTTGTCCACATTAATACTCTTAAAGGCAAAGGTTATGCACCTGCCGAGCAGAATAAAGAAGAATGGCACTGGCATATGCCTTTTGATATCGCAACCGGTGAATCTCTTTTCAAGGACGAAGAGCCTGATTTCTCTGACGCTTCTTTAGAATATCTGTTAAAGAAGATGGACGAGGATAAGAGTGTTGTTGCAATCACAGCCGGAACTCCTACTGTTATGGGATTTACTGCTGACATGAGAGCTAAAGCAGGAAAACAGTTTGTTGATGTTGGTATCGCAGAGGAAACTGCTGTTGCATTAGCTTCCGGTATCGCTGCTAACGGCGGAAAGCCTGTATTTGGCGTTTACAGCTCATTTATACAGAGAGCCTATGACCAGATTACACAAGATGTATGTATCAACGGCAATGCTGTAACATTTGCAGTATTTGCAGGTTCTGTGTACGGGATGAATGATGTTACACATCTCGGACTTCAGGATATCCCTATGCTCAACAGCATTCCGGGACTTATATATCTTGCACCTGTTACCAAGGAAGATTATATTGCAATGCTTGACTGGTCTTTAACACAGAATGAGTATCCTGTTGCTATTAAAGTTCCGGGCGGCAGCATGATTTCAACAGGTGTACCTGTAACTAAAGATTTTGGCAAGCTTGACACTTACGAGATTACTAAGAAAGGAAGCAGAGTTGCTATCCTCGGGCTTGGAACTTTCTATGAAACTGCTGTAAAAGCCGCTAATATTCTTAAGACTTCACACGGAATTGACGCAACTGTTATCAATCCTTACTATATCTCAGGTATTGACGCAGACACTCTTAATGAATTAAAGAAAGACCACGCAGTAGTTGCAACTCTTGAGGACGGCTACCTTGAAGGCGGCTTCGGAGCTAAGATTGCAGCATACTATGGTTCTTCTGATATGAAGGTATTAAACTTCGGTATTAAGAAAGAATTTATCGACAGATACGATGCATCAGAAGTATTAAAGGACAACCACCTTACTCCTGAACAGATTGCAGAAGATATCGCAGCAACATTATAACTATATTGTTTCATTATAATCGAAAAGACATGGCAATCATTTTTATCAATGACTGTCATGTCTTTTTAGAATTTATCCCTGTCTTTAGTTTCCATAATGGCTGTGGCATGATTAAATACATGCATATTTGACGTGATACCTATAGATAGTCGCATTAGTCAAGTTCTTATAGGACAATTTCAGCAAATTGCCTGCTAAACCAGCCATTTTATCTCTCAATCCACCTATCAAAAGCTTCCTCGTGCCAGCCTTATAGGTAATTCCGCACCGAAAACACTTTTTCTGTCTGAAAACAGCCTATAAAACCTCTATAAAAAACAATCTTATAGGACGCACCTGCCTGAACGCCACACCACACTATATCTATCTCACCAGCAGACTCAAGCGCCACGCCTCAGCACGCCTCAACATTCCTTGGCAGCCTCCACAAACTCCACAGCCCAGTGCTTCCACGACCACCTGACTTTGGCATACTGAACGCCTCTTGCCACTTTCTCCTTCATATAACCCACATCAGCCACAAGGCTTTTAATCTTCTCTCCAACATTTTCCAGCTCATCAAGAGAATAATATTCAACTCCTGAATCCATAGGAATCTCCCGGCGCATATAAGTACTTCCATCTGTAATACTCACACAGCCATTCATAAGTGCAAGCGGCGTCCTGTCATGTATTCCTGCCTTAAACCATGGAAGCTGGTTAATTGAAAGCCTTGCATTATTATATATAGCCGGAAGCTCGCCATATGTCACCTCGCCACAGTCCTCAACATGCTCCTTAATGAATGTCAAATCCTCTTTCATAAGAACCTCTGCCTTTGTAAGAAAAGTATCCCAGTTATGTCCATACAGCTTCACAGGCACATGATTTCTTATAAGCTGAACCACAATCTCCTGCCTGATTGCCGCCTGAATATAAACATCCGCCATGAAATTCTCCCGCAGCTTCTCCGCTGTCTGAACTCCACTAATACCCGGATACATCTTCCTTATGGCTTCCTCCTGCGTAAGCTCCGGATTATCAAACAGTATTTGTGTAAATGTATTAAAAAAATCAACATTTTCACTATCCTGCTTCTTTGCCTTAAAATACACCATATCAGGGTCAGTATAAGACGCTGTGAATATCAGGCCATTCTCACGCATATCATATGGCTTCAGACCGCTCTCTGCCTGCTTTGCAGCAAGCGGAAGAACAATACAGCTGTTAATATGAGGATAGGTTTCATCAATAAACTTTTTATGCATCTCATCAAGACATATTACATTCATGTTCTTTAAAGGCACTTTGAGACTGTCATGATGATAGAACGGATGGTCAAGAATATAATGCCATACCGCTTTTCCAAGTCTGTCAAAGCAGTATCTTCCTGAATCATCACATACTGCGTCCAGCTTTGTATTAATATCAAACACATAATCAAAAGGCTGGGAGTCATACTCATCAGCCAGCACACACAGCTTATCCTTCTGTGTGGCTTTATCTAATCTGATATGCATGACTTCCCAGCCCATAGCTTTTAATTCTTCACCTATACATTGAATAAAGTAAGTTGTTGAGTCATAGCATATAGAACCATTACTTAAGAAAAGTATTCTATCTGACACAACCAATCAGCTCCTTAATATCTGCTACATTATTCTTTTCCATATATTCCCTGATTCCATCAATAACCTTAATAGTTGTATATGGATCATTAAAATTCGCTGTTCCGACAGCAACTGCACTTGCACCAACCATAATCATTTCAAGTGCATCCTCTGCTGTTCTGATTCCACCCATTCCGATTATAGGAAGGTTAATTGCATTGGCAACCTGATAAACCATTCTTACTGCGATTGGATGAATAGCAGGCCCTGATACACCCGCAGTCTTGTTAGCTACTGCAAATGTTCTTCTGTTCACATCAATCTTCATACCTGTAAGAGTATTAATAAGCGAAACTGCGTCAGCACCACCTGCCTCTACAGCCTTTGCCATCTCTGTAATATCAGTAACATTAGGACTTAACTTCATAATAACCGGCTGCTTTGCTACCTTCTTAACCGCCTTAGTAATAGCTTCTGCAGAAGATGGAACCTGTCCGAAAGCAATTCCACCCTCTTTGACATTAGGGCATGAGATATTGATTTCAAGAAGGTCAACTGGCTGTTCGGCAAGCTTTTCAACAGCATCCACATAATCTGCCTCAGATTTTCCACAAACATTAACAATAATCTTAGTATCGTACTGTTTAAGAAATGGAATATCCCTTTTTACAAATGTATCAAGTCCCGGATTCTGTAATCCGATAGCATTCATCATTCCACCGTAAGTCTCAGCAATTCTTGGTGTAGGATTGCCTGGCCATGGAATATTGGCAACGCCCTTTGTTGTTACCGCACCAAGTCTGTTAAGGTCAACATATTCCCCATACTCCATGCCTGATCCGAATGTTCCGGAAGCAACTGTCACAGGATTCTTTAATTCAACTCCTGCAATATTGACTGACATATTAATATCGCTCATTACAGTTCTACCTCCTTAACATTAAATACCGGGCCTTCCTTGCACACTCTCTTATTCTTAACCTGAGAATGGTCGTCAATCCCAGTTGACTTACATACACATGCAAGACATGCACCGATTCCGCACGCCATCTTCTCTTCTAACGAAACATAACATGGAATATCATTCTCAAGTGCATATGCCTTAATTGCACGAAGCATAGGAGTTGGTCCACATGCAAATATAACATCTGCCTCAACCTTTTCCTGTTTTACAGCATCTAATACATTTCCCTTTGTTCCAACACTTCCATCTTCTGTTGCAATATACACATCTGTATCAGCAACTGCTTCAAAATCTTCCTTAAGGAAAGTCTGGCTGTTTCTGTAACCAACTACAACATTCTTATGGCAGTCTAATCTTCTTGCAAGCTCAAGCATAGGAGGAACACCTATTCCTCCACCGAAAAGAACAGCCTTATCAAAGCTTCTGCCTTCTGCCTTAAGCTCCGCGGCAATTTTTCCCAAATCATAACCATTGCCAAGAGGTCCCTGAATATCAAGATATTCTCCTGCCTTCATCTTAGAGAATTCCTCTGTTCCCTTTCCGGCAACCCTGAATACAATTCTTAAATCATTATCCTCAACCTTACATATACTGATAGGTCTTGGTAACATTCTTGAACCATCATTAGAATATACTGATATAAACTGTCCTGCCTTAGCGGCCTTAGCAATATCCTTTGTTTCAAACCATATCTCATAGACTCCGTCAGCAAGACAATCTGCCTTAAGAATCTTCGCATTTTCTCTGTACGCCATAATAATCTCCATTATTAAACTGTGTATAAATATGTATAATTACTTGCCAAGTGCTCCGTTGATATCAGCAATCATATCAAGAGCAGCCTGTCTTGAAGCTTCTCCGAAATTCTTCTCACCAAACTTCGCATACTGCTCCTTAGTATATGCTGCAATAATTCCTCTTGAGCTGTTTACGATTGCTCCAAGTCCGTCAGGATTAAAGAAATCAACAAGGTCCTTTCCCTGTCCGCCCTGTGCGCCATATCCCGGCACAAGAATATATGCCTTAGGCATAACCTTTCTTAATACTCTTCCCATCTCTGGGTAAGTAGCTCCAACAACCGCACCTACATTACTGTAATCTCCGTCCATGCTTGAAGCTCCCCACTCATTAACCTTCTCACCAACTAACTCGTATAATGGTCTTCCGTTGATAAGCTGATCCTGGAATTCTCCGCTTGAAGGATTAGAAGTCTTAACAAGTATAAATATACCTCTGTCCTGCTCATTACAAACCTTAATAAATGGATTGATTCCATCAGAGCCAAGATATGGATTAACAGTTGCAAAATCTTCGTCAAAAGGTGTAATTGCCTTAGATCCAACATTTACCTTTCCAAGATGTGCTACCGCATAAGCCTCAGAAGTTGAACCAATATCACCTCTCTTAACATCACCGATAACAATCATGCCTTTTTCGTGGCAATAATCAACTGTTTTCTTGAATGCCTTAAGTCCTTCAATTCCAAACTGCTCATACATTGCTATCTGTGGTTTAACAGCTGGAACAATGTCATATATATTATCTATAATACCTTTGTTATACTGCCATATAGCCTCTGCTGCTCCCTCAAGTGTCTCACCATACTGCTCAAATGCAACATCAGCAAGATGCTTTGGAAGATACTTCATCATTGGATCAAGTCCTACAACTATTGGTGCATTAGTCTCTACAATCTTATCAACAAGCTTCTTAATCATTAATCTACTTTAGCCTCCTTAATTCATACGCAAAATCACTTTATTCTACAACTTTGGAACTTCTCTTTCAATAAGAATTTCTGTTCCATTATGGTCTGAATACACAACTCTTCCATTAACAAGCGTATATAAAACCTTTCCATACACATGCTTTCCTTCAAATGGAGTATTCTTTCCCTTTGAAGCAAATCTGTTGCTGTCAATATCATACTCTTCTGTAGGATTAACAACTGTTATATCAGCAACTTTTCCCGGTGCAAGAACTCCTCTGTCAATTCCAAGTATCTTAGCTGGATTATAGCTCATTTTCTCAACCATCTGTAACGGAGTAAGTACTCCTGTTCTTACAAGCTCAGTAATAGTAACCGGAACTGCTGTTTCAAGACCTACTACACCAAACGGTGCTTCGTCAAAAGGTCTTTCCTTCTCAGTAGGATGATGTGGAGCATGGTCTGTTGCAATAACATCAATAACCCCTGATGCAAGCGCTTCTTTAAGAGCCTTTACATCATCTGCCTTTCTTAAAGGAGGGTTAATCTTAAAGTTAGCATCATCCCCATTCACCGCATCCTCTGTCAGTGTGAAATGATGTGGGGCAACCTCTGCTGTCACTGGAATCCCCTGTTCCTTGGCAATCTTTATAATAAATGCTGATTCCTTATTAGACACATGACTTATATGCAGCTTTGCACCTGTATTCTTTGCAAGAAGAATATCTCTTGCAACAATAACATCCTCAACGGCATCCATTATTCCGAAAAGACCAAGTTCCTTGGCTCTCTCTCCAGCATTCATAACACCTCTTGCAGCCAAGTTAGTATCTTCACAATGTGCAAATACCGGAATGTCAACCTCTGCTGCCTGCCTCATAGCCTGCCTTGCAGTTCTTGCATTCATAATAGTTCCGCCATTGTCACTGACTGCAACAGCACCTGCATCCTTAAGAGCCTCAAAATCAGTAAGATA
>ERZ779865.2741-NODE-2741-length-10642-cov-4.348446_pt1 | contig 10642 bp, 10 predicted proteins | sample MGYA00433088_ERZ779865 | MGnify/ENA primary metagenome ERZ779865 (study PRJEB29588, sample SAMEA2151703) | human gut metagenome | biome: human gut; feature: human-associated habitat; material: faeces | place: Denmark | collected 2008/2010 ... | reverse complement strand
ACTGACGAACTCAATCATTGCATCGTGTCCTCCCGGATATTCTGCCAGTTCGTCAACCACGTAGTAAACTCCATCCTCCCGCTTTTGCGGCATAGAAGGTTTTTTCTGGTTCAATGGCCGACTACCGTTCTTTATAAATACATCCTTATATTTTTTGAAGGAACCAACCGCATCAAGGAATACTGTGATTGACTTCCTTTGTTCATCTGTGAATGAAGTCGGTATAGCGGATATAACCTCACTGGCCGGTGTGTCTATTCCATAAATACAATATTTCAGGAAATAACTGTCGAGAAAAGAACCAACGGCAGGATTCTTTTTCATCTGAATTTCACACGTTTCCAATGCTTTTTTATAAAAAGCCAGAGCTTCTTCCGACTGTCCTTGTTCTTCCAGTGCTTTAGCTTTCAAAAGATAGAATCCATGTTGTTCCGGATTGTATTTTATCGCCTCGTCAAGGGTCTTTATAGCTTGATCATATTCTTCTTCAGACAATAATAAATTTACTTTATTTCCATAAGCTGTAATATAAGATTGATCCAAAGCGATGGCTTTATCTAACAAGTTCAACACCTCCGCTATTGAGTCTTTATTTGAAAGATTCCGTAACATGATTTCCGTGGCTCTATCATTCAGGTCAATTGCTTCCTGGGAATATTTCTTCTGTTGGGCCGAAACCGAAATAAATGAGAAGAAAAGAGCAGTAATTAAAAGTTGTTTTTTCATAAACTACATAGTCATTTAAGGTTTATAATTTACATCTATTTCTTATTTCACTCACTTTACAGTTTGCTGTTCTTTTGTTAAGTTTCTTTTTTATTACAAGCTATTATAAAAGAGTAAAATGCATAACTCCTTATTAGGGAATCATAGACTTAAGGTAATAATTTTATTCTTATCTTTTATTGTTTGATAATAAAGAGTCTTACCATCCGGTGATAAACGCATTTTGTTTAAACGATTCTCTCCCTCATTGGTGATTAATTTTACTGACTTGGTATTGGTTAAATCAACCTTAAATACTCCATTCTTTCCAGCAACAATAAAACAATCTTTATCAGGAGTACTTTCTATCAAATATGGATCGGTCACAATATTATCAAATTTATATGTGATGTCTTCTTCCTTATTCAGACCATCATAACATAAGATATGAAATTTATCATTACTGGCCTTTTTACATATTGTATAATAAGCATTCCCTTTAGGGTCGATATCAATTGATATTATTATACCTCTCTTTTCATTGGTTTTTGTAATAAAGCTACGCTCAGTTGGAGAAGAGTACATTGTTTCATCCGAACTGAAATATACTCTTTTACCATCAGCAGATGCTTTAACAGAAAAAATGACATCGTCAGGCAATCTGAAGAGATTCTTATATTTCTTATCTGTAAGATTGAATGAAACCATGTTTTTTTCTTTACCGAAAACAATAACATTGTCTGACAGAAAATCCACTCCAGAGGAAGCGTCAAACTCACTATAGTCTTTAAGACTGTTCTTATAAATAGGAGTGACTCTTCCTGTTTCTAAATCTTTAATGAAAACAGTAGAGGTAGCATCGGACGACAATTGTTTATAAACCATCATTTTCCCATCATGAGAAATGTTAAAATCAATGATTACATTGGATTTTACGGTAAAAGGGTTTTGTGCCATTAATGTCGTTGTAAACAAAAATAGTACACACAATGTAGTTTTTAAAGCTTTCATATTAGTTCACAATTTTAATTTGATATTAATTTACAATATTATATGACAATCTATTTTTACATAAAACCTGTTATAAACTGTTCTATAGTAAAATAAAGTCTCATATATTTAGCAGCATCGTAAGCCTGCTTAGTAATCACATAACCTTCATATGTTCTAATTCCACTTTCATAACGTGAGATTAAATCACTACATCTTTGAATAAGCCTACTGTCAGAAGTTTTTCTTTCAGTTCTGACGATCTGTTACTATCTACGCATTTATGATAAATATCAAGAAAATAAATCATTCTCATATCACACATCGGCAATACTCCATTGGTGATGAAATCATCACATAATTTATCGGCATGTTCATAGATAAACTGCAATTTATCTCCAAACAATTCATCAAAATCGGCCTCCACCAGTTTGTTTTTGGTGAGATAAAGCAGGACATAACCTATACCGGAAAGACCGTTTTCAAAACCCGGATCATTTGTCTTTGTGAGCAGTGATTCCTGTAATGTCTGTAATGCCTGATCTTCGATATACTCATCTTCCAGAAATCGGGTTACCTCAAACAATGCCAAGGACATACCTGCTTTACCATTAAACAAACCGCTTGAACTGACAGAGCATGAGTTAAGCATTACATGCTCTGCCGCTTTCTTTATCAAGGCTTCATTTATTTCCATCTTATTGAATTCTTATTGTCACTTATATCTGAAAGGGATTGTAAACAAGCAGGGAACGTTCTTTCCCTTGTCTATCGCAGCTTTCCAGCGGGGCATTAGTGATACCACCCTGAGGGCCTCTTTATCCGCTGTTTCATCATAACTTTTATCTATTGTGGATGATTTGATATTGCCGTCTGTGTCTATTACCACCTTTACGGTTATATAGACGTTTTTACCTGAGTATGATTCAGGCAACTTGAAATTCTTTTTTATGAATTCCAACATTCCGTTTACTCCACCGGGATATTCCGGAAACTGTTCTGCCATAAAATATACTCCGTCCTCCCGTTGAATCTGCATCTTCACTTCTTCAGGTTTATGTGATTTATAGTATAAAGGAAAACGATTGTCTTCAAATATGGCCTTACCGTTGGAAAGTATAAATGCCTGCTCCATATAGTTCATTATAACCGGATATTTTTCCTTGAACATTAATTCATAATTTTCTAATTTCCTGTATATTTCCACATTCTCATCAGTACATAGCAGACTGTTGAAAAGGGAATACCAGAAAGGGAAATATGCCGTATAGTATTTCTTGCTGAGACGTTCCATCATCAACTCAGGGTTTTCTTCAAGTTTCTTTTTTATAAGATGATGAAGATTACCTCCTATATCATCTACTACTTCACTACCGCCAATGCAAAGAGTTATCAGCCTGTCGTAAAACAAGCTGTCGGGTATCTTGTCTAATTTATACAAACCTTCGTACATGTGTTTCCTGAAACTTGATTTAAGATTATCAAACGAAGGTATGTTTCCGTATGTAAGCCAGAGTTCATGCCAGGTTACAGGAAAAGCATCGAAGAATTCACGTTGCGTCTCTGCCGTATATCCCGACTTTACCATTAAAGCGAATGTACGGTTCACCTTTGCTGTATCTACAGGAAAACTGAATACTGCTATAAAACAGAATGAAAGCAGTGATAATAATGCAAGTCTTTTCATAATATATAATTTTTATAAGTTAACAAATATTCAATACTATGCCATTATTGCCATATTTGCTTAAGAAATCATTAAAATTTTGCACTGTTGTAGTACTGCCAGATATTTTATAGTCTCCTTGTATCTATTTCATAAAATCCAGGGCAATAATACCATCAGACTACAGATATTTGTTTGATGCAAAATTAAGGTAAACTATCCATTAAACCATTGGCAATCCATAGAAATAAGCTTGTAATATAGATTTGTATATATCTGATTATCAAATACTATACAGTATAAATGCTTGTAATATAAGACAAAGCAACTATAAGTCTAGTTTTTCAACTAAAAACAAGACAATATCCCCACCTTCAGGAATACCAATTTTTTTTCTAATATTAGTTTTGTACTTATGTACTGAAAAGACACTATTCATCCAAATGGCAGCAATCTCTTCTGTCTTGAATCCAGAAACAAGCATGCAACACAACTGGACTTCTTTGTCATTCAGCATAGGATATTTCTGAATAAGTTTTGAATAGAACCCATCAAAAGATAGATCTATATGATTATAAAACTGTTCCCACTGTGTACCTAGCAAATAATTCTCATCTATTATATGATACTTTTCCAAATCTTTAAGAAATCTTGCACTCTGCACTTGCTGTGTTGAGCGCAAAATTGCGATCTTCTTTGCTATCTCAAAATCACGCAAAATAAACTCTTTGACTTCATTTTTTACATTTCTAAGGTTATCCAAAGAATTAATCTGCTGTTGCAAAGCGAGAATCTTATAAACTTGCTTTTTCCGGAGCTGTATATATATCACCAAAGATACGCATAATACTACAAGAAGTCCTACCAGAATGTATTTATAAATGGCTATCTGTCTATGAATAGTTTGTTTCTCACAAAAATTTGTATAGGCCTGTATCGCCTTATCCAATGATTCTCCATTCAGGCAATCAAATGCCATTTCATATTTCTCCTTTAACTTGTTAAGGCATTTTATTTGTTCGCCTGCATCATGATTTAACCGAGCAAACTCTGCACACAACGTATAGAATTCTATTTCTGCAAAGGCATTTCCTCCATTTATACTATTCTCTATCGCCAGAAACTTATATTTTTCTGCATTTAACAAGTCCTTTTTACGATAATAACAATATGTCAAAATTGCGAAACATGTGAATTTATGTTCAATGGATGTTTCCTCAACTACAGCTTCTTTCAGCTTTTCTATGCAAGCATCCCAATGTTGCATTTTGTATAAGGCAATTCCCTGCAGACGTTTTATTTCACTTAAAAATATATTCTTTTTACCAAGATATTTTTCTATTTCATTCAATTTTTCGTATGAGACTTTATATTGATCTAAATATAGAAAGCTTTTGGCAACTTGTATTTGAGTTGATATACTCATATCTTGAAAATTTACATCCTTTATGCATTGATTGGCAAGAGTCTGGTATTTAATAAAATTCAAGGTGTTAAATTGCCTGATATACATTTCACCGAGATAGCTGTAAAGATAAAAAAGCCATTCTTGGTCATATTCTTGTCTAGCAATATTTATTGCGGTTTCTATGGTATGGACTTCTTTTGTTATATCATTTTCTTTTTTATAGGGGCTCCGTTAGGGGCTATTATCCGCAAAGGGGGATTGGGAATGCCGGTGGTGGTGTCGGTATTTATGTTTATCTTTTCTTTCTTAAAAATCTGAATGCACCTTTCCAACACACTCTTTGGTGGATAATAATTATTATCCGTATAACTGAGTGTGATTGCAGCTAATATAAAATGAACCGCATCTCTTTTATTCTTTACGCAATTCATGTTTATCGTATCTAACCTTAACAAATAGGATTGTGGATCATTTTCTATCTGAAAAATTATATCATCAAAATTTCTACTCGCCGAATATTCAGAATTACAAGAACCAAGTAATAACAAGGAAATACATGCTATTACACCCATATAGTGATTCAGTTTCATATTCATATTATTTTGCATTGTTATATCATGCAACTAAATGGATTAGATATTAAAGTCTCATTTTACAACAGACATTTGTCAAAAGACATAGCTGTATTCAACCTGTATATATTAAACTTGTAACTCGCATCATTGTTTGTTACACAGGAAGATGCCCACAAATATATTGATAAATAGCATTGAACAATGATAAAAAAGGGAAAATATACAGATTATATTCTTTTTTAGCTAAGTTATCATAACAAAACAGTACGATGGATATAGAGTCACCCCATTTGCCTGTAAGGCAGGTACTTTCTCTAATTTATGATTTTCATCAAACTGAAATTCCGCCACATTCAATCTGGTTTTTACACTGCGAATCACTTTCTTTTCATCCTCATTCCCGTCAACTCATTGCACACTAAAACCTTCAAAAACGGAATATTGCGAATACTATCACCTTTGAACATTACTATGCTATAACTGATAAATAAGGAAAGCATCCACAAATTCAATCACCAAATTGGGTTATCATTCTTAGTTGATGTATTTTTGTATCAGAACATAAAGGAAACCAGTATGTATGAAGAATATATCACAGCCAAAATGACACCGGCAGGAAAAGTGCTGGAACATATTTTGAGAAAAGCAAAAATCACTCAAAAGGAACTATCCACCGAGACTGGTGTATATCCACAAAGAATCAATGAATTAATTAAAGGAAAGCGAGATTTCACTATCGAGCAGTCTCTAAACATAGAAAAAGCATTAGGAATAGGCATTGAAGGCTATTTTTACATCATACAAGCCAATTATCAAGTCTATGCCTATATTACAGAAAAAGAACGGTCCCAGCATCCAGACTTATCAAAATTCAGCACAGCTTTATTCTGGGATACAAGAATAGAAAAAATCAACTGGATAAAAAACAAAGAATGGGTCATTCAACGCATATTTGAATATGGCAACCAGCAGGAAATTGAGGAAGCCATCAGATTCTATGGAAAGGATACATTAAAAGCTATATTACCCACCATAAACAGCGAATGGAAAAAGGAAACAAGGGAAAAGAACTTTAAAGAATTTGTGCAATGAAACTGTATCCCCACTTTTAGTTAACTGTCTGAAAAAAATATCAGAATCAGATATTTTCAAAGACTTTAATTTAGTGGGAGGAACATGTCTTAGTCTCCAGCTTGGACACAGACGCTCCATAGACATAGATTTATTTACAGACATGGATTATGGAAGCATGAATACAGCAGCAATGAAAGTTTTTTGAAAGAAAATTTTCCTTATACAGAAAATATAGACACCTTAGACCAACCAGCCTTGGGATACTCCGTCCGAATTGGAGAATCCCCAACTGCTTGCATAAAAGTAGACTTCTTCTATACGGAAAACTTTATTTTTCCCATCAAATGCATAGATGGAATCAGACTTGCAGACACAAGAGAAATCGCCGCAATGAAAATAAAAGCGATTACTCAAGACGAACCCAGGCAAAAGGACTTTTGGGACATCTATGAACTTTCCAACACATTCAGTCTGAAAGACATGATTGAGTGGGCTACCACACGTGATGAATGGAGCTTTACAGAAAAAGAGGTTGAAGCCGGATTCAAAAAAATATCCAACATCAAAGAATGTCCAGAAGGGATAGATTGCTTTAGAGGATACGCATGGGAACTTATCAGTATGGATCTGAAAATGGATGCAGAAGAATACTTCAAACAAAAGACTACATAATTTTTGAAGTTTTTCATTCCCCTACGAATAATTGCTTTTTCACATAAATAGGTAGTGTAAAACAAACAGTGTCACGAGTTATTCCAACATAACAAAATGTCAATTCCCCTCCTTCCTCATTCAAATTTTCTAATTCAGTCGCTCCAGGCCCCATGCTTCCCTTTTTCCCAAGGAAAAGTATCTACGCAAATTCAAAAAGAAACAATATTCAAATAAACAACAACCAAATTACAAAAATAAGAAAGGAACCACGCACATCATCCACAAAACACAAGCAAACACGTACAAAAAGAAACTCCCATTTTCACACTCCAATCACCTCATTTCGCAAAAAAAGTCTTCAAAAGTCTTCACCCACTACCCCCTTCCAGAAGCACCTCCAAAACCACTTTCCCAAAACGCAAGTACATTTGCCCTCAAACGCCCTTACGTTTTCCTTCAAACGTCAAAGAGTTTTTCCAGAAATGCTTCGGGGCTTTCGCCCAAACACTTCGGCATTTTGGCTTCAAATTCGGCTTTTCAGGCCGATTTTCACGCATTTTCTTCTCCAGATTCATCCGAATACCCGTTTTTATACAGGAAACACCCCCTCTACAAGCCTTCTGAAAGGGGTAACCCAAGATTATACACAAAAAAATGCGAAATTCCTCCATTCAGAAAGAAAGCAGAATTTCGCATTTTAAATCTTATTTTCAGCAAGAAGCGAAAAACAAGAAAAAAGTGATTTTCCTGTTCAATACATATCCCAATACTTTTCACACTCGTGAAGGTAATCTGTTTCCGGATGAGTACCGAACACCAGCGCATAGAAGGAAGTCCCCCGCAAACGGGCACGATGGATGTCGGCCAGCAGCGCGTCATCGGGAGGAGGCATCTCGAAATCGGAAATCAGTACCACGTCGGCCCGATGCCAGCCGTGGGTACGCAGCATCATCAGCGCTTCGGCAAAGGCCGGACGCACATCGGTACCGCCGTCGAAACGACGTTGCAAGAAGTCCACCAATACCGGGAAATCGGTCTTCAAATCGCGCACCAGAAGGGTTTGGATGTCTTCCGAAAAGTTGATGACGTAACATTTCCGCGAGGTGGTTTCCGTGAGACGGGCAATGGCCAGCACGGCCGACTTAGCCAGGCGTTCGCGGCCTTCGCGCATGGAACCGGAGGTATCCACACAAATGATGTAGGGACCTTGCGCACTGACTTTCTTCTTCTCCGGCGAGCGGTCGGAGCGGTCCTCACGGGAATAGGAATCGAACTGTTGCAGGCGTTTTTCCACATAGCGCTGCATGAAGAAGGGATAGAGCACCTCGTCCGTGAGGTAGCAATACTCCACGGGCAGCAGGCTGTTGAGGTCGTCGCCCAAGGTCACTCCTTCCACGTCACTTTGGGCGGCATGATGAATCAGACTGTCGGCCCGAAGTCCCGACAGGGAGTCGAAACTTTCTTTCCGTCCGCCCACGTTCTTTCCCAGGCAGCGCACCAGCTCGCGTATCTGGCGGTTCTGCTCCATGGCTTTCTCATAGGGCACCACTTTCTGATAGAGTTCCGGATGGTTCCGCAACAGCCATTTCACGCGCGAGCCCCGGAGGTTGCCCTCCGTTTTCAGGCCGAACGACTTGTCCAGCAGGGCGAACCCGTCGCACAGGTGGAAGAGGTGCTGGTACTGGTAGTCGTATTCCTTCACCGAGAGCAGATGGTGCCACTTGTCCAGAAAGAGTTCCTGTAGGGCTGCACGTTCTTCGCTTCCTTCGGGAAGCCGGGACAGGCGACCGATGTAATAGGACACATCCAGCTCGGCCAGGGTATAGCGCTTGCGGAAGGCCGTTTCCATCCGTTGCAGGAAGGTCAGGAAATCGGCCGACGAAAGGGTTGCGTTTGCATAGAAGACTTCCCATTCGGGGGTATAGCGGGAATAGAATTCCTGAAGCGAGGGCACCGTCTTGCGGTAATAGTCCCACACACATTCTTCCAGCTCGCTCTCCAGCACCGTCCGCCCCTGAAGGTATTCTTCCATCCGCGCCCGGCTCCGCTCACGAAGTTGCTCCAAATAGGCTGTTTTCAGGTCTTTCAGACGGATATTCCTCGTTCTCTTTCCGGTATGCATGTTTCATTTCCTCCAATTCGTTCCGATAGCGGAACAGGGCTTTCGTCGGCTCGCCCAGTATCCGGCTCATGGCTTCTTTTTCTTTTCGTCCGACAAACAGATGGTTCGCGCAATAGTCGGCTTCTTCTTTCACCCAGTCGCCGCAATGGGCTTCCACGTGACTGAGCTGCTGTTCCAGCCGACTGAAGCGGGCGGGAAGGTCTTCGTGCGACTGTACTTCCATGGCGGGCAGGGCGGTACAGTCGGGCGTGCACAGCAAGGGGTATTCATAGTCGTTGATGAACACCGAACGGCGGCCCCGACGAAGGGTGTAGACTTTCGAAGGGGATACCTTGCCGCGCATCGAGGGGTCGTATTTCTTCAGCACGTAACAGTCGGTCTTGTACTTATCCTTATGCAGGTAGAACTGCTTGCCGGTATCGTCCAGCTGCTGGTAGTCGGAAGCAAAGAGGAGCAACCGTCCGGCCAGCCGCACGCGCTCCACCTGGTAATAATACGCATCGACCAGTTGCAGTCCGGCATCGGCCCGCTCGCGCAGGGCTCCTGCGGAGTCGAGTTCTTTCTTCAGGGCTTGCAAATCGGCTTCAATGCCGGAAAGGTTCAGCACATAGCCGCGCACGCTCTCTCCTACCGCGGTCAGCACGGCATCGCGCACCCAGTCTATCTGTCCGGTCTCGTTCCACAGGCAGTGTACCATCAGCAGGCAGTCGGACAGGCGCACCTCGGTGTTCCCTTGCAGGAAGGCGGAGGCCCGCAGCAGGCGTACGATTTTCTTCCAACGGCGGTCGGACACATACAGGGCGGGTGAAGCGGGTACATCGGCATTTTCCAGCTGACGGTTGTAGTCTTCCAGCTTATCCTTGAGGGAATGAATCACTTCCAGCACGGAATAGTGCAGACCAACGGCCTTCATCTGTTCCTGCCACTGGCGGTATTCTTCGTCGCTCACGGCCAGCTGCTCTTCCATCTCCGGTTCGCTTTCATCGGCGGTCAGAATCATCTGGTCGAATTCGGACAGGTCTTCAATGCCACCCACCAACTTGCGCACCAGGAAACGGTCGTACAGGGCCTCCAGTCCTTGCCCTGAAGCGGGAAGTTCGTTCGAGGCGGCAATCAGCCCCTTCATGGGTACCTGCACGGAGAACTGTCCGTTGCGGTAGATTTTCTCATTGATGACGGTCAGCAGGGCATTCTGTATGGCGGGACCGGCTTTCCAGATTTCATCCAGAAAGACCACGGTGGCGGTAGGCAGATAGCCTTCGGTCATGCGTTCGTAAGTGTCCTCATTTTTCAGCTTGGCGATGGACACGGGGCCGAAAATCTCGTCGGGGGTACTGAAACGCGACATGAGGTATTCGAACGCAGTACCTCCGCGAAACATGAGTTTCAGCCGACGGGCTACCATACTCTTGGCCACTCCCGGAGGGCCCAGCAGGAAAATACTCTCT
>ERZ779865.2732-NODE-2732-length-10682-cov-178.255858_pt1 | contig 10682 bp, 12 predicted proteins | sample MGYA00433088_ERZ779865 | MGnify/ENA primary metagenome ERZ779865 (study PRJEB29588, sample SAMEA2151703) | human gut metagenome | biome: human gut; feature: human-associated habitat; material: faeces | place: Denmark | collected 2008/2010 ... | reverse complement strand
TGATGGTGATGAGCCATGAAGAATTGCTCCAAACGATACAGTATCGTGAGTTTGTAGATAGCAAAGGGGAGTTTGCCATCATCAAGCTGCCTGATGGAAAGATGACGGTAGTGAACCGACAAGGCGAACAGGTGATAGAACCAGGCAACTATTATGACATGAAGCTGTTGGATGGCAACATCCTGTTTTACCGACCTCGCAGAAAGACTGTATGTTACTACGATCTCTTGGCGAGGGTTGTCATAGACGAGGACATTCATGCGAACGATGCTCCCGAGGTAATCACCATCAACAAATGGGAGTTCGTCGAATATAATGGTCTCTTCAGATCTCGTACTTACGAGTACTTTGCTTTACCTTTTCGCCCTTCCCAATATGACCTATGGAATTATGGATATTATTTGATCTACAACTTTCAACGCTCTACAGCCAGTGGTTGTCAGGAATGGATCTATAAAGAGGAGGATGGCGGCTCAATGCGAATGCATAGAGAAAACAGTGAAAAGGTTTGTTTTTTACGTGGCGACCATACTCATGTATATTGGCTGTGCGCCGACCTATACGACAGTGGCATAGTGGTCATGGACAGCCATGAGGATTATTACTACGTTGACTCCAGCTTGAAAAAGACCTATATAGGTTGCAATCAACCCAAAACAGAAAGCGAGAATTTGATGGTTGCGATGCCTCGGCTTGGCAAACTGGTCTATGAGCGAGAAATGCAGCGCAGGAAAAAGCAAGAGGAACAGGAGTTATTGCTGATGCAAGAGAAGTCGGAGGCAGGGCATGTAGAATTATATCAAGCAGGAAAGAAATGGGGTGTGAAGGTAGATGGTAAAGTTATCGTGCCACCTCTCTACCATAGTATAGCGCAACCAGTCGGTGCCTATTGCGCCTTTGAACAGATTCCCAGACATTGGGGTGTTATGACAGTAAAAGGCAAGGTGATAGTTGATGCCAAATATGAGAAGGTGGAGATTCGTGATGGGGGGATCGCTGTGGTAACTGATATTACGGGGAAAACACAGACCATCCATCTGAAATGATCTACTATATGAGAATGGAATGCTATTACGGAGAAAATCAAGTTCATTGCCTTCCTGGTCTTCTAGTATAAAATTGTCCTCTGCATAACAATCAAGCAAGCTTGTTGTTCTAAGTGTTTACGTATCGTTTGCGTTAAAATAATGCAAGAAGTTTGGCGATGTGAGGGGGATCATGTATCTTTGCATAGTCAAAAAGACGTTTTAAACGTTTAAAAGGGGAAGATTATGGAACAAATATTAGTAACTAATAAGTTAGAAGGCTCTTAGTAAGAATCTTCTTGCCAAAAGGTAACTATTCCAAAATAATAATATAATGGACTTAAAGAAAAGCTTTGCAGAAAGATTGCATAACGCTCGATTAATGCGAGGATTGTCTATGCAGCAGTTATGTGATATGATGGGCAACATTATCACCAAGCAAACTCTATTCAAGTATGAAAAAGGAGTGATGCTGCCTAAAAGTGGCGTAGTGATAGCCCTGTGCGATGCCCTGGAGATAAACCCGGATTATCTTTTCAACTACAAAAGCTCTTCTCCTAAAAACATACGCTATGGTAAGCTGCAGGGATTGAGCAAGAGGGAAGAAATGACTATCATCAGTATCATTGAAAATACAATAGAACGAACTGGTGAGATAGAAAATATCTGTGGAAGAGAACATTCGTTCAATTCTATTCCTGCAGAACAGCCGGTAAAGACACTTTCTGATATCTACCAGGCTGCATCCATACTTCGTGAGGCATGGAAAATTGGTAGTGCAGCTATCACCAATGTGATAAATCTCTTGGAATCAAATGGCGTAATCACAGCAGAAATTGATGCTCTTGATCCATTCATAAGCCAACATGCTGTTCTGGATGACACCATTCCGGTGATTGCCATCAACAGCAACATGGATACAGAAAACTTTCGTTTTGCTGCCCTTAAGGAATTGGCGCATGCCATTCTTTACTTTGATGAGAGTATCGATAACAAAAAGAAAGAGCGTTTTTGCAGCATCTTCGCCAACGAAATGCTTCTTCCACATGATGTTTTCCTCTCTGTAATAGGTGAAAAACGTCATGAGATAGCCTTGATGGAGCTGAAATATCTACAGAGTGAGTATGGCATTTCAGTGGATGCTCTGATGTCTAAGGCAAGATATCTCGGTGTTGTTTCTTCAAATCACTATTCCGATTATTGCAAGAACCTTGGCAATGCTGATTCCACGAAGAAATCAGAACCAGGCTCCATTACCAAGGAGAAGGTCACAAAGTTAGAGAGTAGGGTTTACAGAGCATTGGCAAGCGGTATCATCACTCAATCCAAGGCTGCTGCCCTGCTGAATATGAACACGGTAGATGTTGTACGTAATTTTGTGACTGTTTGATATCGATATAATAAATAACTAACACATCTTAAATATGAAGAAGATAATTCTATTTCTTCTTGCTATCCTGTATGTGGGGATATGCAAGGCGCAGCTCTCGGCAGCAGACTGCAAGTATGTATTGGAAATATTCTGCAGGAACTACTATGGTTCCTGCTTTGAAGGTAAGACGTATGTGCCCAACACCATCATCATTACAAGTGTGGGCATTGACCAGAATAGCGGTGGAACCTTTGTGTCCGGGCTTCATTCCTACCAGGGACAGTATATTCCGTTCCGGGGGAGAAAGACCCATACCAATGTGCAGTTCAACGCTGTGATCGTCCGTCAGCCAAAGCGTGACTATGTGGTTTTCAACAAATGGTATGAACCGGACATGCTCAACCGTAAAGGTGGATGGGAGACCGGGCAGAGACTCATTACCTACAAATAGAATCAGTTTGTTCTATATTGGTATCAAGTAATCTCTTTTTTATAATAGGGGGCACGTAAAAGTGTAAAAGAGCGCTATGATCACAAAGGTATTGCAAAATAGTGAATTGTATTTCACTTACTCTAATTTTGTATTTTGTGGGTGTAAGTGATTTAAAAAGGTTCCATTAGAAATGTGGATGTCTAGTGGAACCTGATGAGAGGATATCATACCATACTCAATGTCTCTGCGATCTTCATTGCAGGTATGGGAGAATCTCCAGTGGAGAACTAATTGCTTGGTCGTAGGCAGTGCCAAGCAGCATACTTTTTTCCTTAGTTCCCCAAAGGCATGCAATGGCTTTTATGCCTGCTTTTTTAGCTGCAATCATGTCTATTGCCCTATCTCCAAAGCTCAGAAGATCTTCCGCTTTCTCATTCATCAGCTCCAATGCCTTTAGCATAGGGGCTGGATGAGGTTTGATAGGATGGGCGTCATGGTAGCCAACGATGAATCTTGCAGGAATCTGGTAATGGCTAACGATTCTTTCCACGTAGGGACGGGGTGAGCTGCTGACTATTGCCATCTTGATTCCTTGTGCTTTTATATTGTCTAGGACTTCTTGGATTCCTGCATACATGGAGGTATATGGGATTAGTCCATATGCCTCGTGCCAGTTTCTCATCTTTCTGGCATTTTCCAGTATTGTGGTATCTACAAGGGTCAAGTCCAGATCAAAAATCACTCCTTTTATCATATGCTAGAATAATGAATCCTTGATTTTGGGTTTGTTGATCTTCTCTACTGATTCTCTGATGACGGCAAGGGCATCTTCGAATGAACCTGATGTCAGGGCGTGTGCTTTTCCATCTTCCAGGAACTTCTTGTTGCCTTCTGCTTTTCCGCCTACCTGTCCATCCATGTTCTTGTATTTGATCATGAAGAGGGGCTTTCGGGCTTTGAGGGTGGCATTTACTGCATGCATGGTTCCTCCTCTAAGACCTGTCTGGATGACGATGGTAGCGTATGAGAGTCCTGCCTGCAGTCTGTCACGCTCCACCAGGGTATAGCGGTTGCCTCTTTGTCCTACCGGGTACTCGGAAAGCAGCAGTCCTCCGCTTTCCACGATGTTCTTGGCCAGTTCCAGGTTCTCTTTAGGGTAGATGGATTCCCAATCCAAGCCGTTGGCTAGGAATGCCGTGGTGGTTCCCTTCACGTTCAATGCTCCCTGGTGACCGGTGGTGTCGCATCCTATGGCAAGACCTGATACGATGTTGAAACCCTGTTCTGCGAACTTTTCTGCGAAGTAGATTCCTGCCTGGGTTCCTGCTTCTGTCGGTTCTCTTGTACCGATGATGGCGATGCCCGGCATTTGGAGAACTTTGATGTTGCCTCTGTAGAACAGAATCAATGGAGCGTCAGCATTGCCATCTTCATTAATGGTCTCACGCAGGATTTGAGGGAAGGCTTCTTCGTAATAGGAGATGATGCCTACACCTTCTCTCTCTGCATCGTTGATGATGGTCAGTGCCTTTCTGTTGGCTTCCTGGAGATCAGTGGCAGAGTACTTTTCGAACTTCTTGCCCTTAAGTGTTGGCCAGAAGTGGCATAGGTCCTCGATGGTTTGCACTTGGGATGGAGCAACCTCGGCTATGGAGAGAACGGTTTTGTTTCCACACCCTTTGAGGTTTTTCAATGTCAAAATGAGTTCTGTATTGAGTGCCATATTTCTTTATGTTCTATTTCTTTTTTATTATTTCTGTTATGCAGCTGCACGTTCTGTTTGTACTAGTCGATGTTCCAGTAGGCATCAGGATCGCCGTCGAAAACATCCTCTATGTCCTGGTCGCTCCAGCCTTCTACGTCTTGGGCGTATGAACCGTTGTAGTTGTCATATGTCTCTTCCTCCTCGTAGTAGTCTGATGGATCGTAGTAGTCTTCCGAATCGTAATCGTCCGTCGGATCATAGTAAGGATGGTAATCTGGGTTGAAGGTCTTTGCCAGGAATAATCCTGTTACGCTTGCTGCCCCCATGGTTTCCAGCTTTTCTGCAACCATTTGGAAGGTTCTTCCTCTTGTGATGATGTCATCAATGACGATGAGCTTTTTGCCTGCGATGTCACTGGCGTTGAAGCCGAAGCCTTCGATTGGGTTGCCGGTTTTTCCTGTGAGGTGACCAGCTTCATGGTCGTGCTCATTGTAGATGGCATTGATTGCTACCTCGTAGCCGGCTGCCTGGATTGCTTCTGCAAGCTTTTTGTAGCGTGCCTGGGTCTTGCTCTTGGTGGATGCAGGGATGAAGCAGATACTCCAACCTGTTTTCTCGCCATTTGTTATTTCCTGGATCTTGTTCAGGAATCCACTCTTAACTTCGTCGTTGAGGTAGCCGTCTTTGAAGTTATAGCAAGTCTGACGGTCTGCCAACTGCTGGGCATTTGCCTGGTATCTCACTGGGAGATATTCTTTGAGATATTGATAATTATTCATTTTGATTGTATTTTATGTTTTTGTTTATTGTTATTTTCTATGGATGGTCTTTGCCAGGAATAGGCCGATGACAGATTTTGCTCCAAGTTCTGCAAGCTTTTGGCATGTCTTGGTGAAGTTTGTTCCCGTGGTGATGATGTCACCTATCAGGATGATGTCTTTTCCCTCGATTTGCTCCTTGTTGATGAGGAAGTCCTCTGCTGGATCTGTTTTTCCGGTAGCCATGAGTTCTGTTGCTCGTTTTGGCAGGATGGTGTGGTAGTCACTTGGTATGCCTGTTTCTGACTCGATGGCAGTTGCCAGTTGTGAGTAGCGGAGGGCTGTCTTGTCTGCTGTGATGGCCGGTATGAAACAGACTCTCAGCTTCACGTCCTTGCGTTCTTCCTTGAGTTGCTTGATTGCATCAGTGAACTGATTCTTCAGTTCCGGTGAGCATCTTCCCCTCTTGAAGTTGCTTACAATCCTGCGATTTTTTTCTTCCTCTAACGTTGGAGGGTATCTCAAAGGGAGATATTCCATGAGGTTTACGTACTCCAGTTTATTGGTAGCCTGTACTGTTGATGCTGCATCCTCTGTCATTGGGATGGCGTTCATTTTGAGTTCTTTTGTCATGATCTTTATATGTTTTAACGTTTATTCTCTTGTTCTCTCTGAAGGGCTATGCTGAATGTCTTACCCAGTCAGGATTGATTGTTTTGGCGAGGAAGAGTCCCTTTACCATGTTGGCACCATTGTTGATGAGTTTGTTGGTTGTGTGCACGTATGTCATGCCTCTTGTGATGACGTCATCTATGAGGATGATGTTCTTGCCGGCAACGTCGCTTGTCTTGATGTTGAAGTTCTCTGCCGGGTTTGTCTTCTTACCTGTGATGTGGCCTGATTCCTGGTCCTGGATTGGCAGGATGGTATGGTAGTCGCAGGCAATTCCTGTTTCCTTCTCGATGAAGGTTGCGAGCTTTTGGTAGCGGCAAGCTGTCTTGTGGTGGGTGGATGCTGGTATGAAGCATACTCTCCAGTTGTTGCCACCTGTTTCGTTTTTTATTTCCTTGATGCATTCTACAATTGTGTTCATCAAGCTAAGGCTGCAGTAGCCGTTTTTGAAGTCGTAGATGACTTCTCTGTCATTCTCTTGTTTCATTGTAGCGGAGTATCTCTTTGGGAGGTATTCCATGAGGTAGCGATATTCGTAATTCATATTCTTTAATTTTAATGGGTTTAACTTCTTGTTCCTGTTTTCGTTTGCAAAAGTACTGTGGGAGTTTGAAATGGTATTTCACTCACTCAATTTTCCCTTTTTTTGCTACTTTCTTTTGTTTTATGCCATTTTTATGAATGGATACAACTGTGTCGCTAACAACTTAACCATAGCGGCTTTGGTTTTTCTGGGTGCAAAGGTAGGGGAACATCGTGAAATGATATTTCACTGGCTCATTTTTCCTGTTTTTTGTTGTTAGGGTGCATATAATACCTTATTATATATATGTGAGGAATAGTTTTTTTGTAGTTTGATTTGTTGGTTTATGATATTGTGATGGTGTAGTTTACTTTTATGCTGAAGAGTGCTTTTTGGGGCTAACTTTTTGATTTGTTGTTAACAAGACTAAATTGTGAGGTCTAAAAGGCCTAAATATTTAAGAATAATTGGCTTGCATATCTCAGAAAAAAGTCGTACCTTTGCACCCGCTAAGGAATAGTTAATTTTCGGTTAAGAAAAGTCAATATTTGTTTAGTAAAGTTCTTTAACTTACTGATAATCAGTATGGTCTTATAAGGTCGAGTACGAGACCATCTTCCATTACAACAAGGATTAAGACTCATTTTATTTTGCGATATAAAGCCCTCAAATTAATGTACGAGACCATCTTCCATTACAACAAGGATTAAGACAAGTCTACGTTCAACATCATCTTTACGAAGAATGAGTACGAGACCATCTTCCATTACAACAAGGATTAAGACACTCTAATAGTTTTCTCAAGAGAATCAATTCTACCAGTACGAGACCATCTTCCATTACAACAAGGATTAAGACTAGCTGACACTGAAGTGTCATCAGTGAATGTAAAGTACGAGACCATCTTCCATTACAACAAGGATTAAGACAGTCTCAGCATTGCGAATAACATTCGCAGTAATAATGTACGAGACCATCTTCCATTACAACAAGGATTAAGACATCATCGCTTTATATCCCTTTGTCATAACTAATAGGAAGTACGAGACCATCTTCCATTACAACAAGGATTAAGACAACTAGTACAAATAACTGTATTAGAGGTAAAATCTGTACGAGACCATCTTCCATTACAACAAGGATTAAGACAATTGCACCATCTGCCTTATTGGCATTGATTCTTTCAAGTACGAGACCATCTTCCATTACAACAAGGATTAAGACTTTTCGTCAATATTATAATAAATTGACATAAGCAAGTACGAGACCATTGTCCACTACAACAAGGATTAAGACCGGATTCGAGGATTCATTGCCTTTTACGGTTTTTTGGTACGATACCATTGTCCACTACAATAAGGATTAAGACTTGCGCAACTCATCGTCGTACTTCTCGTATTCATTGTTGTACGAGACCATCGTCCACTACAACAAGGATTAATTTGAACTGCCTACGTGCTAAAGTCTTGTGGACAGTTCAACGTGCTTTTTTCTTAGAGATACTTTTTAAGGGGGTACTGAAATAGATTTCTTTTAAAGAAATGGCCTCATTTTCATGTATTTTGAGGAATTATCAGTAAAATTCCTATCGAAAAGTTGGTATTCTATTATATTTTTAATACTTTTGTACCTTTGTATAAAAGTGCTTAAACTTATAATAATGAATAGATATATTTTCAATGAATGGTTAAACAGGCGAAATGTTCTGGTAATCCCTTTGCTCTGGGTTGGTGCTGCTTTGGCATCTGCTCAGGTTGGGCTTAACTGCTTGTACTCTTTTCTTCTTATGGTGTTGGCTGTTTATGTGGCTAGCAAGGATGGTATTTGGCTTAAGTCAGATAATTCTGAAGTGAGGAACGTGTTTCAGGTAGCTATGTATTCTACGTTTGACAAGAAAGAGTAAGCTGTTTTTATATGGAACTTTTACTGTTAACTATGTGAGTTTCTTTGATGGTTTTTATGTCAAGAAATTCAAGAACAATGAAATATAAAAATGAATTATGTATACTATTGATACATCGATATACAGATTATTAGGCGATAAGCTGATAACAACGTTTACTTACAACAAACTGTGGGCTCTTTCACTGTTCACTGTTGGAGACCTTCAGGCTATGGGGATAAAAAAGTTGTGGGCAATACCAGGGATAGGATTGAAGGTTATCAATGATGTGGAGCATGTTTTTGCTACGATTAATTCTCAAGATCCTCTTTTGGAGGTAAAGCAATTTTGTGGTGATGAAATCATGCAAAAGATGGTCATCTGTTATGCTCATTTATGTGAGAATGCTGGAGATAGCAAGGAATTTCAGGCAATATTCCCTTCTTCGTTAGATATACTGAAGTTCATTTGTATGAAGGGATCTCACTTAATGTCGATGGTGGATAATTATCCTAGGGCAGCTTCATGCCTATATGTTTTCTTACTTTGTCTGGAATATTTGATGCATGATATTCATAACGAGTTTAGTCTTTATGTTCATGATAATGCTAAGCATTATATGCATAAGGTGGGTAAAGATGCATTGGGAACGTTACTTTATTCTCGTCTTTCTAATAAGAACAGGTTCTTGTTGGAATTGCATTATGCTGTCTTTAAAAAGAACTTTAAGGTGATAGATGATGTCCAGATATTTCCTTTTGTGGAAGATAGATTGACATATGAAGTTGACATGTTCCAATCATGGACATATCATAGCTTTGATAAATTTGATCGTTTTGGCATTGAATATAAACTTAAACATTCCTTGAACGATCATTATCCGTTGTCTTTGCTTGATTTTCTTGTAGAGGCATATACATCCATAGACTTTGAACATACCTGTTTATGCACAATAGGATTGTTTCCATTCATGACGGATAAAAAGGTATCCTTTGTGATTGATTTTCATCGGGCAAATGGTTATTATCCGATGTTCACTCTTTTTACGGATTATCTGGATAGTGGAATGTTTAATGAAAGAAGGTGTTTTTTCTTAGAATATAGAGGAATCGGGACAGAAAGAAGAACTCTTCAGGAGTTGATGAAAGCCTACAATATAAAATCATATAAACTTAAGAAGTATCTTTCTTTCCCAATAGGGGAGAATACTGAACCAATTACACAGGATGGACATTGGAAATATTACGACTTTTTGTATGAAATGCCGTTTATTGGATTCTACTCGCCTATTTGTAAGAATATCTTGGAAAAAGAGCATTTGCAGGATGTCATTGGGCTGATGGAACTGATATTTTTGAGAAATTCTTGCTATCCTTTAAACAAGCAGTTTCGAAAGTACAATTATCAAGATAGATTTATATTGGTTAATGCATGTCTGTTTGATACAAAAGAAATAGCCAAGCTGGTTGAGAATATGAAAGAACTGTTGGCTACCACTCGTTTCAAGGATGAGCATTATCAGGCTAGTATGTTTTTAAAGGAGCTGGATATTCAGAAATTAGGTGGTAAGGAGCATTTCATTTCATTCTTTACTTATCTGATGTTGGATATCTTTGGTTTGGAAGTGGATAGTGAAGGTGGTTTTGTGGCTGAAAGAAACAAAATCTCCGTTACTTATGAGCTACTGGATATACTGAAAGAAAGAGGCAAACCAATGAGAGCGGAGGAAATTAGAGACATTTTTCTAAGAAGGTGTCCTACTTATCGTCATCTTACGGTTAATACCATCCGCGTTTATTTGCTTAAAATGAAGGAAGTGAAATCCATTGGACTGTCAGGCTACTATGGGTTGGCATCTTGGGAGCATATCTATTGGGGGACGATGGTAGACAAAATTTATGAGGTGTTGTCTCTGGCCGGTAAGCCATTGTCGCTTATGGAAATATATCAGCAAGTGAAGGTGTTTTTCCCAAATTCGACAAAATCTTCCATTGAAGCTAGCATGAGACTGGATGCAAGGCATCGGTTTAAATATGACGTAGAGGGTCACGTATATTTTTTGGTAGATCATTCTACTTAACTTCTCATTACTGTAAAGTACGATACCATCGGCCATTATAACAAGGGATGATTCCTGTTCGATAGTTCCACTATAGCTTAATGTCGATGGTGTTTTTCTTTTAAATGTAGAGATAAATTGATATAGTCCAAAAGGAATGTTCAAATATTACAAAAGATTAACGCTTCAATGTGTTGGGGTAACTACTCAGCACCCCTATGGGCATGAGTAATCGTCTTACTGTTGTACTACA
>ERZ779865.2731-NODE-2731-length-10683-cov-5.628152_pt1 | contig 10683 bp, 13 predicted proteins | sample MGYA00433088_ERZ779865 | MGnify/ENA primary metagenome ERZ779865 (study PRJEB29588, sample SAMEA2151703) | human gut metagenome | biome: human gut; feature: human-associated habitat; material: faeces | place: Denmark | collected 2008/2010 ... | reverse complement strand
GCATCCGCCCAGGTAAGCCAACCTCAGACTACCTCAACAATATCTTAAACTATATTGTATTTATCGGTGCCTGCGGATTGGTGATCGTGTGCATTATCCCGATCATCGCATCCGGTCTCTTCTCTGTCGGCAGTCTTTCCTTCGGCGGCACATCCCTGATCATTATCGCAGGTGTAATCCTCGAGACGATCAAGGCTGTGGAGTCTATGATGCTTGTAAGAAATTACAAGGGATTCTTAAATGATTGATCAAATAGAGAAATAGCAGCAGCTGCGTGCTGAAAATCGGAGCGGGCGGAAAGATGCTTTTCGCCCGCTTTTTCGGTTTTTTAGGACGAGTGGAGGAAATTACAATTATGAAAATCATTATGTTGGGTGCACCGGGGGCAGGAAAAGGAACTCAGGCGAAGAAAATTGCTGCGAAATATCAGATTCCGCATATTTCTACCGGAGATATTTTCCGTTCCAATATCAAGGCAGGCACAGAGCTTGGTAAAAAAGCAAAATCGTTCATCGATCAGGGGCTTTTAGTACCGGACGAGGTAACGATCGGCATGCTTCTTGACCGGATCCATGAGGCTGACTGCAAGAACGGCTATATTCTGGATGGATTCCCAAGAACGATCCCGCAGGCTGAGAGTCTGACAGAGGCGCTGGCAGCAAACGGCGAGGCGATTGATTTCGCGCTCAACGTAGATGTTCCGGATGCAAACATCGTAAACCGCATGGCAGGACGCCGTGCGTGCTTAAAGTGCGGCGCTACCTACCACATCCAGTTCGCAGCACCGAAAAAAGAAGGAATCTGCGACAAGTGCGGTTCTGAGTTGGTGCTTCGTGATGATGACAAGCCGGAAACAGTTCAGAACAGACTTGCTGTATATCATGAGCAGACACAGCCATTGATCGATTACTATACGAAAAAAGGAATTATTGCCGAAGTAGACGGAACACAGGATATGAATGATGTCTTTGCGGCAATTGTTAAGATTTTAGGTGAATAATAATGGCAGTTTCAATTAAGTCAAGTGCAGAAATTGAACTCATGCGTGAGGCGGGAAGAATTCTCGCCATCACACATGATGAACTGGCAAAACAGGTAAAACCAGGAATGTCTACTTTACAGGTAGATCAAATTGGGGAAGAGATTATAAGAAGCTTTGGATGTGTACCATCCTTCTTGAATTATAATGGATATCCGGCATCAATTTGTGTTTCTATTAATGAAGAAGTGGTTCATGGAATACCAAATGAGAAACGGATCATACAGGAAGATGATATTGTGAGTTTAGATGCAGGTGTTATCTATAAAGGATATCATTCCGATGCTGCAAGAACGTTGATCATGCCGGCAGTACCGGACTCGGTGAAAAAGCTGGTAGAGGTTACGAAGCAGTCATTTTTTGAAGGTATAAAGCAGGCAGTTGCCGGCAATCATATTGTTGATATCGGCAGAGCAGTTCAAAAATATGCGGAATCGTATGGTTATTCAGTTGTAAGGGATCTGGTCGGACATGGTGTCGGATCGAAGTTGCATGAAGAACCGGAAGTGCCTAATTTTGCGGGGTTACGCCGCGGAATGAAATTACGTGCAGGAATGACGATTGCAGTGGAACCTATGATCAACATGGGTGTCAAGGAAGTATATTGGGAAGATGATGACTGGACTGTAGTTACAGCAGATCTGATGCCGTCCGCCCACTATGAGAATACAATTTTGATTACGGATGGAGAGCCGGAAATTCTTTCGCAGGCTCCCGGTATCGCACTTTAATATAGAAGAAACGGTGCAGAGTTTTGATAAATGAGATTATAAAACAGGAGGATTGATGATATGTCAAAAGCAGATGTTATTGAAATTGAAGGAACTGTAGTTGAAAAGTTGCCAAATGCAATGTTTAAGGTTGAATTAGAGAATGGACATGAAGTGTTAGCACATATTAGTGGAAAGCTCAGAATGAACTACATTAAAATTTTACCGGGCGATAAAGTTACATTGGAATTATCTCCGTATGATTTGACAAAGGGCAGAATCAAATGGAGAGAAAAGTAAAATAAAGGAATTTTTTTGTAGAAATCAAAAAAATTACTTGCAATGAAAGAGTATAGATGTTAGAATAGTTATTCGTAGCGGACTTTTTACAGAGAAAGTTGGCGATACAGTTTTGAAAGGAGAGATTTTAATGAAGGTTAGAGCATCCGTAAAACCAATTTGCGATAAGTGCAAAATCATTAAAAGAAAAGGTCGTATCAGAGTTATCTGTGAGAACCCAAAACATAAGCAGAGACAGGGATAGATGATAGCCCATCCGTAACCTTCGAAGCTTAGTAACCAAAGTAGCACTGTATTCCCAGTGTGAAGTTCCTTCTATATTATCATTATTAGTATGGAAGATGATTTAGAAAGCGGCTGTAGCGTAGGTTGTCATTAGCCTATGCAACATATCAATAGAATGAATATAGAAAGTAACACGTATGCATTTCACCCGTTTGTAATATACATACGGATACGTCAAGGCTTTTTCGTATTCACAGTGAAGAAAAAAGTATTAATTTATGGAGGTGCACAGTCACAATGGCTCGTATTTCAGGTGTAGATTTACCAAGAGAAAAACGTATTGAGATCGGTCTTACTTACATTTATGGTATTGGACTCACATCATCTCAGCGTATTTTAAAAGAAGCAAATGTTAATCCTGATACCCGTGTTCGTGATCTTACTGATGATGAAGTAAAGAGAATCAGCGAGATTATCAACGAGACACAGATGGTAGAAGGTGATTTACGTAGAGAGATCGCTTTGAACATTAAGCGTTTACAGGAGATCGGTTGCTACCGTGGCAAACGTCATAGACAGGGATTACCAGTCCGTGGACAGAAGACTAAGACAAATGCTAGAACTCGCAAGGGTCCTAAGAGAACCGTAGCAAATAAGAAAAAGTAATTTTTGATAGATTAGATTTTATTTATTTTTAGCAGGAGGTTAAGTTTAATGGCTAAAGTTACAAAAAAAGTGACAAAGAAGCGTGTTAAGAAGAACGTTGAACACGGACAGGCACACATTCAGTCATCTTTTAATAATACAATTGTTACATTAACCGATAATGAAGGTAATGCACTTTCATGGGCAAGTGCTGGTGAGTTAGGATTTAAGGGTTCTAAGAAGTCAACTCCTTACGCAGCACAGATGGCAGCAGAGACTGCAACAAAGGCAGCTCTTATTCACGGTTTGAAGAAAGTTGACGTTATGGTTAAGGGACCGGGTTCTGGTCGTGAGGCAGCAATTCGTGCGCTTCAGGCAGCAGGTCTTGAAGTATTGAGTATTCGTGACGTGACTCCAGTTCCACATAATGGATGTCGTCCACCAAAACGTAGAAGAGTGTAATAGGAGGTACAATTAGATGGCAGTAGATAGAACCCCAGTTCTTAAGAGATGCAGATCTTTAGGTATGGAGCCTCAAGTTCTTGGAATTGATAAGAAATCAAATAGACAGTTAGTTAGAGCAAATAGAAAGATGAGCGAGTATGGTTTACAGCTTCGTGAGAAGCAGAAAGCGAAGTTCATCTATGGCGTATTAGAGAAACCTTTCCGTAATCTTTACGCAACTGCTGAGAGAATGAAAGGATTAACAGGTCCGAACTTAATGGTTCTCTTAGAGTGCAGATTGGATAATGTTGTATATCGTTTAGGTTTTGCCAGAACTCGTAAGGAAGCTAGACAGATCGTAGATCACAAGCATGTATTAGTTAATGGCAAGCGTGTTAACATTCCTTCATACAGAGTAAAAGCTGGAGATAAGATTGAGATTCGTGAGAAGAGCAAATCTTTACAGAGATACAAAGATATTTTAGAGGTTACAGCAGGAAGATTAGTTCCAGCATGGTTAGAGTCTGATCAGGAGAACCTTTGCGGTACTGTTACAGAGTTACCATTAAGAGAGCAGATCGATGTTCCTGTTAATGAAACACTTATCGTCGAGTTATATTCTAAGTAGTCAATAATCGGTAGATTATGAAACCTAAAGGAGGTTCCGAACGTGTTTGAATTCGAAAAACCAAGAATTGAGATCGCAGAGATTTCAGAAGACAACAGATACGGTAAATTTGTAGTAGAACCTTTAGAGAGAGGCTATGGTACAACCCTTGGTAACTCTTTGAGAAGAATTATGTTATCATCTTTGCCGGGTTCCGCTGTTAGCTATGTAAAAATCAAAGGTGTTTTACATGAGTTTAGCTCAATCCCGGGCGTAAAAGAAGATGTGACAGAGATTATCATGAACATCAAGGAATTGGCAATTAAGAATAATAGCAGCTCTAATGAGCCAAAGCAGGCTTATATCGAGTATGTTGGCGAAGGTGTGATTACCGCAGCAGATATTCATGTAGATAGTGATATTGAGATTTTGAATCCGGATCAGGTAATCGCTACATTAAGCGGTCCAGATGCCAGATTTGATATGGAACTTACTATCACAAAAGGTAGAGGTTATGTTGGATCTGACAAGAATAAGAAAGAGGATACATCAATTGATGTAATCGCAATCGATTCTATTTATACACCGGTTGAGCGTGTGAATCTCACAGTAGAGAATACTCGTGTAGGTCAGATTACAGATTATGATAAGCTTACATTAGACGTATATACCAATGGTACATTGGCTCCGGACGAGGCAGTAAGCTTAGCTGCAAAAGTATTAAGTGAGCATTTAAGTTTGTTTATTGATCTGTCAGAGAATGCCAAATCGGCAGAAGTAATGGTAGAGAAAGAAGACAACGAGAAAGAAAAAGTATTAGAGATGAACATTGATGAATTGGAGTTATCCGTTCGTTCATTTAACTGCTTAAAGAGAGCAGGTATTAATACTGTAGAAGAGCTGACAAGCAAGACTCCGGAAGATATGATGAAAGTTCGTAACTTAGGACGTAAGTCTTTGGAAGAAGTACTGAATAAGTTAAAAGAATTAGGTCTTTCATTGAATAACGGAGAAGAATAATTAGAATAAGAGAACACTTAAGCCGAAGGTTTAGTAAGCAAAGTGAAGGAGGAAATACATCATGGCAATGTATAGAAAGCTTGGAAAGAAGCAGGCAGCAAGAAAAGCGTTACTTCGTAATCAGGTAACACAGTTATTATATAACGGTAAGATCAAGACAACAGAAGCAAGAGCAAAAGAGATCCGTAAGATCGCTGAGAGCTTGATCACAATGGCAGTGAAAGAGAAAGATAACTACGATGAAGTTACAGTAACTGCTAAAGTTGCAAAGAAAGACAAAGATGGTAAGAGAATCAAAGAAGTTGTAGATGGTAAGAAAGTTACTGTTTATGATGAAGTTGAGAAGACTGTTAAGAAAGATCAGCCATCTAAGTTACATGCAAGAAGACAGATGTTAAAGGTTCTTTATCCTGTAGTTGAGGTTCCTGCCGATGCTGCTGGTAAGAAGAGAGGAACTAAGAAGGTTGATTTAACTGAGAAGTTATTCAACGAGTATGGCCCTAAGTATGCAGGACGTAATGGTGGTTACACAAGAATCATCAAGATCGGACCTCGTAAGGGTGATGCTGCAATGGAAGTTATCATTGAGTTAGTATAATCGATTGATAGTGTCTAGGGGACTGTTTGTTACAGTCCCCTATTTTGCTATATGGAGACAGGCAGAATGATCAAACAAAAGCTGATTGATATCAAAAATGTTACATTTGAATATTTTAGAAGAGATGAAGACGGCAATGTGGAGTCTATGATCGAGGCATTGAAAGATGTTTCACTTGATGTGGAAAAGGGGCAGTTTGTTGCAATATTAGGCAGAAATGGTTCCGGTAAATCGACACTTGCAAAACATATCAATGCATTACTTTTTCCGAGTGAAGGGGAAGTGATTGTAGATGGAATGGATACGGAAGATGGAGAATTGAGGTTAAAGATCCGCCAGACGGCAGGAATGGTATTCCAGAATCCGGATAATCAGATCGTAGGTAATCTGGTGGAAGAAGATATTGCATTTGGTCCGGAGAATCTTGGAATCCCAACAGCGGATATATGGAACAGGGTAGATGAAGCGTTAGACAAGACTGGAATGGAGGCTTTTCGGAATCAGTCACCTAATCATTTGTCGGGTGGTCAGAAGCAGAGAGTGGCAATTGCCGGAGTGCTTGCAATGCATCCAAAGTGTATTATATTTGATGAGTCTACCGCAATGCTGGATCCGCAGGGAAGACGCAATATAATCGATGTGGCAAGAGGATTGCAACAGGAATATGGCATTACTATTTTGTTGATCACACATCATATGGATGAAGTATTAGCTGCAGATCATGTATTCGTTATGAAAGATGGCAGGATCATGGGGAAGGGTACACCAATGGAGATATTTGCACAACATAAGTTACTTGAGGAGTGTGGATTGCGATTGCCGGTATTATATCAGTATCTTGATTTTTTAGAGCAGGAGCAGATCATTGATGCTGTAGCATATAGGAACATTCATAACGTAGAAGATCTGATTACGGAGATGACACGACGATATCAAAAAGAACAAGCAGATCAGACAGAGTTACCCAATGATTTAATTGGCGAAATACAGGTAGACCGTAATGCCGGCGAAGGCATTTTGTTAAATCATGTTAGTTATGTATATAATAAAGGATTTGCAGATGAGAGAATAGCATTAAATGATGTAAATCTTCACATAACAAAAGGAGAATTTGTGGCAGTCATCGGTCATACCGGTTCCGGGAAATCAACGTTGATGCAGCATTTAAACGGATTATATACAGCAACGGAGGGTACGGTATACTATAATGGACAGGATATTGCAGACCACGATTTCTCTATCAAACAATTAAGACAAAAAGTTGGATTGGTTTTCCAATATCCGGAATATCAGTTATTTGCGGAAACGGTAGAAAAGGATGTCTGCTTTGGTCCGGAGAATATGGATATCAGCAAGGTGGAAGCGCAGAAACGTGCGTATGAAGCAATTGAGGCAGTCGGATTGCCGGATACCATTTATGATTGTTCGCCATTGCAGCTGTCCGGAGGACAAAAACGGAGAGTCGCAATTGCAGGGATTCTCGCCATGCAACCGGATTATCTGGTATTGGATGAGCCGACCGCGGGACTGGATCCGTATTCTGCTGAAAAATTATTGGAGATGTTAAAAGATCTGCAGATCAGGCAGGGAATTGCAATTATATTAGTATCACATTCTATGGAAGAGGTGGCAGAGTACGCCGATCGTATCGTTGTAATGGATCAAGGGAAGATCTGTTTTGATGAACCGACCTGGAAGGTATTTACCAGAAAGCAGGAATTAGAGGAATTGGGACTTGCTGTACCGACCGGTAACCGGATTCTCAATGCATTGAAAAATGTGGGAAATGATATTGATGTGAAACATAGCACAAAGGAAGAGGTTTGTGGAGAACTGATCCGTTGGAAGCAGAAAGAAGGCAGGTAGCACGGCATGATGAGAGATATGACGATAGGACAATTCTATAATACGGATTCTGTCATTCATCGGTTAGATCCCAGAGTGAAGATTATGATTACATTTATCTATGTGATCAGTTTGTTTTTTGCAAGAAATCCGGTGATATATATTGCTGCATTTGTAGCATTGGCATGTTATATCCGGTTGTCAAAGGTGCCGGTCCGATTCATCATGAAAGGATTGAAAGCATTAGGATTAATTATTCTATTTACGGTTGTGATCAATCTGTTCACGGTAAAGGGAGCGAATGTGATTGTGCAATGGCATTTTCTTAAAATTACGGATCTGGGTTTACAAGCCGCTATTTATCTTGGACTGCGTTTATGTTTCATGATCATCGGATCAAGTATGATGACGTATACAACGACACCCAATGCCTTAACGGACGGTTTGGAGAGTATGCTTAGCTGGATGAAACGGTTACACGTCCCAGTACATGAATTTGCCATGATCATGGCTATTGCGTTGCGTTTTGTGCCTATATTGGTTGAGGAACTAGACAAGATCATGAAGGCCCAGATGGCGCGTGGGGTTGACTTCAAAGAAGGAAATCTGATGGCACGCCTCAAAAAGCTGATACCGATCATTATTCCGTTGTTTGTGTCGTCTGTACGCAGAAGTAACGAGTTGGCATTGGCAATGGATGCAAGATGTTATCATGGGGATGAAGGAAGGACAAAAATGAAACCATTATGTTATCAGAGAACGGACCAGGTAGCATATGGTATGGTATTTGCTTATTTTGTATTTATGATCGTACTTGCAAAAGCTTTTTAGGGAAGTATTCATTAAAATGCTGATGGAATTGTTTGGTGGAGAGGAAAAAGATGTCGATAAAGAGAATAAAATTAACAGTCGCATATGATGGAACCCGTTATTGTGGCTGGCAGATTCAGAAGAATGGAATCACGGTAGAAGAAGTACTCAACCGGACGCTCACCAAATTCTTCAAGACGGAGATTGTTGTAATTGGTGCGAGCAGAACAGATTCCGGTGTTCATGCATTGGGAAATGTTGCCGTGTTTGATGCGGACGTCACAATGCCGCCGGAAAAGATCAGCTATGCGATCAATAATCTGTTGCCGGATGATATCCGTATTCAGAGATCGGAAGAAGTTGCGTTGGACTTTCATCCACGATACTGTGATACGAGAAAGACGTATGAATATCAGATATACAATGCACAGTTTCCGAATCCGCTAATGCGGTTGTATTCGCATTTTGTGTATTATCATTTAGATGAGGAGAAAATGCAGCAAGCGGCCGATTATCTGGTAGGGGAGCATGACTTTAAGAGTTTCTGTACACCGAAAGATGATGTGGAAAATACAGTAAGAACAATATATTATATTCAGGTAATGCGGGAAGGTGATGTTGTAAAGATCCGCATTAATGGCAATGGATTTTTGTATAATATGGTACGAATCATAGCAGGTTCGCTTATGAAGGTAGGAATGGGGATGATCCCACCGGAATATGTCAAAGAAATATTAGACGCAAAAGACCGTACAAAAGCAGGACATAAGGCAGCGGCATGTGGATTGACACTGGTAGAGATTGAATATCCGCAAAATGAACAAAATGCTGTTGAATAATGGAAAAAATGAGAAAAACGCATTGACATAGGTAGACAGATATAATATAATACTTAATTGTGACGGCGGAAGAAGTCTGTGCAAAACCAATAGCCCCGGTTTTACATAGTGTCAGGTCGCCAGAGTCAGATTGGACGCACGGAGACGTTGTTTCGGACATTGCAACGAACCGCATAAGCGGACAAAGGACAGAATTATATTGGAATTATTTTAAGGAGGAACACCATGAAGAGTTATATGGCAAGCCCATCAACAATTAACAGAGAGTGGTATGTAGTTGACGCTACAGGACATACATTAGGACGTTTAGCATCAGAAGTCGCAAGTGTTTTAAGAGGTAAGAATAAGCCAACCTTTACTCCACATATCGACACTGGTGATTACGTTATCATCGTAAATGCAGACAAGATCAAAGTAACTGGTAAGAAGTTAGACCAGAAAGTATATTATGATTATTCAGGATATGTTGGCGGAATGAAAGAGACAACATTGAAAGAACTTTTAGCTAAGAAGCCAGAAGAAGTTATCCGCAGAGCAGTTAAGGGTATGCTTCCAAAGGGACCTTTAGGACGCGAGATGATGACAAAGCTTCATGTATATGCTGGTCCGGAACATAATCATCAGGCACAGCAGCCGAAAGAGTTAGAGATTAAGTATTAATTAAGGAGGACAAAGCAGTGGCTAAAACAGAGAGATATTACGGAACTGGTAGAAGAAAAAGCAGTGTTGCAAGAGTATATTTAGTACCTGGTACAGGTAAGATTACAATTAACAAGAAAGACATGGATGATTATTTTGGTCTTGAGACATTGAAGATTATTGTTAATCAGCCATTCGTAGCTACAAATACAGTAGGAAAGTTTGATGTACTTGTTAATGTTCGTGGTGGTGGATTTACAGGTCAGGCCGGTGCAATCCGTCATGGTATTTCAAGAGCATTTTTAGAGGCTGACGCTGAGAACCGTCCGGCATTGAAGAAGGCTGGATACCTTACTCGTGATTCACGTATGAAGGAGAGAAAGAAGTACGGTCTCAAAGCAGCTCGTCGCGCTCCGCAGTTCAGCAAGCGATAATCGACTGCTCAGACTATATCAAAATGGTTCAAAAAGCCCGGAAAATCAAGGTTTTCCGGGCTTTTGCTATATCTAAACGGGCTGATATGGTTTGACCAAATTTGGCAAAACGAGAGCCGATTTCATCCAATTTTTAGTGGTCCGCAAGTGGTTAACTGGCTAAAAAGAGGGCAAAAAGAGGGGGAAGTGGTTCCCAAAGTGGTTAACCGAGAGCCGATTTTTGGGGTGCTTTTCAGCCCTCCTTCCCCTCTTTTTTGGCTGTGGCAGTTTGGCATAGTTTGAGCTAATTTGAATAATTGAATATGAATTTGATGTAGCACACAGTATAAATGCTGGGTGCTTTTTTCATTTCAGGAACTCGTATTCCGGCGATAGAAAGAGCCGTCACTTCACTGTTAATTTTGAAGTGGCGGCTTTTTCTATTTCCAGAAGCAACAGCAATAATTAGAAATGAGGTGAAGTCAATGAACACGCAAATCATCGCCATCGCCAACCAGAAAGGCGGCGTTGGCAAAACAACAACCTGTG
>ERZ779865.2729-NODE-2729-length-10689-cov-11.778164_pt1 | contig 10689 bp, 10 predicted proteins | sample MGYA00433088_ERZ779865 | MGnify/ENA primary metagenome ERZ779865 (study PRJEB29588, sample SAMEA2151703) | human gut metagenome | biome: human gut; feature: human-associated habitat; material: faeces | place: Denmark | collected 2008/2010 ... | reverse complement strand
TTACTAAAAGATACTTAGGATTAAGACAGGAAGAAATATTGCAGACTTATGAATCTTTGAGCTTCTAAAATTACAGGTAGGACAAATCAAGAACAAGGTTAGCTTTATATACCCCAATCAAAGTTTGTCCTACCTAAATTTTAAACTCCAGATATGCCTAAAGTCCGATTATTTATGTTTGACATTTCAGCCTTATAGTAACAGGTCAAATCCATAAGTTTTTAGACTTTAGAATCACCTTAACCCCTATAATCTATATTGGGGATAGCTGTTTGTAAATAGCCAAAGATATGTTGGGATAAAGACGAATAATGTTTGATAGCAGAAGATTTACTATTTATCCCTACATCATATAGACTTATTTAAAACCTTTCGCTAAATTTGCGACAATTTCAGTAAGTTATAGTGTTAGCAAGCTGAAAGGACATAATTAACGAAAGGTGTTATTGAAATTATCTTCTATTCTCAAATTCTCGCAAAATTTGAAATGGCATGAAGATGATAGCAATAGCACCCACACTTGATATATACCTACCTTATGTTTGTAAGGTTTCTATATACCGTTTGGTGTGGGGCTATTGTTTTATCCATGCCAAGGCAATGCGAGAAGCCAGAGAATAGGGTAAAGCAAATAGTGTTCCCACACCTTTTTTATTTATTGCTTATTCAAGGGAACAGATGGGCATAATAATTATTATTATGAAATACTTATTTATTTTTTTATTTATTATTACATTTTCTAACTGTGGTAATCCTAATAAAACAGTTAATAGTGAAGATACTGAGACTATTAATGGATATAGATACGAAAAAGGTAGTGATGAAGCATTTACTGGTACAGTTAAATTTAAGAATGGTACAACAAAGGAATATAAGGACGGTAAAGTTATATCAAGAACAATCTACCATGAGAATGGACAGCCCGCTTCTACTAAATATAAAGATGAAAATGGACGCTATTACAAGAAAGTCGAATATGACAAGTCTGGCAATAAGATTGATGAGAAACTTTATGAATAAACCTTATATAGTATATAGAAATAATGAAATTTATTAGACTATTGGCGACTTTATTATTGGTTGCCGTATGCGCAGGATTTAGTTCTTGTGAAGAAGAATTGGAAGAAGAGCCACCTACTATCCTCAAACCAGAAGGGGGTAATAATTCATCTGATTTAGAAAATACATACTCACAGTACATTGATGACTACAAAAATATGACTTGTAAAAGATTCAATGATAATGGTGATACTATCGAATTTACAGGAATTACAGCTAAAGGGTATCTAATGATAAACTTATTTCAAGAAGCAACTAAGAAAAAGGTCTTTGATTGGGTGGATAATGTAAAGATTGATACTATATGCAAGGTTTACAAAGGCTATGGAGAATATGAGGAAGTAACAGTAAAGTCTATCGGCTTATCTCATGCTCACGGTAATCCTCATATAGAATCCAACAAGAACTTTATTACACTGCTTGACTTCTTCGGAGGGGAATCTCCTTTCACGAGAATATTATTCGTAAATGGAGGAAATTCTAAAATGAGTAATATTATGCCTATTGGTTCTTGGAGCATAAATACATTCATTACTAATTGGTACAACAATGAATATAGCTTCATACATGACTGTTGCTATACGCTCACAGGTGATACAGTCTATACCATTAAATATGAAAACTACGACTTCTACAATATAAGAGAATATGAACAAAGGATTATGTTGTGTGGCTCATACGACCACGAAGCCACAAGAATATCCTGTGAAGAAGGAATTGGTACTTATGTGGCTAATTTTAGTGGAATATATCAATTCAATTCATGTAAGATAAATTATAAAGACTGTAAACAAGTTTGGGAGCGAGGTTTCACTTTACCATTCAATTATGAAGCCAATGCTAAACTATCTTATTCTATTGTAAATAAGTCTGCCAATGTGTGGGAATATAAAGTTGATATTATATATTACGACGGTACAAAGAAAGACTATACATTCTATTTAAATATAGACAATGGTGTTATATCTGAAAATCCAAATGCTTCTCCACTAATTGGAAAATGGCTCTATACAACAGAAGCAGGAAATAAAGAAATTATTACTTTCAATGGCGACAATACTGGAAATTGGGAATCCGTAGATATATATGACAACACTTCCAATACAGATTCATTCGCTTATTCTGTGAATGGAAATGAGGTTATCATTGATTTTGGAGACGGTTCGCTTGAAACCTACCGCTATGAGATAGTTGAAAATGAAATGAAACTGACTTATGAAGATGGACATACGGAAGTCTATACTAAGCAGTAATCAAGTAAAACATATAAAAAGAAAACAGCATTTGAGCCTAAAAACTCTTATGCTGTTTCTTCTTTTTATATTGTACATCAAATATATTAAATTGATTCCTATGTGGATATTAATCGCTATATTTGTAGAGCAGTTTTAAAACTGCAAGAGATTATTAATTTATTGTTAAACATCTTGGTTTCTTTAGCAGAGTTAAACTGTGAGTTAAACCAGACATTTTTATTACAATGTTTTTATATAAGATGGGTAATATAAGTGGCTGTTTTATTGCACTATAACTGATTATAAGGATGCTCGAATGGTGGAATTGGGCGAGGGACTTAAAATCCCTTGGCCATTGCGGCTGTGCGGGTTCAAGTCCCGCTTCGAGTACTGGATTAAAGCTCTGTAAATCAATGATTTGCGGAGCTTTTTCTTTATGCGCTCGACACTGTACTTTTATCTTAATTATATTCAGTTTATGTGTTTCTGAGGCTCTAAGTTAAACCGAAAGTTAAACCAAGAGTTAAACCAAAATTGATTATGAATGCTACAGTTAATGTGTTGTGTTACAAGTCAAAAACTCTAAGTAATGGCGAACACCCTTTGATGATTCGTGTGTGTAAAGATGGCAAAAAGAAATATGTGAGCCTTGGTGTCTCTGTAAAGCCTCAATATTGGGACTTTGAGAAGAATAGACCTAAAAGAAATTGTCCTAATAAGGAGCAGATAAATACCTTGATAAAGGAAAAGGAACAAAAATATTCAGAGCAAATTCTTGATTTTTCTTCCAGAAATAAGGATTATACGTTAACTACATTACTTGAAACAGTTGATTTATCTGTAAAAGCGAAAACAGTTAATGGTTTGTTCATTGAATATATTGAACAATTGAAAAAAGAAAATAGGATAGGGTATGCTCTTTCTGTTCGTCAAGTTTATTCTTCTCTGGTGAAATTCAATGGTCATTTAGATATTTATTTTCAAGAAATTGATGTGAATTGGTTAAAAAACTATGAGTTTTGGTTACGTGGTCAGAAACTTGCAGAGAATACGATAGGCATACGTTTAAGAACATTACGTGTTGTTTATAATTTGGCTGTAACAGAAGGATTGGTAAAATCAGATAATTATCCTTTCAGAAAATATAAAGTTTCACGGCTACACACAATAACGGCTAAACGTGCTATTACGAAAGAACAAGTAAAGCAAATAATGTCTTATAATACTGGTTCGTCCTGCTTTTATAAGAAACTGGCTGTTGATATGTTTGCTTTTTCTTATTTGATGGGAGGAATAAATTTCACAGATATGTCTTTGTTGACTAATGATAATATTGATAACGATAGGTTGATATATGTGCGCCAGAAAACAAAAAAGAGAATTATTCTACCATTGTCAGAGCAGGCAAAAGAAATAATAGATAAATATCGTGATTCCACACGAAAATATTTGTTTCCAGTACTTGACAATAAGAACCGTACGGCGACACAGGTTAAAGACCGTATTTATGATGTGCTTGCTAATATAAATCATCATTTGAATGAGATTGGTAAGTCTTTAGGCATAGAATTGAAAATAACTACTTATGTTGCCAGACATTCTTATGCAACCGTCCTAAAGCGTGCAGGAGTTTCAACAGCTATTATCAGTGAGTCTTTGGGACATAGTTCTGAAAAGGTAACTCAAATCTATTTGGATTGTTTTGAAAATAAACAGGTGGACGATGCAATGAAGAATCTATTATAAAAGGATTATCCCACTTACGGTATTTGTGAGTGGGATTTTCTTTTTTAATTTTGTTCCAAATATAATTTATGAAACCATGCTTGAAGTTACATTTGACATTCCAACGATAAAGAAACTATATCCAGAACTAAATAGATGTTTTGGGTTCACTTATGACGACATATCCAATGAACTGACCCAAGTCTATACCAAGAAAGCATTCAATTTAACACCAGAAGAAAAAGAACTTGCCAACCAGTGTAAATCTGAAAATGGTTGGGGAGTGGATGCTATAAAATTTGCATTAGCCACCAATGAGAATATAGTAGTAACTGTTCTTGAAAATTTTAATCCAACAGCAATCATGGAATCGTATGTTACAGAACTTCATAATGAGAATTTGATTTCATGTGCATTGATATTCATGGCTGCACTTCTCTATAGGAACAGAATAAAAGAAGTCCAAATATCAGAGGGAGAATATGACGATATGCAATATCAACAATATATCCATGAAGTCAGACCTGATATGTTAAAACTCTACATTGCGCTCAATCAGCCCAAGCAGAAAAATGGAAAAGACTTTATTACTGATATTAAAATCGCAGCAGGTGGTAATTCCCCAATACTTATCAATAACAAAGATAGTTGGTTTGAAAACTTTCTGAATAAATACCTGCATCAATATTTAGGAGTAAGTAATCTGGAGGAAGCTCAAAAGGAATTGGATATTATCTACGGAAATAAAAAAGTAGGCAATAAAATGATTGACCCCACTCAATCACTCTATATATGGGGAACATATCAATTGCTACAAAACACACATTTAAAATCCACAAAAGAAAAAGTCCCAACAAGACCACAAGCCAATTTAATTGAATCATATTTGAGAGCAATCGAATTGATAGATACTGATGATGTTACGACTGATGCCAACAATATAAGAAGCAGATTGAATTCATTCCTCAAAAAATATGATACGGTAGAAGCTCTATTAGATTACAAAACGTTCAAATCATCACCTTATAATATAGGTGGAACAAAACTTTGGTAAATAATACTTTTCCTACTTAAAAGGCGGTTCTTGCAGTGGTAAAGAATTGCCTTTTTCTTTGTTCCCTTTTTTACCAATTTGCCCTATTCAAATGCTCTACTTTTGCAGCGCTTTCAGAAAGCTGATAGGCATGTCGCCACAGACTAATCCCTGAAAGTAGAAAAATCATGCAAAAAACAGAATTTCAAAAAGAGATTGAAAAAAGCCTTGAAGCCCTGTTCATCATTAATTCATACGTTCAGAATGTCAGCAATGACAAAGAAGTAACAAAAGAGGTCATTAAAAAGTTGAAAGAAGATTATGGGGATTCGGACAGCTCATTAGAGGATGTAGTAGAGGATTTTATTTTCAACATTGAAGATGATTGGAACGGCATTGTTAACAATTTGAAAGAAGTAGCTTTTGAGATGCAACAAGAGCTGACAGAGTTGTAAATCATTTAATCAACAGTCCTCCCCATAAAGGGGAGGCTTCTTGTGGTAAACAATACATCTAAACTTGCAGACATTCTTTACCAATCGACCAGATGAGAACATCATATCTTTGCAGCGTAATCAAAAAGCCAAGTGCGCATAGGCTTGATGATTGGATGATAAATTAAAACCCAATAAAGACAAACATGATGAAAAATACTAATAACAAATTGGTTGAAAACGTAAACGCAGTAGAAATTAATCAAAATAATAAGGATATGAAACAAGAAGTAACTTATAAAACAGTAAAAGCCAATATCAATGGCACAGTAGAAAACATAATTTTGGGATATTCCACCTATAACATGGAAAGACCTAAAGATAAAGCAGACCTGATTTCTCTTATTGATAAAGAGAAAATGCTGGACGTAATTTTCCATTTAGGAAATGCTGATATATTCTGGAATGAGGAAATAGAGTTGAAAGATGCAAATGGAAATATCATTCCTAAAGACACACCAAATGTTTATGTTCCATGCGATACCGCTGATACTTATTGGAGATTTGAAGTAGATGAAATCTTACAGAATGTTGAGATTCATAAATTTAACTCTCTACAGGAATACGGACAGGCTATTGGTAACACTACACTTTATAGCCGTAAACCAAACAATGTGGAATCATTAGGTTTTGCATCCATTGCATCCAAGAATCAAACTTACAACTCTATCTATAACTTTGCTAAGAAGCACGGCATTCCTATGAATACTGCCATGTCGTTTTTTGATGTAAAATTAAAACAAACTCAAACAATGCAGTTGGCTATGGGCTTAAATGTAAAGGATATTCCTGAGTTAAAGAGAACGGAAGAAGAAGCAGAACAACTAATTGAATCAGTTGAAATGGTTTTTGGCAAGCAGGAAAAAGGTAAGAGATATGCCATCAATTCCATTAATACGGTCATACATAAGTTTGATATGGAAACTGTGCTGTATGCATTGGCTAAAATCCCAGCAGCACTGGTTACAGCTTACAAAATAAGCGAATGCCATGAAAAGGAAAGCTGTCTGGTTGCAGAACTGGTACTATTCATCAGTGAAATGCAGGAAAAACAGGCTGCTTAACTAATTGGAAGTCCATGTGACAGGTGGGCTTCTCTACTCCAATTTTTATAGTTTGGCATTTCAGCCCTATAGAACTATCTCAATTCACCTCTTTTATAGACTTTAGACATATTTGAAGTTCTATAATTATGGTTACTGCTAACAGATTTTTAAAAGCCAACAATATATGATAACCAAGTTAGATATTCAAGAGAAAGATGGATTCCTTATCATGGAGGACTTTCCTGCAAACTGCATTTTTAATAAGGTCAAGACGGGTTGTGGTGCTACTACCATAGCACTTACTAATAGTGAGAATTATATCATCGCAGTTCCAACCACTGAACTTATTGAGAACAAATGCTATCCTATTAAAGATGCAGATGGTAGTATGAAGTTCTGGAAGAAACATGAACGTAAAGCAGGATTAAGTCCAGTAATTAGTAATTTGTTTGGTTTATATGGGAATTTCACCTATGAGCTTAAACGGAAATTAAAAGACTATTTATCTATTACTGGAATAAAGAAAATCATTTGTACTTATGATAAAATAGATAAGCTAGTAGAATTTATCAATCCTAAGGAATTTAAATTGTTAATTGATGAATATCATAATTTCCTTAAACAGTATTCATTCAGAGATAAAGCCATCAACGGTGTACTGGCTCATTTCAAAGAGTTTAAATCTTATTGTTTTCTATCTGCCACTCCTATTCCAAAGGATTTGAAACCCTCTATTTTCAACGGTATTCCAGAATACATTGCCAATTGGAGTGAATCGGATGAAATTACCGTTTATCCTTACCATACGGACAAGCCTTATATGGTAGCAGCCAAGTTTATCAAGACCTACCAAACTAAAAGTTATCTGAATGTAAACGGCATTGAGAGTAGGGAAGCATACTTCTTTATCAACAGCGTTACTGAAATCAAAGCCATACTTAAACAAACTCAACTAACAGAAGATGATTACAGGATTATATGTGCAGATAATGATAAAAATAGAATGACATTGAAAGGATATACCATATCCAGTTCAACTGATACACCCAAGAAGTTCAACTTTATAACTTCCAAATCATTTGAAGGTGTGGACTTCCATTCTGAAACTGGATTATGCTTTGTGGTCAGCAATGTTTTAAACAGGCACACATTGGTCAGCATTGATATGGATATACCTCAAATTGTAGGGAGAATCAGAACCAAGTCCAATCCATTTAGAAATAAGGTAGTCCATATCTTCAATACTAAAGCTACTGACCATTACACGACATTTGAAGAAATGGAGCAGATAGTGAACGAGGAAATTAAAGCTGCACAAGAAAGGGCTGATATGCTTAATAATGCCAAGCTATCAGAACCTGCAATCAAGCAACAGGTTAATGAAATTAAGAAAGTTGGGGTTGAATCTTACCTATCTTATCAAGAGAATAAATTTATCATCAATGATATGGTAGCCAAGTTGCAGCTTTACAGTTACTATATTGCTACTGTAGTTTATCAATCCGACCAGTCATTAAGAAATACCTACATACAATCAGGAATAACCGTCACCAAAGGTAAATGGTACGTTGCGCCAGAAAAGTTTGTCAAGGATTTAATTTCAGAGCCAACATTCAGGGAGCTACATAAACGGTATTGTGAAATCAAAGAAAAACCAATGACATTCAATCTTGGGATAATTGAAATAGAACACAGATACCCTATTTTAGGAAGAGCCTACCGTCAACTGGGAATAAAAGAGCTGAAACGTTTACGGACTATCAAATCTATAAAATTAGCTTTAGGTGAAAATTGATATTTAATATACAAGAGGGGGTACACCACTATTTTATCCCCCTCGTGGGTACTTTAAGAAAAAAGAATGCTTTAAGAACTTTCTCTGGTGGCTGACTAAAAAAGAATGCTTTTTAATAAGAGAACTGGCACGATGCACTATTACCATAGCTAATAGAATAATTTACTAAGCTCCTCACTTCAAATAAAGTCTCTTTAGGGAAAAGCACAAGAATAGCCTAAGATGCAAATGAAGAAATTCATTTGTGTTTTAGGCTTGTTCTTGTTTAACCCATTCAATCAATAATCATTTAATTCAATTACATTATGAGAGATTTAGTTATTATGCCAGCTATGGCTAACAATCGTGAGAAATTTAATCTGGGTGAATATGCAGAAGAAGCTACCGTTATCATGGACGAGCCAGTAAAGCCAGCCAGTCATTTTATCGAAGCCAACACACAGGAAGTGACATTGAATCATTTGAAAAATGACTGCATTACTCCAGTGTTCTCTAAGGACAATGAGCTTACTATCAATCATGCTCAGTTTGTGGAAACCATACAGGATGCTGCACAATCTTTCTTTAGTGGTGAAAAGGTGGAACAAGCCACTATCAGAACAAGCCACATTATTAAAGGCAGAATCCCAGAAGCAATCCACAAGCCAGCCAATCAACTTTTGGAATCTGACAAGACTATCTATTATGAAAGGGCAGCTTTCAGCATTGATATTCCTACTATCTATGAAACAGTAGGAGGAAACAAACTGAATCTTTCCATCGTAGGAGTAAGAGCTTACAACCAGATGAATCTATATTCAAAGAAAGTTCCAGAGTTGTTCCGTTTGGCTATCGGATTCAAAAATCAAGTCTGCTGTAACATGTGCATCTTCACGGATGGTTACAAAGATGATTTGAGAGTAAGCAATACTACAGAGCTATATCGTGCAGCACTGGAACTTTTCAGCAACTACAATCCTGCCAGACATCTTTATCTGATGCAGCAGTTAGGTAACACTTCAATGAGTGAACACCAGTTCTGCCAGATAATAGGCAGAATGCGACTTTATCAATGCTTACCAACAGGCTACCAGAAAGCACTACCCAGAATGTTGCTTACTGATACACAGATAAACAGTGTAGCTAAAGCATATATCAATGATGAAAACTTTGGCAGCTTTGGAAGTGAACTTAATATGTGGAAATTCTACAACCTGTTGACTGGAGCCAACAAGTCAAGCTATATTGATTCATTCTTGGACCGTTCCTTGAATGCTACAGAAATGGCTTTGGGAATCAATTCAGCTTTACATGGTGATGAAAAATATAAATGGTTCATTGATTAAATGAGCTTTATTGATTGAGAGAGAAAAGGGCAGCTATTAAGTTAGTTGTCCTTTTTCATTTCTACCAACATCTAAAATTTATAATCATGGATAAACAGATAGATAAACTTATAGACCATATCAGAGATTTAGAAAACCGTTTAGGTGAAGTGGATAACAACCTTAGATATATAAAGGTAGTACAGGCATTGAAACATTCCTTAGATAAATTGGATGATATACTTAGAAATAGCCAAGAATTGCAGCGTGAATATCAAGCAACCTATCATAGATATTTCTATACAGGTTGCGGATTCTCCTTTTATGATAGAATCTGTAATTCTATACTGGACTACAAATATGGAAACAAACCTTTTTAAAATTGACATTATGAATATAGATTATAAAGTAGGAGAAGTGAAGCTTTCCTACAAACCCAAATTCAAGAATCAGCAAAAAGTAACCTGTTCAGAGGATGCTTATAAATATATGCTTTCCACATATAAGCAAGGAACTATATGCTACAAGGAATATTTCAAAGTCTTGTTCCTAAATCAATCCAACCAGATTTTAGGATATACTCTAATTTCAGAGGGAGGACTAACAGAAACAACAGCAGATGTTAGACTTATATTCCAAGCTGCATTACTTGCTAATTCCGTAGCTCTGATTCTGGCACATAATCATCCAAGTGGAAATTTAAAGCCAAGCCCAGAGGATATAAGGCTTACAAAACAGATAAGGGAAGCATCAAATTTCATGCGAATAAAAATCTTAGACCATATCATCATTTCAGATACAGAATACTACAGTTTTGCAGATGAAGGAATACTGTAACATAAATAAGGGCACTCAATATTTTAGTTGGGTGTCCTTACTTTATAATATTCACTTTGATAATTAGTGAATGTTTATCTATAAATCAATTAGTTAGTAAATATAGCTCAAAATTAATATTCACTTTTATTCATTTACTTATAAAACAGAACATTATGTCA
>ERZ779865.2728-NODE-2728-length-10691-cov-3.446785_pt1 | contig 10691 bp, 9 predicted proteins | sample MGYA00433088_ERZ779865 | MGnify/ENA primary metagenome ERZ779865 (study PRJEB29588, sample SAMEA2151703) | human gut metagenome | biome: human gut; feature: human-associated habitat; material: faeces | place: Denmark | collected 2008/2010 ... | reverse complement strand
TTAATTAATCTTTATATAGAGAATGAACTTTAGCTTGCTGAAAACAAAAAAAATTGGAGTCAATGTAAACTCATTTGCTTTTATAGAAAAGGTAAAAGTTATTGGAACAATATCATTTTCAATATATAAAGGCAACTGTTTTATTGAAGCCTTAACAATAGATGAAAATATAAAAATAATGGATATGGAAGTTTATTAATAGAAAAAACTATAGGAGATACCATTTCTAAAGTAGATGAATTTTATCTAGAAAACGGATTTGTTTATAGTGATGAAGATTTGATAGGTAGGAAATGTAAAACTTGTAGTAAATACAATATTACTTGTTTTCCAAAAATGTTAGTATATAAGTAAAAGCTAGGTAAGTACACAAGATAATTAACTAATAATAATGTAAATAGATAAAATGAGGTGCTAAGAATGAATGACTATATACTATCTATAACAAGTATAATGTTAGATAGAGTATCTTCTATAAGGAGATTTTACTGAAATTTATGTTAAAAATAATTGATGAGGTTTTGGAAGACCTTATTGAAGGAGTATATGCTCAAACTAATCACATAAGTATCTATGTTAAAAAAAATATTAGATGGTATGGAACTATTAGAAATAAATTTTCGTCTTTCTTTTAGAGAAAACTATTTGTTCCCTGCTATTGATAATGGTGTCATTAGAATGACTTGTCCTAATACTCCAATTAGTAGCAATCAAGCTATTATAAAGTTTAGCACTATAAATTAACATGTTTTGACATATAACTTAAGTGTTTAGAAGTAATTAATTGTCAGTACTTTTTAGTTAATGTATAATATAAATAGAAAGGAGTAATTAAGTTGGAAGTAAAGAAAAACAAGAATGTAGGTTTAATCATCATTGGAATTATTTTATTATTAGCATGTATCGGAATGGGAGCATTTATCTTTATCAATAAAGATAAACTAACAGCACAGAAAAACACTACTACAACAATAACTAATGATAATAAGAACGTAGAAGATAAAACAACAGAATGTGCTAAGATTAACTATGATCTTGATACAGATCAATATGGTTTCTCAACAAATGTTGTGGGAATTAGTGTTTCAGTAGATAAAACAAGAAAAACTGCACGAATTTCATATAATGGTGCTACTGTTTCTAATGCGCTTGGTTTAAATTGGGTTACAGCTACAGATACTTCTACTTATGAACTAATTGACACAAAGTCTTTCGATAAGAAAATAGTTCAAGTCTTAATCGATGGTTCCGGACAAGATGCTAGTAGTGTTGCAATTTTATATTTAATGGAAGATGGTACTGTTGAATATGTTCCAATTCTAAAAGATATAAATACTAATTGGAGTCAAACTGATAATACTAAGAAATTTAACTCTTATGGTAAACTAAATGGAATATCAGATATTATTAGCTTAGTACCTGCAGAAGCACAAGGATATCATACTGTTCTGGCTAGAAAAGCCGATGGAACTGTAATTAACTTAGCTGATACATTTAAAGCAACTGGAAATTTTAATTAAAAAAGAATTGTTTTCAATTCTTTTTTCGTACATAAGAGAAAAGTGCTATCCGAAATGTTTAACTAGTAGAAATTAAAAGTTAGTTGCAAATTTTAAGCAATATTTCTTTGACAAACAGCTACTTTTATAGTATAGTATGTACAGTTACCTGTTCCAATATTAAGCAGTTCTTCCTACTACTTTTTATTAGAATATGGTGTATTTAAAAAAGAAAGGAAGTGTTAAAGATGGCTTTAACAAAAGTTGAAAAACAACAAATCATCAAAGAATTTGCAAGAGATGAAAAAGATACTGGTTCAACTGAAGTACAAATCGCTATTTTAACAAAAGAAATAGAGAAGTTAACAGCTCACTTAAAAGAACACAAACACGATTATCATTCAAACCGTGGACTTTTAATGAAAGTTGGACAACGTCGTAGCTTACTTAAGTATTTAGCTAAAACTGATGTACAAAAGTATCGTGAAGTTGTTAAAAAATTAGGACTTAGAAAGTAACACTAAATACTAGTGTTTCTTTTTCTATAGAGTAGAAATGAGGTATATATGAAGAGGGTATTTGAACTTGATTTTCATGGAAGAAAGATAGTTGTAGAACAAGGAGAGTTAGCAAAACAAGCAACTGGTTCAGTTTTAATTCGTTATAATGATACCGTTATACTTACTGCTGTAGTAGTAGGAAAAACAGCTAACTTATTAAGTGACTTTTTCCCATTAACAGTTAACTATCAAGAAAAACTTTATTCTGTCGGAAAAATCCCTGGTGGTTTTATTAAAAGAGAAGGAAGACCAACTGATGCTGCTACTCTTGCAGCTAGAATGATTGATCGTCCAATGCGTCCTTTATTTAAAGAAGATTTTAAACATGAAGTTCAAATTATTAATACAGTACTATCAGTAGACCAAGATTGTTCACCTGAATTATCTGCTATGTTTGGTTCAAGTCTTGCTACAATGTTAACAGGAGCACCTTTTGCAGGACCAGTAGCAGGGGTAAAGATTGGTTATATTAATAATGAATTTGTTGTTAACCCTACGCAAGAAGAGTTAGCAGAAAGTACACTTGACCTTACCGTAGCTGGTACAATTGAAGCGATTACTATGGTAGAAGCTGGTAGTAAAGAATTAGATGAAGACATTATGCTTGATGCTTTAATGCTAGCTCATGAAGAAATTAAAAAACTATGTCAGTTCCAATTAGATATTTTAAAGAATTATGATATCAAAGGAATGGAATATGAGAAAATTGAAATAGAAGATGAATTACGTCAAGAAGTAGAAAGCCTTTGCTCTAAAGATATCGATGAAGCTTTAAGAATTAAAGCTAAACAAGAAAGATATCAACGTTTAGATGAGATTAAAGAAACTATTCTAAATAAATATAAGGAAGAAAATAAAGATTTAGAAGATATTGATGTTTTACTTTATAAAGTTAGTAAGATAATTAGTGATGTAGAATATAACTTATTTAGAAAAATAATTGTTAAAGAAAAACTAAGAAGTGATGGTAGACGTTTCGATGAGATTAGACCGCTTAGTGCTTCTATTGATTTATTACCAAGAACACATGGTTCAGCTTTATTTACAAGAGGAGAGACTCAGAGTTTATCAGTAACTACACTAGGAGCTTTAGGAGAACATCAAATCTTAGATGGTCTATCTTTAGAAGATGAAAAAAGATTTATGTTACATTATAACTTCCCACAATTCTCAGTTGGAGAAACAGGAAGATATGGTGCGCCAGGAAGACGTGAGATTGGTCACGGTGCTTTAGGAGAACGTGCTTTACTACAAGTTATTCCAAGTGAAGAAGAATTTCCTTATACGATAAGAGTTGTATCAGAAATCTTAGAAAGTAATGGAAGTAGTTCTCAAGCATCTATTTGTGCTGGTTGTATGAGTTTGATGGCAGCAGGAGTTCCTATTAAAGCTCCCGTAGCAGGTATCGCCATGGGACTAATTACTCATGATGATGATTATATAATTCTAACTGATATCGCCGGTATGGAAGATCATCTAGGAGATATGGACTTCAAAGTAGCAGGTACAGAAAATGGTATTTGTGCTTTACAAATGGATATTAAAATTAAAGGAGTTACTAAAGATATCTTAAAACAAGCGCTAGCTCAAGCTAAGAAAGCTCGTCATGAAATCCTTGGAGTAATAACTTCTACCATTAAAGAACCAAGAAGTGAAGTATCTAAATATGCCCCTAAGACAGAAACATTCTATATTTCTCCTAATAAGATAAGAGACGTTATTGGTAAAGGTGGAGAAATGATTACTAAAATCATTTGTGAAGCTAGTAATGTCAATGATGTTAACAGTATCGGTGCTGTAAAAGTTGATTTAGAAGATGATGGTAGAGTAATCATCTATCATAGTGATAAAGAAGTAATAGAAAAAACTAAGGAAATGATTCAAAATGTGGCGCGTGAAGTAGAAGCTGGAAAGATTTATTCGGTTAAAGTATTAAAAGTAGAAGACTTCGGTTGCATTATTGAATTATGGCCAGGTTGTGAAGGCTTTGTTCATATCTCTCAACTATCAACAGAACGTGTCAACAAGACAGAAGATGTTGTAAGTGTCGGTGACACTATCTTAGTTAAAGCACTAGGTGTAGATAAAAGAGGAAAGCAAAGTTTCTCACGAAAAGAAGCAATGAAAGAGATGAAACAGTCAAAGTAAAGTGACTGTTTTTTTCTTGTAAAAATACTAGTATAATTGAAAAAAATTTGCTATACTTTAACTAGATTAAGAAGATAGGTGATTAAATTGGCAGAATTCAAAAGAAGAAAGAAAAGACAGGATTTAAAAGAATTAAAACATAAAAAAACCGTTAATGACTACCGCGAAATAGCATTAACAAAAATGGGTAAAAGACAACTAATGCTTACCTTATTATCTATTTTTGGAGTAACAATGTTGTCAATAGGCAGTACCTTCGCTATATTTACAGTATCATCTAAATCTGCCGAATACAATGTAATTAAAACAGGTACTTTAAACATCAACTTTGCAGCAGATGCATCTTCAACCGTAGGACTTAATAATGCACTACCAATGTCTGATACCAACGGTCTAGCACAGTCAGGAACTACTTTCACGATAACAAACACTGGAAGTCTACCTGCAAACTATTCCGTATCTTTAAAAGATGATACCGATATGGTTACGCAAGATAATTGTAGTGCTAAACAATTAGCAAAGACAAACATTAAATATAGTTTAGACGGTTCAACAGCCAGTCTTTTATCAACAGCGATTGATAGTGAATTAATAAGTGGCAACTTAAAAGCCGGCGAGTCAAAAACATTTACTCTAAAGCTATGGATAAAAGAAGATGCAACCAATGAAGTCTTAAACAAACATTATCATGGAAAGATTGTTGTAGATGCTTCCCAGGAGGGTATACCAACACCATCAGGAGCAGAAGTATTAGTAGCAAAAGCAAATCCAGAAACATTAGATTATAATAGTGCTACTACTGAACAAAAGAATCAAATGTGGGCTTTTACTCATGAAGCAACAGAACAATTAAAAGCAACCACAGATTATAGATATATAGGAGCAAATCCAAATAACTATGTAAAATTCAATGATGAATTATGGAGAATTATAGGAGTATTTGATGTAGATGATGGTACTGGAAAAATGGAGAAAAGAATGAAAATCATCAGAAATGAATCAATAGGGAATTACGCATGGGATAATAAAGACACAACTACTGGTGCCGAAGATGAAAACGGTAAAAATAACTGGTCAGATGCAAGACTAAATTATCTATTAAACCCAGGACATGAGAGTGAAACTTATGGGGGAAGCTTATACTGGAATAGAAAGAGCGGAACATGTTATTACGGACAAAACAATGCAACGATGTCATGTGATTTCACATCCACTGGTTTAACAGATGCAGCAAAAGAAATGATAGGAGATGCGAAATGGTACCTAGGTGGAACTGCAAATTATACAAGTTCATCCAATGGATTAGCATCGCACTTTTACAAATATGAACGAGGAACAACAGTATATAGTGGAAGAAGTACGAACTGGACCGGAAAAGTAGGATTAATCTATCCAAGTGATTATGGCTATGCGACAAGTGGAAATAGTAGTACAACAAGGGCAACATGCTTAGCAAAGGAATTGTACAACTGGGATGGGGCAAGTGCATGTTATCAAAATGATTGGTTGTTTAAATCAAGCTATATGTGGTCCCTTTCGCCTCGCTCGTCTATTAGTGACAGCGTGTTCATTGTCCGCAGTGGTGGGTTTGTCGGCAACGGCAATGCGGCCAATACTAGCGGCGTGTGGCCAGTCGTTTATCTAAAGTCAACAATTAAGGTGACCACAGGAACAGGAAGTAGTGACTCACCATTCATCTTGGGATAGAATAGGGAGGTACTAGAGTATCCTTCTGCAGCGGATGAATAATAAAAGTTTGTATAAAAACTAAAGAATAAGAAATAGAAAGATAAGAAGTAATAGAAATGTCGCAGGCGAGGAGAAAATATCAGAGCCTGCGACCTAGTTTTATGATAAGTATTAAAGGAATGAGATGTATGAGAAAGATTAGAAAAGGGAAAAGAGGTTTTACTTTTATCGAACTGTTGACGGTGGTAGCAATAATTGGTGTTCTTGCTACCGTTACTATTGTGTCTCTTTCTAGTTTCTTGGCTAGTTCAAGAAGAAAATATTATCAATCACAAGATGATACTGCGGTTTTAGCTGGTAAGGAATATTTTACTGATTATCGGAATGAATTACCTAAAAATATTGGGGAGAAAACTGCTGTTACAATTGATACACTTTATACTAAAAAATACTTATCAGAATTAAAAGACCATAATGGTAATAGTTGTACTAATATAAGTAATAGTAAGGTTTATGCCCAAAAGATTACTTCTAAGGAATATCAATATTTTTCAGAGATTGATTGTAATGGTTATTCGATTGATAAAGATACAAAAGCTCCTGTTATTAGTTTTAGTCCAGATAGAGCGATTACTAATGGGAATATAACAGTTACAATGAGTGTTACTGATAATAGTGGTGTGGCTTCTTACTATTATGAAATAGAAAAAGATAATGTTTTATATAAACAAGAAGAAGCGAAGATATATACTTCTCCTGTTAAAATTAATCTAACAGAAGAAGGAACTTATATTATTAAAGGTCATGCAATTGATAAGAATGGTAATATTGCTGATAAAACTTCTAATAAATATATAATTGATAGAACTGCTCCTGATTGTACAAAGTTTAAATTTAAAGCATCTACTACCGAAAAGACTTGGCAGAATAAAGATGTTAAGATAAAAATTACTCCTGATAATGATATTGCTAAGTGGTCATTTAAGAATTGTTATTATCAAAAGAATGGTACTGGTATTTGTAAAGATGATGGTAAAGATATAACTGGTACTAGTAGTAAAATATTATCTAGTGGCGAAAAAGTTTATGGAAAAGTAATTGCTTATGATGAAGCGGGTAACTCTTGTTCAATTAATACTTCTGAATACTATATCGATAAAACTGCTCCTAATATTAATAGTAAAAGTATTACTAGTAGAAATAGTAATTATAATAGTTTATATGTCACAATTAAATTAACATTATCAGATAGAAAAGACAGTACTGGTAATAAAATATATTATAGTTTCTCTAATGATAATAAGACATATTCATCTTGGTATAATTATACACTGGGTACTACATCTTCTACTAATTGGACACTAAGTGGTAGTTATGATGGGAAAAATAGAACCATTTATATTAAAGTAAAAGATGAGTTAGGTAATAGTAAAGTTGAGACACTTACTTACCGAGTATATAGTGAATGTAGTAGTACTTATAGTATGACTTCTACTGGTAGTTGTAGTACTAACTATGGTTTTGGAACAGCGACTGAAACGAAAAAGTTTTATGATAGATATACTAATAACTATTGTAGTAGTACTAGTAATAATGTTTCTTGTTGTATAAATCCAACTACTTACAAAGGAAGCTGGTCAAGTTGTAGTGCTAGTTGTGGGGGAGGAGTTATGACTCGTAGTGTAACGACTTATAACTGTGATGGAACAACCTCTTATTCTAGTGAAACAACCTCTTGTAATACTCAGAGTTGTCAATCACCTAGATGTAGTAATGTTTATTATAAAGATGGAACAAGTTGTAGTAATTCTTGTGGAAGTGGTACTTATAACCGACTAGCTTATGATTATTACGATGATAGTAGATGCTATTCAGATGACTTATCAAGTGGTGGAAGTTATTGCTATTCAAGCAGTGGTTGCTCAACACCAGTAACACCAAGTTTCAGCTGTGGAAGTGTTGGTAGTACGCAAAGTTATGCTGGTAAGACTTGGACCGTTATTTCTAATAGTGGTGGAGTGTGTAAGTTAGCTTTGAATGAAGTTTCTAGTAGGAGTGGAAGTTATAGCAATGCTTCTAGTAATTTGATTAGAGAGTACTTCTCTAGTGGTACATTATTAACTGATAAAAATAGTGGTAAGATTACTTCGATTAGCACTGATAGTAGTGGAGCAAGAGAAATAAGTGGTATTTACTGGAAAGGTAGTGGTACTATTTATGATTCTACTACTAGATATAGTTATTCTTGTAAGGATACACCATTATTCTATGGTGGACATCTTTCAAAGGGAGACTCTGATAACTACTATATAACAGGTTGTTTTACATCACCAGATCCTTCTCTTGCTAGTTCTAGTGGTACTCATTCTGTTTCAAATAGTAGTACTACTTACGATATAACTAATGGCGACTATAAAGAGACAGAAGCTAAAACTCCAGGAAGTTATAAATATACCAGTCTTTACTTAACAGAATATAATCCGAAAAGTGCTAATTCTAGTACTAAAAAAATAAATTATGAAGTGAAATATTATACTTCTAATAGATTAGATAATGGCTCTAATCCAATATTTCAAAGCTATGGTAGTAAAGATAGTTTTACTTCTAAAGACTTATCTATTTATGCTTGTGGCGGTATTAAAACGCATGGCTATAATTGGCATGAATTAAAATATAAAAGTAAAACAGAGTTTACAGATATTCATACTACATCAGATGGAAAAGATAAGCCATATGATAGAGAGTTTGGTGTTACTTATCGTGCTGCTGCTTATTTAAGTAGTAGCGATAATGCAACTAAGGCTCATCATGACAAATCATCAACTTGTGTCTATGGGGCTTCAAAGTATACAATTAGTGATAGTAGTACAAATATTCACTATCGCTTAACTATAACAGTTAAGACTAATTAGGAAAGAGGGATATTATGCGGAAAAAAGTAATTATAACTATTTTAACAATTGCTATTATCCTACTATTAATGGGAGGAGTTTCTCTTCTTATTAGTAGTAGTGATAAAAATAGTAAACTAGTAGATGAAATAATTGATAAGAAAAACAAAAAAGAAACAGAACTAGTCTTTGTAACTAGTAGTGATAGTGCTTGTTACTTATGTAGTGATGCTAAAGATATAGTAGATACTATTGCTAAGAAATATAATTTGAAATTTACAAGTTTTGATAAAAGTAAATCATCTAGTGACTATAAAGACTTACAGAAGAAATTAAAAATAACAGATAAAGAAATTAAAGAACCAGCTGTTATTATCATAAAAAATGGTGAACTTAAAAGTATTGCTAATGAAATATATAATAGCGGTATCTTAAGAAGTATGTTAATTGAACAAGGGATTATTACTGATGAAACTAAAGATGATAAAGAAGTAACGATGGTGGAGACGATGGAGAAGTTTCAAGGAGAAGAAAATAGTTTACTAGTATTATTAGATTCTTCAACTAATAGTGTAGAAGCAAGAGAAGTTCTTAATAATCTAGCTAGTAAATATAATTTTACCTTTAGTCTAGCTTATTTTGATAGATCAGATGAAGGAATGTCCATTGCGACTTTCTTAAATCAAATGAATGGTGATGACCTTTTAGTTGTTCCATACTTTGCAGTAGTTAGTAATAATAAAATTCAAGAAGCGATTAGTACTACTTCTTCTACAGAACTAGAAGCTTTCTTAAAGAAAAATAAGATTATAAAGTGAGAAGTACTATGAAGAAGATAAGAAAAGGAAAAAAAGGATTTACTTTTGTCGAATTGTTAGCTGTAATTGCTATTATTGGTATTCTTACTACAGTTACCATTGTATCAATTAATAGTTTACTGGCAAGTTCTAGAAAAAAGTATTATAAGTCGCAAGAAAATACCACTGTTTTAGCTGGTAAAGAATATTTTACTGATTATCGTAGTCAATTACCTAAAAATATTGGTGAGAAAAAAGCTGTTACTATTAATACCTTATATACAAAAAAGTATTTATCAGAACTAAAAGATCATAATGGTAATAGTTGTACTAATATTGGAAATAGTAAAGTTTATTCTCAAAAAATAACAGCTAATGAGTATCAGTATTACTCTGAAATCGAATGTAATGGCTATTCTGTTGATGATGATACAAAAGCTCCTGTTATTACTTTTAGTCCAGATAAAAAAATAACTAATGGAAATATAACTGTTACAATGACGGTTACTGATAATAGTGGAGTAGCTTCCTACTATTATGAAATAGAAAAAGACAATGTTTTATATAGGAAGGAAGAAGCAAAGAAATATACAGCACCAGTTAATATAACATTTACTGAAGAAGGAACGTATGTTATTAAAGCTCATGCAATTGATACAAAAGGTAATATTACTGATAAGTCATCTAATAAATATATAATTGATAGAACTGCTCCAGATTGTAGTAAGTTTAATTTTAAATCAAGTACTAGAGAAAGAACTTGGCAAAATCAAAATGTTAAGATAAAAATTATTCCACATAGTGATATAGCTAAATGGTCATTTAGAAATTGTTTCTATCAGAGTAGTGGTAGTGGTATTTGTAAAGATGATGGTAAATCTATAACTGGTATTAGTACTAAAACTTTAGCTGGTGCTAAAGGAAGTGTATTTACTGGAAGTAATTATACTGATAATGGCCATGTTTATGGTAAAGTGATTGCTTATGATGAAGCAGGTAACTCTTGTTCTGTTAATACTTCGGAGTATTATATTGATAAAGATGCTCCAGTTATAAAAAGTAAGAGTATTACTAGCAGAAATAGTAATTATAATAGTTTATATGTTA